>Ga0316191_10001638_pt1 | contig 15913 bp, 18 predicted proteins | sample Eddworburr2cm_MG_FD_204928 | JGI IMG/M metagenome (GOLD analysis project Ga0316191, IMG submission 204928) | Coastal sediment microbial communities from Maine, United States - Eddy worm burrow 2 cm | ecosystem: Environmental > Aquatic > Marine > Coastal > Sediment | place: USA: Maine...
GTGCGCTTACAACCGGTCGACGCAACACAGGCATTTAATCTATCAGCTGGCGTTTCAAAACCCAAGGTTTTGCGAGGGCGCTCGTTTAGCCGTCGCGCAACGGCATTTAGTTTGGCTTGGGAGTGCACTGACAGATTTTGTCCGAAGGGCGTCCCTAGCCCTCGTAGCCCAGTACAGCCTTGAACCCATGCACGATTATCGCATTGATCATTTCCTGCAGAGCTTTGGTGTCATTGACGTGTGGAAATTCTCCGCTGGGAATCTCCACTCCGAGAAAATTACAGAGTGGCTCCCACCCCTGCGCGACTTCGAACACCAGCAGACGATCGGCAGGGATAGCGGCTTTCACCTCGTCGATGTGCTCTCCGAAGCGGTGGATCAGGTGGTCGCGATCGTGCATGCGATTGTCAAAAAAATCGTAGATCGTCGCTTTCATATAGGCTCCCGCCTCGGATGACGGCACGAACTCCATCCAGTGGGGAGAGAAAATCGTGTTCTGAGTGGACTGGAACCACTTCTCCGGATCGCGAACGGTGAGGATGACCTTAGCATCGGGATAGTAGTCCGCCAGCGCCTCATAGCTGGTGCTGGCAGGGAAATCCACTGTGGCGGTATAGCCGTCAAATAGGGTGTCCCAATCAGGTTTACCCGTCAGCGCCTCCTCCCACAGTTGCCAGTGGGGCGGTCCCTTGGGGAAACATTCCATCATGTGGTAGCAGGGAAAGCCCAACTGCTCCAGTGCCGCTTTCAGCGACATAGTGCCAGTTCGGCCGAAGCCTGCCCCGATGATTTTCAATGCCATCTCACTCTCCTGCAAATAATTAGATCGTCATACAGAGTGTAGACTATGTGGCGCTCTGATTTGGTCGCCTTTTAGGCGTGAAGCGGCCCCAGGGCCAGATTTGACTGTCAGCCTGGGGCTGACGTCCGCTTCCACCTCGAATCGGTTAGACGGCACTGGGATTGCGGACGCTCCACATGAATCCATAGCTAATCAACAACGTCGACACAATCATCAAGCCGGGCACAACCCCGGCGTAGGTGAAGACCTCACCGGATTGATTCTCGTCGAGAGCAAGAGCCAATACACCTACCTCTGTCGCCCGAACAAGAAAGCGAGTCGCAATCCATGCCAAGCCAGTCATCCATAACCCATAGATGGCATTCAGCAGAGACACCTGAACACGGCTTAGTGACTTACCCATGACATATGCTGCAACGAAATAGGCGCTGGCAAGAGCCACCAGTAGGGAAAGAATGGTAAAACTAATGGCATAGTTACTCACAGATATATCTGCGTACTCATAAGCGGTCATATTCAATTTTCCTCGCAAAATCTACCTGCAACAAAAAAATAGGGAGCCCAGATAGGCGCAAGCCGATGCTTTCACCTCGCAGCGATCATTCATTCTTGGGGTGCCTGACCTGCCACATGTAGAAAAGGGCCCCCAATATCAAGACTAGTCTAACCCCGACAAAACCAACGGATATAAATTTTCCTCCCGATTGGTCGGTAAGAATTAGACTTTCAATGCCTCGCCCAACATTTTCGATGTTTTCCATAAACCAAAGTTGTGAACGAACTCCAAGTATCGACAACATGACGAAAACACCGCTTATAAACAATACCTGGAAAGTTGTGAGCGTCTTGCCTACCCAATGCGCTGCAATGACATAGGCAGTGAGCGAACCGATGAACAATGCCTGTTGCTGCATGAGATTTGCGACAAGCGCATTAAAGACTTCCCATGACTCGTACTCATTCATCCTTCTTTCCCCGTAATGGTTTGAAATAGTAGAAGGATAGACCGATGTCTCGAATTAAGCGAAAGCGGCCCATTTTAGCTTCAAGATGTAAACGGCGAAAACTTCCGCTTCCACCCTCGAAGCGGCAGTCCGCCAATGTCTATCAGTTCTCCTTTCTCATTTGATAAAGCAAAAGAATAATAATAACCTGTTAGGTAATTTACAAATCAAGCCACGAGCCATGCCCCTCTGTATGGGACCACCAAGTTTCAGCGAGCTTCCCATTTTCGAATCTATAGACCTGTAAGCCTCTACTATGAGTAATCTCCTTCGTTTCTGGATCTTCTGTTGTCATAGACCATCGTACCCATATAAGGTCTTTGTCAGCAGATAGCGATTGTGTAGTAAATTTCCTATTCGCACTCTGCATTGACTTCACGCGCTCAGCATATACTTCCCGTTTGACTCTAATGGTTCCGGTAGGCTCATGCCGTATGTAGATCGGATTGACAATATCTTTAACAAGTTCGAAGTTTCCGTTTAACCAGACCTCTCCCCATTTTTCTAATGTCTCCATATTTCTCAACTCTTCGGCGGTTTGAGCCATCGCCAAAGGAGCAAAAATAATAAGCAATATTGAATAAATTTTGTTAGCCATATTATTCCCTTTAATAGTTGTCACTAAATCGATATAACCGCTACATATTGAAAACTAATTCCGCTGAAAACCGAAAGCCCGGTTCTCGTGGGCGTCGGTTGTAAGCAGACATTTATTGAAATCATAGCAAATACTTCCGCTCGCCGGCGAAAGCCGCCATTAGCGCCCCTTGCTTGAGCCGAGGAGTTGAACGTCGGCTAAGACCCCACATCAGTCATTTAGTTTTGGTGTGTCGAACACTCCACATGAACCATAAAGATGCAATAATTCCAAGTGACATTAGAACTGCAAATACATCCGTGGCGCTACTGGACGCCACATCAGCTTGAAATGCGGTTAACGGTGAAATTTTCTCCTTAGCATCTAGGAGTTCTCGAATAGCTAACTGGTATTGCTGTATAGCCCAGGTTTGTAGAGTAGCACCTGCCACAAATAAGACGCTGACAATAATTGTTTGCAGCCTGCTTAGCCGAGCGCCAGCTAGATGAGCAACGATAAGATAGCCCGATGCAAGGGTCAGAAATAATGTAAAACTGACTGCCTCCATTTCCACATATCCTCGGAATAAATCCAGTATTTCGTACTCGGTCATTTTTGCCTCTCCTTGTTGTTACACCTTCCACAAGGATAGACCGAGGTCGGCAATCAGGCGAAAGCGGCCCCATCTAGCTTCACTAGTGTGAGCACTGAAAACTTCCGCTTTCACCTCTTTCTGGTCGTTCGCGGGTCACTGATTTTGGCTCTACGACTAACCCGAATGTGCCAAAACCGGTCATTTATATCCGCCACTAATTATGTTTTTCAAGTCGCCTTTAGACTACTATTCAATTAACGCAAAAAAATTGCTGACGTTAATAAAAATTACCACTCAAAGGCGAAATTTTTCATCCGATAGAATAGCAGCTTGTAAAATCTTTTTGGGCATTTTCAAGTTTCCGCCATCGACCATTGTGTCAGCAAGCGATGGTAAGCCATCTAACGTGGGCCATGATTCGGGAGACCAAAGATTTGATCGCACAACGCATTTTGCACAATGAAAAAATGCTTCTTTTACCTCAACCGCCAGACAAAAGTTGGGGATTTTTCCATTCGCAGTCATTTTTTCCAATATATCTTCATCTTGAATAATGATGGCTTTACCCGAAATCCTCAGAGTTTCTCTTTTTCCGGGAATGAGAAAAAGCAGTCCTACTGCTGGATTTTTCAGAACATTTTTAAATGTATCCGCCCGGCGATTGCCAAGTCGATCAGGAATAACCAGAGTATTATCGTCGAGCACATGGACAAAGCCTGAAAGGTCTCCCTTGGGAGAAATATCAAAATTTCCGTCATTGTCGGAAGACGCCACTAGCACAAACGGTGATTTAGCAATATATGCCTTACAATGCTTGTCGAGCTTGTTTATTGTCTTCTTAATCACTGCAGAATGAGGTTTTCCGAGAACCTTTTGAAGGTGACCTTCATCATTTACGATTTTATTGAACTTATACACTAATCAAACCCCTAGTGTTTACATGAAACTTTACTTGGGAGGCAAGCATAGCCTGACAATAAAGGAATAAAAGCTTTATCAATAGAATTTTTCGCAATTATACGAATTTAGCGCTAGAGCCTAAAACGACCGTTTAGAGTCCTCAGCGGCCGCCGCTTTAGCCATGCTTATATTTTGTTTAAGCTGAGTAGTATTCTGTCTGATTTGGAAGGCCAAATAAATGAGTGTAATGACCACTCCAATAGCACCAACAAACTCTCCGATTGAACCTAGCTCAGATATCGTCATGTCAACTCCAGAGCGTGTAACTCTGTGTAAAAGGCCGTAACATTTGCCGGATATGATGTGCTGCCAACGTCCGCTTTGAGTCGTTCCCCGAGGAAATCCATAGCACAGAGCTAAAGGCCGCTTCTAGGCGAAAGCGGGGTAGCTGACCAAATATTGACCAGCGATATTCCTGGCCCTGTCGAAATCTGCTTTCAACTCATTGCTGCCGTACTGGACTACCGCTATGGCAAATTGTAGCTTCGGCTACTCGGATTCATCTTGAAATATTTCTCGGCGGCGACAGCTTGCTCACAGACTGGAAGCTCCCAAAACATCCCCTTAATCATACCGCCTCCTGCACGTGGCCTCGCATTGCCGAAAGTCCTGTTAAAACTTTCGCAGTACTCCTGATCTCTGCCCTTATTGGCCACACAGTCTTCAATGGCCTGCTCTCGAAGCGGAGCAATATTTTCCTCACGCTGCTTCTGGCACTCATCCATAAGTTCCAAAGCACCTTCTGGTGTAATTTCTTTGGCAAAGGCCACCACACTTAGTATTACCGTGGCGATGCCAATTAGAAACTGACAATATGACATGTCCCAAAACTTCCCCGCTGCTCTTATTGAAATCGGTTAATAGAGTGTAGCTCAATACGGCTGCTTCCAGGCGAAAAAGAAGACAATCAGCGTCCTGGACTGGCTCCAGAGGCGGTGCCCGCTTATTACATACTGAAGCCGTATTTCCTCGCGTTTTAGAATATTGCGAACTTATGTGTTTCTGAGTTCAATAGTCGTACCTTATAATGAATATCGAAGATGAATACTTTAACGGGCATGGGAGATTTAATAGATGGCGAAAACAATAATCACGACCAATGACCAACGCGCCAACCCGCTGGATGTCGGTGGTTTGTCTATCACCGTTCTCGCTTCCAAGAGTGAGACTGATGACTATGAAATTTTTCATTCAGAAGGCATGGAGGGTAAAGGTCCAGGGCCTCATTACCATCCATGGGACGAATCACTTTATATTACTAAGGGGCAAGTTCATTGCGGTGTTGGCGAAGAGGAAATTCTCGCCTCCCTAGGTACATTCGTTCACATACCAGCAGGCACGGTGCATTGGTTTCATTTTGGGAAAGACGGCGGTGAATTTATCTCAATGACATCCAAAGGCAATGCTTCAGCAATGTTTACAGCGTTTAGTAATGGCATAAATTGGGAGAGCCCGGACAGGGAAGAGCTGGTCAAATTAGCCGCTATGCATGGGCAAGTAGTTATTGATTGAGCGAGCGGAAAATACTGCACCCCGCAGATCTTCACCGCCCTGCGCAACCTGCCCTATCCCCTATCAACTAATTAGAGATCGGGGATCAGGCTAATAATTGTTACGTCCCTGGCTGCGCTGCCAGATTTTCAGAAAGCTTTTCTCCAGTGCGCTCTCGGCCGCGAATCCCAATTTTTCCTGCCAGTTTTTTTTGTGCACAAACTTGACCTCGTAAACATCCCAGTCTTTCAGGTGCCCCTGTACGAACGCATCACTGGTTTGCAGTTCATCGATAAGCCCTTCTCCAAGCGCCTTCTGGCCATACCACACTTCTCCGGTAGCCACCTTGGCAATGTCCAGGGAGGGCCGGTTGGTGTTCACAAAGCTCTTGAACAGGTCGTGGGTCTCCTCCAGTTCCTCGACAAACTTTTCTCGTCCCTTGTCAGTGTTTTCACCAAACATGGTCAGGGTGCGCTTGTATTCCCCGGCGGTGAGTAATTCAAAATCGATATCGTTCTTCTTCAGCAGGCGATGGAAATTCGGCAGTTGGGCCAGCACACCGATGGAACCCAGGACTGCAAAAGGCGCCGCGATGATGCGATTGGCTACGCAGGCCATCATGTAACCACCACTGGCTGCCACCTTGTCCACGGCAACTGTCAGGGGCACATCAGCGGACCTGATACGCTGTAACTGGCTGGCCGCCAGACCGTAGGAGTGCACCATGCCCCCGGGGCTTTCAACTTTTACCAGCATTTCGTCCCCCTCTTCCACCTGCAGCAGTACTGCGGAAATCTCCTCGCGCAGGTTATCGGTGGCGCTGGCCCTGATATCACCGTCAAAAGCCAGCACGTACATGCGCTTGCGTCGTTCAACGGCAGCTTCCCCACTCTTTTTCTTGCGCGCTTTCTTTGCCTGCTTGGCCTCTTCCTTGGCCGTTTTTTTCTCCTTTTTGTGCAGCGCTTTCAGATCGTCAGGGTCGCTGATCATATGCTGGATGCTATCGCCGATCTGGCGGTATTTCTCGTTGAGGTTGCGCACCTCGATATGGCCCTCGTGCTGTTCAGCTTTTTGCCTTTGGCCAAGGGAAACCAACCCGGCGATAACCACCAGGATCGCTGCCACCAATGTGACTGCTTGTGCCAGAAACAGGCCGTATTCGTAAATAAATTCCAAAAGAGTGCTCCAGGTAATGTGTTACAGGTTGTTTATATAATGTTGAATCAGTTGCCCCGAGACTGACGCCACCGGAGGTATCATGGGAAGTTCGTTAACATGGAACCACTGGGCATCCACGATCTCCACCTCGTCACAGACGATGTCCCCGCCAGCGTAATCCGCAAAGAAGCCGAGCATCAACTGGTTGGGAAAGGGCCAGGACTGGGACTGAAAATAGCGCAGATTGCAGACTTCCACACCTACTTCTTCACGCACTTCGCGCACCAGTGTTTCTTCCACGGTCTCCCCTGGCTCAATAAAGCCCGCCAGGGTGCTATACATAGGGCCAGGGAAGTTGGCATTGCGCGCCAGCAGCAGTTCCTCGCCACGGGTAATCAGCACAATGGCGCAGGGCGCGATACGCGGGTAGTTAATAGTGCCACAGGGTTCGCAACGCATCGCGCGCTCGCGGGTATCAGGGCGCATGGGGTTGCCACATCGCCCACAGAACTGGTGGTCTCTATCCCAGTCAAGTAGTTGCGATGCCCTGCCGACCAGGGCGAATAATTGCTCTTCTACGCGCCCCAATACCTGGTAAAGGCTGCCTTTCTGGTACCTCATTAGATCCAGGGTTGCCGCGGGATCAATTTCCAGCGCATGACAGGACTGCTCGTGCCAGTAACCCATAAAGTGGCTGCGACGCGCATTCCAGTCGTTGCGCTCAACCTGCTCGGCTGGCAGCAGGCAGGGTTGCGCCGCACGCATATCAGTGACCAGTTCACCTCGCTGAAACACGATGTACAGCTCATTGCCTGTCACCTCGGGGGCGTCTGTGTCGGGTCGAAACATGCTTGCTCCCCTCAGGGCTTGTAAATGGCCGGCTATAGTATGCTTGCCGCCCGTTAGGGGCAAGGCACGGTGGTAGACCAAAGTAGGTGGCGAAAAGCCGGGCTCTACCAGATAATTGCCGCTAAAGCTTAGAAAACCCCAGGCGAATCGCGTAGAATGCGCGCCAGACCTCAGCCGTGAACAGCATCCTATTATGACCGACACCGCTATCAACGCCCTGTGGAAAAACTTCCTGGGATCATCGCCTGACTGGTACAAGAAAACCATAATCGCCTTCCTGGTATTGAACCCGATCGCCCTGTTTGCGCTGGGGCCCTTTGTTACGGGCTGGCTGTTGATCGGGGAATTCATTTTTACCCTGGCGCTCGCACTGCGCTGCTATCCCCTGCAACCCGGTGGTCTGCTGGCAATAGAGGCGGTGATACTGGGCATGACCTCACCCCATATGGTGTACGAGGAAACCATCGCCAATTTTGAGGTTATCCTGCTGTTGATGTTCATGGTGGCGGGCATCTACTTCATGAAAGAGCTGCTGCTGTTCGTCTTTACCAAAATCCTCCTTAAGGTGAAGTCCAAGGTAGCTCTCTCACTGTTGTTTTCGCTGGTTGCAGCCGTGCTGTCGGCCTTTCTGGATGCTTTGACAGTGACCGCCGTGTTGATCAGTGTCGGCGTCGGCTTCTACTCGGTGTATCACAAGGTAGCTTCCGGCAAGAAATTCAGCCACGAGGGGCACGACCATTCCGTGGACGATGCGGTGCACGAACATCACCGGGAAGATCTGGAGACTTTCCGTGCCTTCCTGAGAAGTCTGTTGATGCATGGGGCCGTCGGCACCGCTCTGGGCGGCGTATGCACCCTGGTCGGCGAACCACAGAACCTGCTGATCGCTACCGTCGCCGGGTGGGACTTCGTCACGTTTTTCCTGATAATGGCGCCAGTCTCCATGCCGGTATTATTTTGCGGATTAGCCACCTGTGCCCTGCTGGAAGTCAGCGGTAAATTTGGCTACGGGGCGCAACTGCCAGACAGTGTGCGCCAGGTATTGGAAGAGTTTCAGGAGAAAGAAGAATCACAGCGCAATCCGCGCAGCAATGCACGCCTGGTGGTGCAGGCTCTTGTCGCGGCCATTCTGGTAACGGGTCTGGCCCTGCATCTTGCAGCGGTGGGTCTTATAGGGCTGATGGTGATTGTGTTGCTCACCGCTTTCAACGGTGTGGTGGAGGAACACCAGATCGGGCATGCATTTGAGGAAGCGCTGCCATTTACCGCTTTATTGGTAGTCTTTTTCGCCATTGTGGCGGTGATACATGACCAGCACCTGTTTACGCCGGTGATCAATGCCGTATTGGCAATGGAGTCGGACGTGCGCCCGGCGATGTTTTTCCTGGCCAATGGTATCCTGTCAATGATCAGCGATAACGTGTTCGTGGCCACGGTCTACATTAATGAAGTGAAAGACGCGCTGGACGCGGGAACCATCAGCCGCAGTGAATTTAATCAACTGGCCGTGGCGATCAATACCGGCACCAATCTGCCCAGTGTGGCAACCCCGAATGGCCAGGCTGCATTCCTGTTTCTGCTGACCTCGGCACTGGCGCCGCTGATCAGGCTGTCCTATGGGCGCATGGTGATCATGGCGCTGCCCTATACCGTGGTATTGGGCAGCGTGGGCTTGGTCAGCGTGGCGCTTTTTATCTGATAGCGCGGTATCGTATTTTAGCCTCGGGCGAGTTCACGCCAAAGCACCTTATCGCCGCTGGCATTGGCGATAGCTTCCAGTTGCGCTTCATGCTCAGCCAACTCGGCTGCACTGGCAGCGATTACCGGCAGCGCTTGCCGACCCGCGGGAAGACGCCTTATCTGCTCTCCCCCACCTGCGCCTTCACCATTGGCTACCGCGGCATCCGAGAGTTGCAAGGTGGTTTGTCCACCGGTCATCGCCAGGTAGACATCCGCTAGAATTTCAGCGTCCAGCAGCGCGCCGTGCAACTCCCTCTGTGAATTGTCGACCCCGTAACGCTGACACAGCGCATCCAGGTTATTGCGCTGCCCGGGGTGTTTACCGCGGGCCATGACCAGGGTATCGACAATGGCGCAGCTGTCTTGGACCTTGTCCCGGCTATCATCGAGACGCTGAAATTCCGCATTGAGAAATTCCAGGTCGAAGGGCGCATTATGAATAATCAGTTCGGCCCCGGCGATGTACTCCATAAGGTCGGCGGCGATGCGATCAAACAGGGGCTTATCCGCCAGAAATTCGCTGGTAATACCATGAACCTCGATCGCGCCCTGATCAATTTCACGCCTGGGGTTGATGTATTGGTGGTAGTGGTTCCCCGTCAGCTTGCGGTTTACCAGTTCCACGCAGCCGATTTCGATAATCCTGTGACCCTGGGAGGCCTCCAGGCCAGTGGTCTCGGTGTCGAGCACGATTTGTCTCACGATTTACTTTCCCTGCTGCCAGTACATGCGCTGTTCAGGCGCGTAATTCTTCAATACCACGGTTGGCCAGTTGATCCGCAATTTCATTCTCACGGTGGCCACTGTGTCCCTTGACCCACGCCCAGTGGACCTGGTGACGTTTGTTCTGCTCATCCAGCGCCTGCCACAAGTCGATATTTTTTACCGGCTTGCGCCCCGCCGTTTTCCAGCCCTTTTTCTTCCAACCTTCCAGCCACTGGGTGATCCCGTTTTTAACATAGATGGAGTCAGTGGTCAGGGTGACAGCACAGGGTTCTTTAAGGGCTCTCAGCGCTTCAATAGCGGCCAGCAGCTCCATACGGTTATTGGTCGTTTCCGGCTCGCCGCCGAAGAGCTCGCGCTCTACCTCACCAAAGCGCAGTAAGGCGCCCCAGCCACCGGGTCCGGGGTTACCTTTACAGGCCCCGTCAGTAAAAATTTCCACCTGTTTCAAGCCGCCACATCCCCGCTCTCGACGCGTTTGTTGCGTCGCTGTGCCGGTGTCGCCGGTGTCGGGCTGGGTGCTGCTCCGGAATTGGGTACAGCCAGGCCCATCAATCGTTCACCACGCAACCGTAGTCTGCGCCGGCGCGTAAGGCCCGGTTGCTGCTTGATTGCCCGCAGGATATACACGCCCCCGACCGGCAAATTGTGGCGGTTGCCCCATTGATCCCAGCGCGTGAGCAATTCACGCAGTCGTTTGCCACCGACCGGCGGCAAGCCATACAGTCGAGTACAATCCTGCACCTCGCAACCGAGCAGGTGCAGCCAGTCGCGCAGCCGATGCTCACTAACCGGGTGGTGCTGGCGCCATAGCGAACGTCGTGACATGCCGCGCAATCGAGTATTTAAACCATTAATGCTATAGGGATTAAACCCGATCAGCAGCAGCTGGCCCTGGGGGGTCAGTACACGCTGTATCTCACGCAACACCTGATGTGGGTTGTCGGTAAACTCCAGGCTGTGATGGGCGATCACTGCATCGACACTGTCGCTCTCCAGAGGCAGTTCCTGGGCGTCACTGACCAGATTGATGCCCTCACCCGCGCTCATACCCACATAAATACGATGATTTATCGGGCTGGCCTCAAACAGCGGTTGTCCCGCCGTGAGACCCAGTTGCAGTATGTGGTAGCCAAAGGAGGTATCCAGCAGACTTTCCAGCGCATCACGTACGCTCTGTAACAGGTATACGCCGTTGTCCCTGGCGTACCAGGATTCCAGTTCAGTCAAAATATCGCTACACTCGCTGTTCGTTACCGCTGCGCTGCTGCCCAGGGCCGCCAAGCGCCATGTTACTGTATTTTTCGCCTTTTGAAAGGTTACCCTATGCTGAACATAGCCCCAATTTCCGCTTTTTCCGATAACTACATCTGGCTGTTGTATGACGAGGACTCCCGGGAGGCCTTCGTGGTGGACCCGGGTGACGCAGCCCCCGTAGAAGCAACGCTCAAGGAAATGCAGTTGTCTTTGGCCGGCATACTGATTACCCACCACCATTTCGACCATACCGGTGGCCTGGCGCAGCTGCGCGCGGCTTATTCACCGATGGTTTATGGCCCGGCCAACGCCGTCATAGAGGGTATTGATCGGCAACTGGTAGCAGGTGAGGCCGTCACTGTATTGGGCGCGCAATTCACCGTGCTGGAGGTTCCCGGGCACACGCTGGACCATATCGCCTACTATCATGAGGGGGAAACTCCACTGCTATTTTGTGGCGACACCCTGTTTGCCGGGGGCTGTGGCAGGGTTTTCGAGGGAACCCCTCCCATGATGCATCAATCACTACAGGTGCTGGCGGCACTCCCCGCGGCCACCCGGGTGTACTGCGCCCATGAATACACCCTGGCAAACCTGGCCTTTGCCCGTGCAGTCGAACCGGAAAACACCACCCTGGCGCGGCGCATAGCCGATGCTGAGGCCAGTCGGGCGCGACATGAGCCCACGGTTCCCTCCACGCTGTCCCTGGAGTTGCAGACCAATCCTTTCCTGCGCTGCGCTGAACCCGCGCTGCTGGACGCACTGCGCAAGCAGGACCGACTGCAGGGGGATAGTGCCCCGGAAGTGTTCGCCACCGTGCGCGCCTGGAAGGATACCTTTTAAGCAAAAAGTCCGGAAAAATCTGGTAATCATACCGCGAGCCAATACAATGGGTTGGCTGGGGAAGCGGAGCTAAAAAACATTTTAGTTAATAAATACATGAACTTAAAATATATACTTACAGTCATTTCTATTGCTTTTTTAGCATCTGGTTGCCAGACCACCGGGCCGGAGACAGCCTCCTCTGTGATACTGGAACCGGTCTCCAGTGAACAAGAAGTGGTCCTGCAGCCTACGCCCAAGCCAGCCAGGCAAAAGGTGGCTCCCCCTGCTGATGTGTGGGAACGCATTCGTCGCGAATTAACCTGGCAGGATATCCACAATGCCCAGATAGGCAAAGCCAGGGACCGCCTGCTGGCACAGCACGATTACCTTCCCGTGGTCGCTGCGAGAGCGGATTACTACCTCTATTACATCGTGGAAGAAGTGCAGCGCCGCGGCATGCCCATGGAGATAGCCCTGCTACCGCTGGTCGAAAGTACGCTTGATCCGTTCGCCACTTCGTCAGAGCGCGCCGCTGGCCTGTGGCAAATCATGCCTGCTACCGGCCGACATTTGGGGCTGGAACTTGGCTGGTGGTATGACGGGCGGCGTGATGTGCGCGATTCTACCCGGATGGCACTGGATTACCTGGAGGCTCTGCACCAGCAGTTTGACCAGGACTGGTTGCTGGCCCTGGCCGCCTACAACTCAGGCAAGGGGCGCGTGGCACGAGCGCGCAAGGCCAACCGTGAAAAAGGCCTGCCTACCGATTACTGGTCGCTGAAGCTCCCCCGCGAGACACGCAATTACGTACCCAAGCTGATCGCCCTCACCCAGGTTATCGCCTATCCACAGGCGTTTGAGCTCGACATACCAACCGTACCCAATGCACCCGCCTTCGAAGTGGCTGACACCGGCGGTCAATTGGAAATGGCGCGGGCAGCACAGCTGGCCGGGGTGGAAATGGCGACCCTCAGGGCGCTTAATCCGGGACAATTACGTTGGGCTACCTCACCGGATATGCCGCCAGAGCTGTTGCTTCCGGTGGGCCGCGCGGTGCATTTTGAAGAGCAGGTGGCACAGCTTACTCCCGACGACCGGGTGCAGTGGCAGCATTACCGCATCGAACGCGGCGACAGCCTGATTCGTATCGCCAAAAAATTTGACACACACGTGGGCTTGTTACGCGAGGTCAACGGCGTCAGGGGCAGCATGATCCGCGCCGGGGATACACTGATGATACCCAAGGGTAGCGCCTGGTCAGACAGTCTCGCAATGGCATCCTCAGAGCCCGCCAAGCCCAGGGGCTACCGAGTACGGCGCGGCGATTCCCTCTATGTCATCGCCGGCAAATTCAACGTGTCTATCAACGACATCATCAGCTGGAATAGTCTGGATCCCGGCAAGTACCTGCAACCGGGCCAGAAACTTACCCTTTACGTCGGGGGCAGTTAAGCGCCCCGCGTGACGGCGGACGCGACTCACCTGCAAAGCCCGTTTGGCAGCGTACAACTGCAGCGTTACCCTGCCCGCAGGCAGGAGCGTCTGCAGGCCTGGTGCAGCGCCGATGAACTACTACTTGATGCCCTGTGCAGTCTCGCGGTTCCCAGTGAACAGGTACTGGTAGCCAACGACGAACATGGCGCGCTTACTGTACCTGTTAACCCCCGCGCCCTGTGGACGGATTCCGCCCTGGCCGCCACCGCGGTAAGCCGCAACCTGGCCGCCAATCACCGGGACCCCGTGCCCGTGATCTGGAGCACTTCGGCGCTGCCCCACGAACCACCGGCCTGTGTGGTCCTGCGCATACCCAAGCAATTGCCCTATTTTGAATACCAGTTGGCACAGCTATCCGGTCAACTACCCGCAGGCGCTACAGTTCTGGCTGCGGGTATGGACAAGCATCTCTCCCCGCGCACGGCGTCACTGCTGGAACACTATATAGGACCTACGCAGCGCCACAGAGGCCGGCGCAAGGCACGCCTCTTCCAGGCCGTGAAAGACCCGGGGATCGGGTCGCTGCCGGCGCCGGACATGTGCTGTTATTTTTGTGACACATTACAGGCACAGCTATGCGCCATGCCCAATGTGTTCAGCCGGGAAAAATTGGACGGCGGCAGCCGCTTGCTATTGCAGCAGCTGGCCGTGTTGCCCCCGGTGGAGCGCCTGGTCGACCTGGCTTGTGGCAACGGGGTATTGGGCCTGGCAGCGTTTAAGATGCAGCTGGCCGGGCAGGTGCTGTGCTGCGATGAATCCGCCATGGCGGTGGCCTCGGCGCAACACAATGCACGGCAGCTGTTTCCCAACGAATTTGAGCATTTTGAGTTCCTGCACGGCGACGGTCTACTGGACTACCGCGGCGCAGCGGCGCAACTGGTGTTATGCAACCCGCCGTTTCACAGCCAGCACACCGTGGATGAGTATGTGGGCCGTCGCCTGCTCGCCCAGTGCAGTGAACACCTGGCCGCAGGTGGCAGCCTGTGCCTGGTGGCGAATCGGCACCTGGACTACAGGGCCACCCTGAGGCGCGGCTTCGATCGCGTGGACAAGCTGGCGGGCGATAGTAAGTTCACGGTGTGGTTGGCGCAAAGAAACGCCCGCGAGTAACCCACTCCCCTTGATTCCCGATGGACCTGCCGGTATGTTGAGCGGCCTGCAGGCGCAACCAGGCCGCAGCCCGTAATAACAAGTGAAAGGAAAGACAGAAATGACGCGTATTACCCCAACCCTGTTAAAGAACCTGCCAGGCACCCTACTCACCCTGGTACTACTGCTGCCTGTCGCAGCGCAAGCCCAAAGCCCGGCGGATGAACCCGCCACAAGGGCCATGGCGGTGACGGTAGAAGCAGTCGTTACCGACATTGACAAGGAAACACGCCAGGTCAGCCTGCAGGGCCCGGGCGGTGACACCTTCACCCTGACAGTGCCTGAATCCGGCACCAACCTGGACAACATCAACATTGGTGATCGCCTGGTAGCAACTTATGTCGCGGCCCTGGAAGGAGAGGTACGTGAACCGACAGCGGAAGAACTTGCCGAGCCCTGGGTTGTAGTACAGGATGCGGCCAAGTCGGCGGATCCGGACGCGCCCGCTGTGGGCGGCGCCCGTATGGTTCGCGCCGTGTGTACTATCGAGGGTATGAACCGACTCCTGGGTACGGTGGTAATCAAGGACCCACGTGGCAAGGTACATGTCATCGCCGACGTGGAAGCCGAGAAAATGGAGGGCGTAACCCTTGGCCAGACCGTGGTCATGGTGTTCACGGAAGCCCTGGCACTGTCGCTGGAACACGCCGCCCCCACCGAGTAAACCGCGCTGCGGCGGGCAGTGTTCAGCCCGCCAGCAACTCCCTGACCAGGGCGGTCACCTCCCTGGTGGCCGGCCCCTGTCGGTGCAGCTGAAAGTGGTTGCTGACCTCACTGATCTCCTTATTGATTTCCAGTGTCGTCGCGCCGTGGATGCCCGCCTGCCGCACAAAGCCCGCAGCTGGATAAACCACTCCCGAAGTGCCAACCGCCACAAACAGGTCGCAGTCTGCCAATTTTAGATCGATAAGATCCATGTGATAGGGCATTTCTCCGAACCAGACGATGTCGGGGCGAAGTTTGCCCCGCGTATTGCAGTGGGCACAGGTGCTGGCGGCATCGTAGCTGGCCAGCGCAGGCATAACGCTGTCACAGGCCTGGCACAGCATACTTCGCAGTTCCCCATGCATATGGCACACCTGCTCACTTCCAGCGCGCTCGTGCAGGTCATCCACATTCTGTGTGACCAAGAATGCTTCTGCACCGGGTGCCTGCTGTAATTGCGCCAACGCCAGATGGGCCGCATTCGGTTGCACGCTTGCCAGCTGGTCCCTGCGGGCATTGTAAAACCGATAAACCAGCGCCGGATCGCGGGCAAAGGCCTCCGGTGTGGCGATCTCCATCGGGTC
>Ga0316191_10001642_pt1 | contig 15887 bp, 13 predicted proteins | sample Eddworburr2cm_MG_FD_204928 | JGI IMG/M metagenome (GOLD analysis project Ga0316191, IMG submission 204928) | Coastal sediment microbial communities from Maine, United States - Eddy worm burrow 2 cm | ecosystem: Environmental > Aquatic > Marine > Coastal > Sediment | place: USA: Maine...
GGGTTGAGCAGTTCGTCGTCGGCGAGCAACTCTGTCCTTTCGCGCGCCAACCGCTCGAGAGCGGTGGCGTCCGCTTCGTGGTGACAGAAGCAAGGAGCGCCAACGTTCTGCTCGATTGCCTGGCGGAGCAGATCGCACGACTCGCGCAGACACCGGAGATAGAAACGACGCTCCTCATCCACCCGAATGTTCTCACCGACTTCCTCACCTACAACCAGTTTCTGGATGAGGTGGACGCGCTCCTTCGGCGGCTTGATCTGGAAGGTGTGTTCCAGGTCGCGAGTTTTCACCCCGACTACCAGTTCGCAGGCACCGAGCCCGGAGACGCAGAGAACTACACCAACCGGTCTCCCTATCCAATGCTTCACGTCCTGAGGGAGGAGCGCATCGAGGCCGCCGTGGCCTCATTCAAAAACATCGAAGGTGTGCCGGAGCGGAACATCCGTCACCTCAGGCAGATTGGCGCCAGCGCCCTGGCAGAGCGCCTCAATGCCTGCTTCCGGGACACCGATGGCCCCCATGCACTAAACTGATGCTCGAATGAAGGGAACAGACAGCTGGCGTCGTCCAGCTTGTTCCAACCGCCTGACTGACAAAAAGTGTGCTCGATGCCAAACGCCGCCATCACCGGCTGGGGCAAATGCGTCCCACCCGCCTCTCTCGGCAATGACGAGATGGCCGAGATCATGGACACCACCGATGAGTGGATCTTCAGCCGCACCGGCATCCGCTCACGCCACATCAGCCATGTGAATACTTCCGTGCTCGCTTCGGTGGCATCCCAGCGCGCCCTCGCTGCAGCCGGCTGCGAGGGTCGAGAGCTCGATCTGATCATCCTCGCCACCACCTCGCCGGACACGCTGATTCCGAACATCGCGTCCACGGTGCAGGCGGAAGTCGGCGCCAGCTGCGGCGCCTTCGATCTCAACGCCGCCTGCAGCGGATTTCTCTATGGCGTGGGGCTCGCCTCGGCGCAGATCCAGAGTGGCCATTGCAGGAAAGTACTGGTGGTCGGTGCGGAACGATTGAGCTACTACATAGACTGGTCACGCAGGGAGACCGCCGTCCTCTTCGGCGATGCCGCCGGGGCCGTCGTCGTGGAGGCCAGCGAAGACGAAGAGGGCGTGCTCGAATACGCCCTGAACAACGATCCGGACGGGCGGGAGAACCTGCGCGCCGCGTTCGGTACAGCCATGGACCGGTTCGATCCCTCCTCTCTCGATTACCACATCCATCTGGACGGCCAGGAAGTCTTCAAGCGTGCCGTCAACGGCATGAAGGCGCTATGCGAACGCGTGCTCCAGAAGCAGAACCTGGCTGCGGACGATGTGGACCTCGTGATTCCTCATCAGGCGAACGCCCGAATCATCAGAGCGCTCGGTACACGCATGAAGGTCCCGGCAGAAAAGGTGATGGTGAATATCGCCGATTACGGCAACACATCGGCGGCCACCATCCCCGTCGCCCTGTGCGATGCCCTGGAGGCAGGCCGCCTCGGTGCTGGCGACCTGATCCTGTCCTGCGCGTTCGGCGCCGGGCTTACGTCGGCCGCCCTTCTCCTGCGCTGGGGCAGCCGAACCGAGCCTGTCGCAAGAAGCCCGGCTGAGCTACCGCCTTGCGAACTCTCCGGCAGAGAGCTCGTCCAGCGCGCCGTGGATCACTTCTGCAACCAGCAATAAGCGGCAATTGAGCCGGTCCCTCGGGCATTCCCTATTCATCTTTCGTCCGCGGGCGACTAAATTGTCAGAAACTGGGGGTATTCAATGGATGATCTGAGGCTCGATTCTGCTTCGCTGTTCACACCCTGTCCGCCCGATTCACTGGGCTTCGACACCACCGAGGAACTGCCCGACCTGGAGGAGACTATCGGCCAGGATCGAGCGCTGGAAGCCCTCCGCTTCGGCGTCGGGATCCGCAGCCAGGGCTTCAATCTCTACGCCCTGGGTCCAGCCGGTAGCGGCCGCCACTCGGTGGTGAAACGGCTGGTTTCGAGGCGGGCGGCCGATGAGCCGGTGCCACCCGACTACTGCTACGTATTCAACTTCACCAGCCCGAACAAACCCCGGGCGCTCTCCCTTCCGGCAGGCAGGGGCAGCGCGCTTGCCGACGACATGCTTCAGCTGATCGACGAGCTCAGGAGCGTTGTCCCGGAAGCGCTGGAGTCCGATGAATATCGGGCACGCCGTCAGGAGTTCGAGGAAATCTTCCGCGAGAAGCAGGCCAGTGCATTCGAGGAGCTGCAGGCCAGCGCCGAGGCGCAGGACGTCCGCCTGCTGCGAACCCCATCGGGATTCGCTTTTGCACCCATGCATCAGGGAGAGGTGATCGAGCCGGACGAGTACAACCGGCTGCCCGAGGCCCAGCAGCAGGCCATCGAGCAGCGGGTGGCGAAGCTGCAGGAGCAGCTGGACAACCTGATTCAGCAGATGCCGCGCTGGCGACGGGAGATGCAGCAGCAGATCCGGGCGCTGAATCGGGACGTGGTGATGTCGGTGGTGGGTCAGCTGATGAGCGATCTGCAGCTAAAGTACGGAGACCTGGAGGATGTGCTCGACTACCTCGAGCTCGTCCAGGCAGACATCATCGATCATCCCGACCAGTTCGGCCATCAGGAAGAAGGCATGCCCACATTCGCCGGCATGCTCATGGGCGACAAGGAGCAGAGCGCGCCTTTCATGAACCGTTACCAGGTCAATGTCCTGATCGACAACGGCGCGCTGGAAGGTGCCCCGGTCGTTCAGCTCGACAACCCGACGTTTCAGAACCTGGTCGGCACCGTGGAACACCAGGTGCAGCTGGGTGCTCTGATCACCGACTTCACGATGATCCGCTCGGGTGCTCTCCATGAAGCAAACGGGGGCTACCTGGTGCTGGACGCCCGTAAGCTCCTGATGCAGCCCTATGCCTACGAGGGACTCAAACGGATGCTGCGTTCCAGGGAAGTGACCATCGAGTCGCTGGGGCAGGCGCTGAGTCTGGTGAGCACCGTATCGCTCGAACCCGAGAGCATCCCGCTGGACGTCAAGGTGGTGCTGGTCGGCGAGCGCTACCTCTACTACCTGCTCTGCCAGTACGACGAGGAATTCAACGACCTGTTCAAGGTGGCTGCCGATTTCGACGACCAGATGGACCGTCTCCCGGAAAACACCCGACAGTTCGCAGCCTATGTAGCAACCTTTGCGCGCCGGGAAGGCCTCCGGCCACTGGATGCGAGCGGGGCCGCCAGAATGATCGAGTACGCCTCGAGGATGGTGAGCGATGCCGAAAAGCTCAGTACCCGGTTCGGCAGGATCGGCGATATTCTGAGGGAGGCAGACCATCACGCGCAGCTGGCCGGTAACGGGCCCATCACAGCCGAGTACGTTCAGGGCACGATCGATGCCCGAGAGAAGCGCCACGCACGGATTCGCGAAAGGCTTCTGGAGTCGACCCTGCGCGGCACCCTGCTGGTCAGCACAGCGGGATCGGCAATCGGTCAGATCAACGGCCTCTCGGTAATGCAGCTCGGTGAGCATGCCTTCGGTCACCCGACCCGCATCACAGCCCGCGTACGGATGGGCAGAGGCGAGGTGGTGGATATCGAGCGCGAAGTGGAGCTCGGCGGTCCGCTCCATTCAAAGGGGGTGATGATCCTCGCCGGGTATCTCGGCGGCAGGTACAGCCGCGACCATCCACTCTCCCTGCGGGCGAGCCTGGTGTTCGAGCAATCCTACGCGGGTGTGGACGGCGACAGCGCGTCCGCCGCCGAGCTGATCGCAATGCTGTCCGCCCTCGCCGGTCTGCCCATCAGGCAATCCCTGGCGATCACCGGTTCCATCAACCAGCTAGGCCAGATCCAGCCCATCGGTGGCGTCAATGAGAAGATCGAGGGCTTCTTCGATCTCTGCGCGAACAGCGAAGGGGGGCTCACAGGCGAGCAGGGTGTGGTCATACCGAAGGCCAACGTGAAGCACCTGTGCCTGCGCCAGGACGTGGTCGAGGCAGCCGAGCGAAGTGACTTTCACGTCTACGCCATCGAGACCGCGGACGAGGGGCTCTCGCTGCTCACCGGCGTGGACTCCGGCAGCCGTGACGACACCGGCAGCTTCCCCGCGGGCACCGTCAACCAGATGATCGAAACACGTCTGGCAGCCTTCGCGGAAAAGGCGGAGGCAGCGGAGAAACGCGCCAGGGAGCTGGCCGGTCGATGACCACTTCAAACGTACGCCGGATTCTGGTCGCACTCGATGCATCTCCACACAGCCATGCCGCCCTGGAAGCGGCAGCCGCGCTGGCGGTACCGCTTCAGGCCGAGCTGGCGGGCATCTTCGTCCTCGATGCGGAGCTGCTGCGAATGTCAGCTCTGCCGGAAGCCAGGGAAACCGGTCTCACCTCCGCGCGACGCCGCACGCTGAACCCGGAAACCATGGAGCGGGCTCTCAAGCTCCAGGCAGAACGGGCGAGAAAGTCGCTGGAAGACATCGCCCGTCACCATCGACTCGCGACCACCTTTCAGCTGATGCGCGGCAACGTACTCGCCGAGTTGCTTCGAGCAGCGGAGCAGACCGATCTGCTGGCCATGGGATTGATAGGCCAGATGAACGTCACGAGGCCACGACTTGGATCCACGGTGCGGGGCGTCACCAGCCAGGCGGCGTGCTCCGTGCTTCTGCTGAGTCCGGGTGTCCGCAAAGGCAGTGCAGTGGTCGCCGTGTACGGTCGGTCGGCGAATGCCAACAGCGCGCTGGCGATCGCCAGCCAGCTGGCGGCCCAGCGCGACTCGCCGTTGGTCGTGCTGGTTTGTGCGCCTGAAGAGACGGCCGCGCCGCTCAGGGAGGCGGTCGCTGAGCAACTGGCGTCAGCCGGGGACGGATCGGTCGCCGAAACCATCGACCCGAATGGGTTCGAGCGCCTGAAAGCAGCGCTCGAGCAGCACGATGCCGGCCTGCTGGTGATGGCGAGCGATTGCGAGCTGATCGAAGGTCATCAGGACCAGTTCGCTACGCTGGACGTGCCGGTGCTGCTCGCCCGGTAGCCGCTAAGAAAAAGGGCGCTAAGAAAAAGGCGCTAAATGAAAGACATGGCTTTCAGCACCCTTTCCCGGGCAATTCGCAATGCGGCGGCACGGGGCAACTCCTTATCCGCAGCGGATCGGGTAAGCACCTCGGTCACGTTGCCACGGATCCTGTCTGCGATGGTTTCCATGGCCTGAGACTGGCTGCCGCCGTGATACTCCACGGCGCCGCAGATCACGCCGCCCGCATTAGCGACGAAATCGGGAATCACCAGCACGTCGTTGCCGGCCAGCAATTCCTCCGCTGCCGGGGTTGCCGGGATGTTGGCACCCTGGGCCACCACCTTCGTCTGCATGCGGCTGGCGTTGTCTTCTCTGATCACGTCCGGTCGAGCTGCAGGTATCCACACCTCACACTCCACGGCGATCAGATCCTCCGGATCGATGGCATCGCCCTGATCGAACGACGCGACGGAATGCCCCTGCGACTTCGCATCGAGGAGTGCGGCCAGGTCGAATCCCGCCGGGCAGACCCGCGCACCACCACTGTCCGAGACGCCCACCAGCCTCGCACCCCGCTCGGACAGAAAGCGAATCGCGTGCTGACCGACCGAGCCGAACCCCTGCACCACCACGCGCGCCTCGCCCAGGTTGAGATCACAGAACGGCGCGGCTGCTTCCAATGCCACTGCTAACCCATGCCCGGTTGCACCGATCTCATCCAGCGGAATGCCGCCCACTTCCCGTGGCAGGCCGACAGCGCGTCCAATGAGGTGATTCACCTCTGCCATGGCGTGCTCGTCCGTGCCCATGTCCGGTCCCGGGATGTAGTCACGGACATCTGCCACCGCTCGGGCGAAGGCCTTGATCAGCTTTGATCGTTCAGCGCCGGGCATGCCCGGGTCCGCAGCGATCACGGACTTCCCGCCCCCATGCGCCAGCCCCGCCATGGCGTTTTTCAGGGTCATGGCCCGCGCCAGCCGGAAGCACTCCTCCGCGGTCACGTCCACCGCCATCCGCACGCCGCCGATAGCCGGCCCCGCGGCAACGTTGTCCACCACCAGAATGGCTTTGAGACCTGTTGCCGGGTCGTAAATCTCGATGATCTTTTCGGGTCCGAGATCATCGATGAAGCTGAATTCGGTCGTCACCCTTGCGCTCCTTTCAGTATCGAGGTCATTGATCGTTCTCCAGGTCGGTCGTAAGCGCCATCAGAAAGGTCGAGGCCTCAACCCCGGTGACCACCCTGTGATCGAAGCTGATGGACAACGGCAGAATCTGCGCGGCGGTCGGCTTGCCATCGGCGAGCACCACCCGTTCGAACACGCGCCCGGAGCCGACGATGGCTACCTGCGGCGGCACCACCACCATCTCCGCGTGCAGACCGGCCACCGCGCCGAAATTCGAGAGGCTGATGGTCTGGCCCTTGAGCTGATCGGGACGTATCGATCTACGCGCAACGGCATCCTGCAGGTGCGTGAGCTCAGACGTCAGGCTTTCGAGCGTTCTGCCGGCGACGTCTTCGAGCACGGGCACGAAAAGGCCATCGGCCGTTTCCATGGCGATGCCAACATTCACCCGGGATTGCAGGGCAAGCATCTCGGCGCGGTCATCGAACCAGGCATTCAGTCGCGGCACCGCCGCCACTGCTGCACCCAGCGCCCGAAGCAATCGGGGCATGGGCGATCCGGTCCCCGACCAGCGGCTGACGTCCGCCTCACCAGTCACCGTGGCCCGCACCACTCGTGCGTGGGCGTCCGTCATTCGGCGCGCCATGGCGCGACGGACACCGCCAAGCCGCTCGCCGCCCCCTGCCCCCGCCGCTGCACTCTCCACGTCGCTGACCTGAATCACGCCCTCCGGTCCCGTACCGGCAACCGCCTCGAGGCTGACGCTGAGCTCGCGGGCCCGCTGACGGGCGCGCGGGCTGGCCCTGACACCTGACTCGGCCGCCGATACTGCGGCCGGCACTGCGACTCGGGATGGCGTGGCGGAGGCCGCCGATGGCAGCGCTCCGACCACCGCGCCGGCGTCGGGTCGCTTGGCCTCCACAGCAAACTGCAGGAGAGGCTGCCCCACTTCGATCACATCACCCGGCTCGCCCAGGCAGGCATCGACCACACCGCTTCTGGGACTCGGGATGTCGACCACAGCCTTGTCCGTTTCCACCGTCACCAGCGGCTGATCCGCCACCACCCGATCTCCGGGCGCCACATGCCACTGCACGATTTCCGCCTCGCTGAGGCCCTCACCGAGATCGGGGAGGCAGAAGGTTGCGTCGCCTGCACCGTCAGTCATACGTGAGCACCTCCCGACAGGCGGTGAGGACACGCGTCAGATCCGGCAGGTAGTGACTCTCCAGCCTGGGCAGCGGCACTACCGTGTCCCAGCCTGTTACGCGGCGGACGGGCGCACGCAGATCAAACAGCCCCGCCTCAGCGACGCTGGCGGCGATCTCCGAGCCGAATCCTGCCGTCAGCGCCGCCTCGTGAACAATGACCAGCCGGCCCGTGCGACTGACAGATTCGAGAATCGTCGCCCGATCGAGCGGCTTCAGCGTGCAGACGTCGATCACCTCCACGGTAGCGCCCTCCTCCGCCAGCATCTCCGCCGCGGCCAGCGCCTCGACCATCGAGGCACCCCAGGAAACCAGCGTGAGGTCACCGCCTGCGCGGCGGATCGTGCACCGGTCCAGCGGCACACCAGCGCCATCGTCTTCCACTTGTTCCGTACTCATCCGGTACAACCGCTTGGGCTCGAGGAAAACCACTGGATCCGGATCCCGGATGGCGGACAGCAGCAGGCCGTACGCATCCGCCGGCGTGGAGGGAATTACCACCCGGAGACCGGGGAGGTGGGCGAAAATCGCTTCGGTGCTCTCGGAGTGATGCTCCGGCGCATGCACGCCGCCCCCGAAGGGCGCGCGCAGCACCATGGGACAGCTGAGACGTCCGCGCGTCCTGTTCCGAAGTCGGGAGGCATGATTGACCATCTGATCGAGCGCCGGGTAGACGAAGCCCATGAACTGGATTTCCGCGACCGGACGGAACCCCTGAGCAGCAACCCCGACCGCCAGGCCGCCAATCAGCGTCTCGGCAAGAGGCGTATCGAGCACCCGGTCCGGCCCGAACGCCTCCAGCAGTCCTTCCGTGGCGCGAAACACGCCGCCACTCGTGCCCACGTCCTCGCCGAAGACGATGACCCGCTCGTCCTCGCTCATGGCTCGCCGCAAGGCCAGGTTCACCGCCCCGATCAGGTTCAGCTCAGCCATCGGAATTACCCTCCAGCAGCGCTGCGCGTTGGGCGGCAATGGGTTCCGGCAGTTCGGCATAGAGGTGATCGAAGATCGCTTCAGGCGGGGCGGGAGGTGTGGCCAGATAGCTTTCGGCAGCGGCCTCGATCTGACTGGCGCACTCTCCAAGCAGCGCCTCTTGTTTTACTTTGTCCCAGCCCGAGTTCTCGGCCAGGTACAGGCGCAGCCGGGCAATCGGGTCTTTCTGCCACCAGCCGCTGACTTCTGCATCGTCCCGATAGCGGCTGGCATCATCGACGGTCGTATGATCACCGAGTCGGTAGGTCAGGCACTCGACCAGCGACGGCTCGCCCGCTCTTGCCCTGGCAAGCGCTGCACCGACAACCTCGGCCACGGCCACCACATCGTTGCCATCCACCTGCTCGCCGCGAATACCCGCACCGACGGCTTTCTGGGCCAGCGTTTCCGCAGCCGTCTGCTTGTTACGCGGCGTGGATATGGCCCACTGATTGTTGGTGACGATAAACAGAACGGGTAACTGCCAGACGCCAGCCACGTTCATCGCCTCGTAGACGTCGCCCTTGGAAGAGGCGCCGTCCCCGAACACACAGACAGCAGCCCGCGGCTCCGACCGCAGCTTGAAGGCCAGTGCAACACCGGCGGCCTGAGGTGCATGACCGCCGACGGTGACGCAGACCGGAAAGTCGTCGGGCTGATCGCTGAACGCGGATCCACGCTCATCGCCGCCCCAGAACAGGAGAATTTCCTCGGGCTTCACACCGCGTTGAATCTGCAGGCCATGCTCGCGAAAGGATGGCAGCAGCACGTCGTCGGGCGTCATCGCATGAGCGATGCCGACGCTCACCGCCTCCTGCCCGAGTGACGAGGCGTAAGTCCCAAGCCGGCCAGTACGCTGCAGGGCGATCGCTTTGGCGTCGAAGGTACGCGTAAGCACCATCCGCCGGTAGAAGGCTTCCAGGGTTTCAGAGGCCGCCAGCGCGTCGGGCAGCGGCCGCAACAGCTTACCGTCCGGACCCAGGTAAGCCGTATGGCTGATGTCAAAGCCGGCAGCTGCGCTCACGTACCCCTCTCAAGCCTCACAGATGAGTCAGATAGTAACGCGGCCGGTTACCGGCGCAGTAGGGAAAAGCGCGTATGCAGCTTCCCGACCAGCGCCGTATATTGCAGGCAGAACGGAGGCAGCCAGAGCAATCGGGAGCAGGCACTTGCCGGATCGCAAACGTATCGTCATCTGCGGCGCAGCCGGGCGGGATTTTCACAACTTCAACGTGGTGTATCGTGAAGATCCCTCGATCGAGATCGTGGCATTCACCGCCACCCAGATCCCTGGAATAGACGAGCGCATCTATCCGCCGATCCTGTCCGGAGATCTCTACCCGGAGGGGATCCCCATTGTCCCGGAAGCCGATCTGGAGTCCCTCTGTATCGAGCAGGCCGTCGATCAGGTGATCTTCGCCTACAGCGACGTGGACCACGGGCACGTCATGCGCACGGCCGCACGGGCTCTCGCGGTGGGCGCAGACTTCTCCCTGCTTGGCCCGAACGCCACCATGCTCGAGGCCCGGGTACCGGTGATCTCGGTCTGCGCCGTACGCACCGGTTGCGGCAAGTCGCAGATCGCCCGCTTTCTCTCGGGCCAGATTGCAGAACGGGGCCTGACTCCCGCGGCCATCCGGCACCCTATGCCTTACGGCAATCTCAAACGTCAGATCGTGCAACGCTTTTCGTCCGTCGCTGACCTGGATGCCGCCGACTGCACCCTCGAGGAACGCGAGGAGTACGAGCCGCACATCGCTGCCGGCGGCGTGGTATTTGCGGGCGCGGACTATGCCGAGATCCTGCAGGTTGCGGAAGCAGAAGCAGACCTCATCCTCTGGGATGGCGGCAACAACGACTTCTCCTTCATCCGTCCCGACTACAGCATCGTCGTGGTCGATGCGCTGCGGCCGGACCAGCTCGACACCCACTATCCCGGCACCGCCGTTCTGCTGAGCGCGGATCTGGTGGTGGTCAACAAGGTGCATGCGGCAACCACCGAGCAACGGGCGCGGGTGGACCGCGGCCTCGACCGGCTCGTGCCCGGCAAGGACCGGATCTACGCCGCGTCGCCGATCGTTCTGGACGATCCGGGTTCGCTGGACGGCGCTCGGGTGCTCATCGTCGAGGATGGCCCGACCATCACCCACGGCGGCATGCCTTTCGGTGCGGGTTATCAGGCAGTCAGCGCGCTCGGGACGGCGACCATCGTCGATCCCCGGACAGGCGCGGCGCCCGAGCTCCAGGCGGTGTTCGAGCGCTACCCGCATATCGGTCCGGTGCTGCCGGCCATGGGTTACAGCCGCCAATCCCTAGAGGCACTAAGCGCCACCATCGAGGCTGCAGGCGTGGACCTGGTAGTGGCCGGCACGCCCATCGATCTGGCCCGCGCCCTCGATACCTCCGTACCCGTGCTGCGCGCCCATTACCGCTACCAGGACGACGGCGCTCCGGGACTGATGCGCTATATCGATGAGTTCCTGGCCCGGCGTCATGACTGAGGCGCACTCGACCTTCGACCGCCGGCCATTGCTGGTGCTGGCGCTTGGCGGGAACGCGCTCTCGCCGCCCGCCACGACCGGTGACGACTACCCGGTCGAACGCGAGATCGTCGGTCGCACGGCGGTGCTGCTAGATACGCTCGCAAATGCCGGCTACCGATTGCTGATCGTGCATGGCAACGGACCTCAGGTAGGCCGTCTGCTCCGTCAGGATCCTGCCCATGGCAGCCTGGACATCCACATCGCCCAGACCCAGGGTGAGCTCGGCTACCTTCTCGAATCCGCCATGCGGGAAACCGCCGTCTGCCTGCTCACCCGGGTGATCGTCGATGCAGACCCAGGCCCACCGGTGAAGCCCATCGGGCCTGTCCTGGAGACCCGACCCCAGGAGCCAGCGACCCGCAGCGGCACAGGTTGGCGCCTGATCGTCCCTTCTCCCCGACCGCTCGCGGTCGTGGAGCTGCCGGCCATCGAGACCCTGCTCGAACGGCAGCACGTGATCGCCGGCGGCGGCGGCGGAATCCCGCAAACCGAATCTGGAACTGCGGTGCGCGGCGTGGTGGACAAGGACTGGACAGCCGCGCTGCTGGCCATTCGCCTGGACGCCGCCTGCCTGGTGTTCGCGACTGACGTGGCCGGCGTGTTCGCAGACCCGCAGGTTCTGTCTGGGGTGCCGCTCGCCAGCCTGGATCTGAAGGCTGCCCGGTCCCTGATCCAGCGTGGCGTAGCGGCGCCCGGTTCCATGGCACCCAAGATCGAAAGCGCCGTCGACTTCGCCGCTGCAACCGGCCGTTCCGCCCTGATCTGCGCCTTGGACGAGATAGAAGGCGCCATCGCCGGTGAGGCAGGTACCCGGATCGGCTGAGCCGACCCGGGCAGACGCTAGGTAGTTCACCGTATGCCCACAGAACCCTGCGTCTCCTAGCATTGGTCGGGAATTTCCAACGGGAAAGCGCAATGAACACGCGGGTGCTGGTAGCAGACGGCAGCAGGGCAAGGCTGCTCATGCTCGAAAAAGATCGGTCGCTCACCGAGCTGGAAGCCTTTGTCTGTCCGGAGGAGCGGCTCAAGGAGCAGGATCTGACCTCTGACCGGGGCGGGCGCAGCTTCGACAGCAAAGGCGGTGGCCGACACGGCATGGAGCCCGGTACCAGCCAGCATGAGCAGGTGGCGATCGATTTCGCCAAACAGCTCGCCGAACGACTGGATGGATTGAGGAACGCCGGCGAGATGGACAAGCTGGTGCTCATCGCTGCGCCCGCCTTTCTTGGTCATCTGCGCTCGAACATCAGCAGCGCAACCCAGAATCTGGTTGCACTCTCCATAGATAAGGATCTTACCCAGCACAAGCTGCCGGACATCGCGAGCCACATTCCCGAGTTTTTCTAAGGTGAGCGGTAGAGATCGCGAGCCATGACACGATGCCTGGTCACCGGTGCCTTCGGGCAGATCGGCACCGAGCTGACGACGGCACTCCGGCAGAAACACGGTACGGAGAATGTCTGGGCAACCGGTCGGCGCCTGCCACCGGAAGCGGCGTCGGCTGGACCTGCCGAGCGTCTGGACGTCACTGATCAGTCGTCGCTCGAAGAAGCTTTCGAGCGGCTGGAAATCGACGTTGTCTACCACCTGGCGGCCCGGCTTTCGGCCGTCGCCGAGAAGGGCCCGCTCGGCGCCTGGGAGATCAACGTGGGTGGCCTGCGCAAGGTGCTCGAAGCCGCCCGGACAACCAGCGTGCGGCAGCTGTTCTGGCCGAGTTCCATCGCCGTGTTCGGTCCCGACACGGAGCGTCTCGACGTCGCTCAGGAAACCGTGATGCGGCCCACCACCATCTATGGCATCGCCAAGGTAACAGGTGAGCTGCTCTGTGATTACTACGTGAACCGCTACGGCCTGGACGTGCGCGGCGTCCGCTACCCCGGCGTCATCAGCAGCGGCAGCCTGCCCGGCGGTGGCACCACGGATTACGCGGTGGAGATCTTCTACGCCGCCCTGCAGGAGGGGCGCTACCGCTGCTTCGTTCGCGAGGATACCGTTCTGCCCATGATCTACATGCCCGACTGCATCAAGGCTGCGCTCGATCTGATGGCAGCACCCCGCGCAAACCTCAAGCACCACAACGCCTTCAATCTGGCATCGATGAGCTTCTCTGCTGGCGCGCTCGCAGCCGAGATCCGTGCCCACCTGCCGGCATTTCAGTGCACGTTCGAGCCGGACGAGCGCCAGCAGATCGCCGACAGCTGGCCGGAAAGCCTGGACGATCGGGCCGCCCGGCAGGAGTGGGGCTGGAGGCCGGATTACGATCTGGCCGCCATGACCCGGGACATGCTGACGAAACTCGGCAACAGGCTGCCAGCCTGAATCGACAAGCCAGACGGACAGGAGGAAAGACAACATGCGGACGCTCGATCAACGACTGGCAGCAACCCTCGAGGAGCTCAGGCAAGCCGGCACCTTCAAGTCGTTCCGCAACCTGACGGCACCCATGGACGCCGTCACCCGGATCGACGGTGTGGGCGAGGTCCTCGTTTTCTGCGCCAACAACTACCTCGGTCTCGCCAACCATCCGGAGGTGATCGAGGCAGCACGGGACGGCCTCGCCCGCTACGGCGCCGGCACGGCCAGCGTGCGTTTCATCTGCGGCACCTTCGAGTGCCACGAGGCGCTGGAAGAGAAGGTCGCCGCCTTCATCGGCACCGAGGCCGCGCTGACCTACACCAGCTGCTGGAACGCCAACGAGGGTCTGCTGCCGGCCATCGTCGAGGCGGGCGACGCCATCATCTCGGACGCAACCAATCACGCCAGCATCATCGACGCCGGTCGCCTGTCCGCCGCCAACCGCAAGGTATTCCAACACGCGGATATGGACGATCTGAGCGCGCGCCTCGACCAGGTGGCTGACGCCCCCGTGAAGCTCGTTGTCACGGATGGTGTGTTCAGCATGGAGGGTGACGTGGCCCGGTTACCCGAGATGGTGGCGATCTGCGCCGAGCACGATGCCATTCTGGTCGTGGACGACTCCCATGGCACCGGCGTGATCGGCGCCACCGGCCGGGGTGCTCACGAGCACTACGGGCTGGACTGCGGACCCGGTCGCGAACGCGGCGAAGCGCCGGGCATCGACATCATCACCAGCACCTTCGGCAAAGCCCTGGGCGGCGGCAACGGTGGCTTCGTCGCCGGCTCACGCGATCTGATCGACTACCTGTTACAGCGCAGCCGGCCGCATCTCTTTTCCAACGCGCTGGCGCCGCCCACCGCCTGCGCCGCCCTCAAGGCGCTGGAAATCCTCGAGCGCGAGCCCGAACGGCTGGCGCGGCTGCGTGACAACGTCGCCACCATGCGCTCCGGCCTCTCAGAGCTGGGCTACGAGGTCATGGACTCACCGACCGCCATCATCCCGATCATGATCGGCGACACCGCCGAGGCGATCCGCCTCTCCGACCAACTGCTCGAGATGGGCATCTTCGTGGTGGGCTTCGGCTTCCCGGTGGTGCCCGAAGGGCAAGCGCGCCTCCGCGTGCAGATGTCCGCGGCGCACACCGATGCCCACATCGACCGAGCGCTCACGGCGTTCGCCAGCCTCCGCAACCCGGCGGGTAGAAAGTGAACGATCCCGTCATCGCCGGTGCGGCCTACTGCCTGGCCCACGTGCCGGATCTGGTGGCGTGGGGATCCAAACCGCGTCGCGAGATCGCTCTGGATGCCGGTTTCGAGCCTCGCCTGCGCGCTCAGCTCAGGACTTTTGCCGAGGCCGTCGCCTATCCGCCGAACCAGACCTTCATCGGCAACTCGAGCCCGGAGGTGCTGGGCGACATCGATCGGCCCTGGTACGAGACCCGGCAGCTAGACGCCAGCTCGAGCGGGCCTTTCGGCGAGATCGTCGGTCAGGATCTCTTCTACGCCGGGCTGGCGAAGGCCAACGTGCTCGAGCCACCGCTGGTCGAGCTCTCCGACGCCGCAGGCGATGACCTTCAGGCGATGCTCGATGCACATCCGACCTTCTCCACGCTTTGCGGCGATTGGTCGTCGGCGCCCGAGCGCCGACTGCGCTCGGAACTGGCTGGCGGCGATGTCATCGGTCTGTTTACGGATAGCGAGATGCGCGGCGTGGTCCGCCCCGACAGGCGCGCGGAAGGCCGCGATGACGCGAACCTGGACGCGATCACCCTGCTGGAAGCGCTCTGCAGCAAGACTTCGGGCGCGCTGGCGGTCGCCCGCCTCCTGCAGCAGACGGGCCTCGCTGCGAAGCAGGTGGATTACCTGATCAGCTGCGGCGAAGAGGCTGCGGGCGATCGCTACCAGCGCGGCGGCGGTGGCATGGCCAAGGCTATCGGCGAGCTCACCGGCTGCGTGAATGCCTCCGGGATGGATGTGAAAAACTTCTGCGCCGCGCCCGCATCGGCCCTGGTGGCCGCCGCCGCGCTGGTCAAATCCGGCGTTTATCAGCGCGTGATCGTGGTCGGTGGCGGCTCACTGGCCAAGCTCGGCATGAAGTCACAGGCTTTTCTTTCCCAGGGCATTCCGGTTCTGGATGATTGCCTGGGCGCCATGGCGTTTCTGGTCACCGCCAACGACGGGGTGAGCCCCGTGCTCAGGCTCGGCCCCGGCGCCGTTGGCCGCGCCCGCATTGGCGCCAGCACCTCGGACGAAGCCATCTACCGGCAGCTCATCCTCGAGCCGCTGGCCTCACTCGGCCTGACGATGAACGACGTGGACCGCTACGCGCCCGAGCTGCACAATCCGGAGATCATGGAGCATGCCGGCTCCGGCGACGTGGCTCACAAGAACTACCGGATGATCGCCGCCACCGCGGTGCGTGCCGGCCTCATCAAGAAAACGGACATGGCCGGCTTCACAAATCGGGTCGGCATGACGGGATTCGCGCCCACCCAGGGACACATCCCGTCCGGCGTCCCCTACATCGGGCACGCCGTGGCAGCGATGGCGCGTGGTGAGCTCAGCAGGGTCATGTTTCTGTGCAAGGCAAGCCTCTTCCTCAATCGGATGACGGAGCTCTACGACGGTGTATCCTTCCTTCTGGAATCTCAGGAAAAGTGATGACTAACAAAACGGCTGAAGC
>Ga0316191_10001643_pt1 | contig 15884 bp, 15 predicted proteins | sample Eddworburr2cm_MG_FD_204928 | JGI IMG/M metagenome (GOLD analysis project Ga0316191, IMG submission 204928) | Coastal sediment microbial communities from Maine, United States - Eddy worm burrow 2 cm | ecosystem: Environmental > Aquatic > Marine > Coastal > Sediment | place: USA: Maine...
TACGCACATGCCGAAGATGGCTACTCGGATGTGGAGAGCGATGTTGGAAGCGGTACAGACGAAGAGATGGGGCAGATGCAGGATGAAGGTCAGTGGATGACTGATGAACCCACCGATGAAGGCAATGAAGCCTATGATCCTGAGGCTGAAGATAGCCAGGAACCAGCAAACTAAGCGCGACATTTCACACCTCTAACGTAACCGGGAGCCAATCATGGCTCCCGGTTGTGGTCTATCATTACTCATATCCATTTTCAGAGAGGGTGAACATGAATCAGAAACAAGAAACCATTATCGGCTCTGCTCGCTTCACCGCTGAGGGAAGCGATGCTAAAGCGTTGGAAATCCTGCATGGATCGGAAGGCCCGAATGCTGTCGATGTGCGTAAACTCTACAGCGAACAAGGCATGCTCACCTATGATCCTGGCTTCCGCTCAACAGCATCCTGTAAAAGCGCCATCACCTTTATTGATGGTGCCAAAGGAATTCTACGCTATCGCGGTTATCCGATTGAGGAATTAGCCAAACACAGCACCTTCACTGAGGTAAGTTACCTGTTGATGTTCGGCGAACTACCAAACTCGGCTGAACTGACCGCCTTCACCGAATCGGTACACGACCACAATCTGCTGCATGATCAGGTGTTGAGCTTCTACCGAGGCTTTCGCCGTGATGCCCATCCCATGGCCGTGATGGTCGGCGTGGTCGGTGCCTTATCAGCCTTCTATCAGGATTTGCAGGACTACAATATTCCGGAGCAGCGCTTCAAAGCGGCCATTCGCCTATTTGCCAAAATGCCGACCATTGCAGCAGCCTCCTACACCTACAGCATCGGACGCCCATTACGTTATCCAAACAACAGCCTCGACTACTCAAGTAATTTTCTACAGATGCTCTTCGGAAAACCGAACACGCCCTACATTGTCGATCCTGTGCTGGCTAAAGCGATGGACCTACTGCTTATTCTGCATGCCGACCACGAGCAAAACGCATCTACATCAACCGTGCGCATGGCTGGCTCCTCTGGTGCCAATCCCTTCGCCTGCGTCGCTACCGGCATTGCCACACTCTGGGGCCCTGCTCATGGCGGAGCCAATGAGGCCGTACTCAAGATGTTGGAAGAGATCGCTACACCGGAAAATATTCCGCAGGCCCTCAAACGGGCAAAAGATAGAAATGACCCGTTCCGTCTGATGGGATTCGGACATCGCGTTTACAAGAACCACGACCCGCGTGCCGCCATTATCCGTGACACCACCAAATCGGTTCTGCGTCACCTGAAGATGGAGAATGATCCCTTGATGATGGTAGCGCTGGAGCTTGAGCGCCACGCACTGCAAGACGAATACTTTATCGAGAAAAAGCTCTATCCGAATGTTGATTTCTATTCGGGTATCCTGCTCAAGGCGATGGGCTTCCCTAGCCGCATGTTTACTGCGCTGTTTGCCGTTGCACGTACGGCTGGCTGGGCCAGCCACTGGCTGGAGTTAAAAGAGGATAAAGAGGGTTCGATTAATCGGCCGCAACAGCTCTATGTCGGACCGACGATCCGACACCTGTAAGCCCCTCAAACGATCGGTTCAGACCCCGACAAACTCTCCATCTCAACAGGGTCCAGCTCTGACTGGAACTGATCGACTGCATCAGAGGCATTGCCTGTATGATGGAAACGGGCCAAATGCACCAGTGCATCACCCTCGTGAACCAGTGGCAGATTGGTACGTCCGATGATGATACCGGTGTTCGGGGCAATAATCTGAGCCTCATTGGCACCATAGGGATCAGCCACATACCCAAGCAGATCACCCTGACTGACGCACGCTCCCAGTTTGGCGGTTAATCTCAGAATGCCGCTCTGGGGTGCGCGAATCCAGAAATTGGATTTGACGATTCGTGGCACCATGGTGGTTTTGCTCTTCTGCGGACGCAGCATCCCAAGCTCACGCATAACACTGACGACACCGCGAACGCCGGCACGAATACTCACCTCATCAAAACGCAGTGCCTCTCCGGCTTCATAGACCAACCACGGTATACCTTTGGCAACCGCCGCTTCGCGAATGGTGCCAGGCCTGAGTGCCGCATCGATAATCAAGGGCGCACGAAATGCCGTTGCGAGTCTGAGCGTCTCTTCATCCTCCAGATTGCCTCGAATCTGGGGGAAGTTATCGCGATGAATCGCAGCGGTATGCAGATCAATGCCATGCGTCGCTTTCGATACAATTTCATTCATAAAAATATAGGCCAGACGCGCTGCCAGCGATCCCTTTTCAGAACCGGGGAACGAGCGATTGAGATCGCGGCGATCCGGCAGATATCGGCTCATATGAATAAAGCCGTAGATATTGACGATAGGAACGGCAATCAGTGTGCCATGCAAACCTGATAACCTCTTCAAACCAATGAGACGTCGAATAATCTCAATGCCGTTGATCTCATCCCCGTGCAGAGCCGCACAAACGAGCAGGCAGGGCCCGCTCTTCTTACCATGAATAACATGGATCGGCATATGCAGATCAGAGTGTGTAGAGAGAGGAGGCAGCGGAAAGTCGATAATCTCACGACTGCCCGGCTTGATCTCTCTTCCAGCGATCAGCAGCGGTTGGTTCATCCCTTTCCTCGGGTTCCTGTACGTCCTGACTTGGCATTCTTTTCAATGCATTGGATAATCATACCTGCAACATCCTTGCCAGTTGCCCGTTCAATACCTTCAAGACCCGGCGAAGAGTTCACCTCCATCACCACTGGCCCATGATTGGACCTAAGCAGATCAACACCAGCCACATTCAATCCCATGATGGCAGCTGCGCGCACTGCGGTTGAGCGCTCTTCAGGTGTAATACGCACCACTTCGGCACTGCCGCCACGGTGCAGATTGGAGCGGAACTCTCCCTCTTTACCCTGACGCTTCATCGCCGCGACAACCTTGCCATCGACAACAAGACAACGGATGTCGGCACCACCGGCCTCCTTGATAAACTCCTGCACCAGAATATTGGCATTCAGACCGAAGAAGGCTTCAATCACACTCTCGGCAGCTTTTTTGTTTTCAGCCAGCACAACACCGATGCCCTGTGTTCCTTCCAGCAGTTTGATGACAAACTGATCGCCACCGACTGAATTCAGCAGATCGCCGATGTCATCAGGATTGCGAGCAAAGCCGGTGACCGGCAGGCCAATGCCTTTTCGTGCCAGCAGCTGAACGGAGCGCAGTTTGTCGCGCGAACGTGAGATGGCGACTGACTCATTCAGCGGGTATACGCCCATCATCTCAAACTGACGAAGTACGGCCGTACCATAAAAGGTGACAGAGGCGCCGATTCGAGGAATAACGGCATCAAAACCTTCAAGTTTTTCGCCTTTATAATGAATAGATGGTCTCATGGAGGTGATATTCATATAGCAACGCAGGTGATCGAAAACCTGCACCTCATGACCGCGCTCTTTCGCAGCTTCAACCAGACGCCTGGTTGAATAGAGTTTCGCGTTGCGCGACATAATGGCGATTTTCATAACAATGATCCTTTTTCATTCTCTACATCTTTCGGCTTGCCTAGCAGGTAGGAGCCAGCCGGATCGACACTAAAATCACCATGCATGGCAGTTCGACCCAGCAACATTCTAAATTTCATATTTTCCCGATTGGTCAACGTCATCTCGATATACTTGTTGATGCCGCCCAGACAGACAGGGGTGGAGATTACAGGGCGCAACTCGGTGTGACCACCCGAGTCGGTCACATTGCGCTCATCGGCAAGATTGGCCACACACTGACGCACCACAGAGAGGTCATGCTGATAGGGGTGAATACTGAAGCGAACCTTGGCGATTCCATTTTCACTGAATGGCTCCAGTTCGAAGGTGTGTAACGCAGAAGTACGCGCGCCCGTATCCACCTTGGCCTTAATACTCTGAATTCCAAGCTCCGGAAGTGACACCCACTCGCGCCAGCCCAACATCACTAGACTCATCTTAGTTCCCCTGCTCTTTAGGCTCAAAACTGCCCTCTTTGATATGAATATCCCGTTGCGGGAACGGAATGGTAATACCCGCTTTTTTGAAAGCTTTCCACATTGCCAGGTTCACCTCGGACCGGACACCACCCAATCCGTTTTCCGGATCACGAATCCAGATACGAAGCTCCAGTGAAATACCATTATCACCAAATTCCATCAGACGGGTCAGAGGCACGGGCTCATCAAGCACACGCGGAGAAGCCTTGGCGCAGGCCAGCATGAGCGACATCGCCTCTTCAGGGTCATCATTGTAGCTGATCTGAATCCCGAGCTTCATCCGAACAGCTTGGTCTGAATAACTCCAGTTAATCACTTCGGAAGTCACGAGGTTCTCATTGGGGATCAATGTCTCCACACCATCCCTGTCTCGAACAACGATATATCGAGCACACAACTCCTGAACCCAACCGAACTTATCACGAATCGTAATCACGTCGCCCGGCTTGATCGACCGGTCAAAAAGAAGAATGAAGCCACTGATAAAATTGCTGGAGATGCGTTGCAATCCAAACCCGATGCCGACACCCACCGCACCACTGAATACGGCCAGCGCGGTCAGATCGACACCGGCAGCATCAAGTGCAATAAATATCGCAATACCAATCAGTAGAAATTTACTGGTTTTTGCCAGAGCTACTCTGGCACTAAGGCTGAAATGCTCGAAATTCTTCAATCTCTGCTCAATGAAGTTTGAAAGACCTATAGCCAAAACCCAGAAAAAAATGACTGTAATGAGCAGCTTAAGAACCAACAACAGCGATATACGGCTTTCACCAAATGAGAATGCAAGACTATCAAGTGCCAAGAGAACGCTAGGCAGCCAACCCAAAAGGTGAAGTGCGACCACCAACCAAATGATGCCAGAAATAATACCTTCCCAGGCCTTCACCAGTGGACTCGGAGTAAACACCTTCCGAACAATATAAATTGAGATGCGAATAGCCGCCAATGAGAGAAGGAGCGGTGTCGCCACAGTCAGCATGACCGCATCGACACTGAGATGCCTTAAAATCGACTCTCCGACAAGCGTTACCAATAACATGGAAATGGGAAACTGGATTCGATCAAGCCCCTTCATCGATAGCTTGTGCAAACGACTGCGCTCTTCGCTGGGCTGATCACCGATCTTCTTCATAAAGGAGCGGATGGTATAGGCAACAGAAATCGCAACGCCTAAAATCGCCAGCTGCCACCAGAAGGCACTCTGTGAAACATAAGCAAGCCAACCGTCAGAGTTTTTCAGGAAATCATTCATCAGCATTTATCCTCTTTTAGTTCCGTCAAAGTAACACTCTTCAATGTTCGTCGATGGGCTTGATCAAGTGAATATCTCGTTGCGGGAAAGGAATGGAAATATCATTTCCCTTAAATTTATCCCAAATTGAAAACATCACCTCACTCTGCGGTTTGTACCTGCCTTCGGTAACGTCATCGACCCAGAAGAGGAGCAGAAAATTTACCGAACTGTCACCATATTCTCTTAAATAGCATTCGGGCTCAGGTTCAATGGTACAACGAGGATGCTCACGAGCGGCTTCGAGAATAAGTTCACGGGCCTTTTTAATATCCGACTTATAGGAAACTCCGATGGGGATATCGACACGCCCTTTCTTGTTGCTATAAGTCCAGTTCACCACTTTATTGGTGATAAAATCTTCATTCGGAACCATGATCTCTTTGCCATTAAATGTTTCAATTAGGGTATATCTAGCCCCGTTATGGCGCACAAAGCCGAATGTGCCATCATTCAGTTCAATGAGATCATCATTCTCTATGGTTTTCTCAAGTAGCAGGATGACTCCACTGATATAATTGGAAGTAATTTTCTGCAATCCAAAACCAATACCGATACCAATGGCACCACCAACAACAGCAAATGCAGTAAGATCAACGCCAATCAACTTAAATGAGAACAAAATCAGAAAAAAGTAGATAACAAACTGAATGGCCTTGAGAAGCAGCACCCTGTTACTGCTCGAAATGAATTCAATGCTTGCAACCCTATTTTCAATGAAACCAAGGGAAATGCTACTCAGCCAGAACAGCATCAGGATGATAGTCAGTGCTTTAGCAAGCAGATAAACCGACAATCGCACATCCCCAACGGAAAAAGAGAGCGTCTCTGAATCAAGGAAGTTAATAACAGGCTGAAGGCGATCACTGCCCACCAGCGCAGCAAACCCCAGTCCAGCAATAATAAGTAGTAACCATGCAAGCCATGGTCTCGGCATAAACAATGATTTAATTAGTTTAATGATGGCCACATTACCACCATTTCCTCATCTTGAAGTAGAGAGCGAAACCGAGCCCCATTACAATCATGCCCCATATCGACAGAGCAAAGCCGTGTGGATGGGAAAGAATCTCCATATTGGTGAAGTTCATACCGAAAATACCGGCGATAATGCCCATTGGCGTCATAATCACGGTAATCACCGCAATAAACTTCATCACGTCATTCAAGCGCTGACTGAGCAGTGACTGCACCGCCTGCATCACGTTGAGTGCATGCTCAGCTCTCGATTCAGCAATCGATGCCGCACGATGCATATGCTCATCAGCATCGGCCAATCGTAGATTGTCCTTGTAAGTAGAGTCATCTCGAAGCTTTTCAATGGCAATGGCATTTGTCCTGGCCAAGCGGGCAAGCGAAGCGAGCTCTTTGCGCATCTGCAGCAAACTATTGAGATCCGCCTTGCCGACATCGGTCAGACACTCATCTTCAAACTCCTCCATATCTTCACGCAACACATAGACACGCTCGAGCAGATGATCGACCAGTATATGGATAATTTTCGATACACACTCATCAACATCCAGTCCGGTCAGGTCATGATGGGAGAAACGGTGATGCCGTTTTCCCGGCCAGATCAGTACACACAAATCTCTATCTGCGAGAATGGATACGCTGGAGACTTCACTGGCCTCCTCTTCTGTCTCCCGCTCAACAGGAAAGCGGAGAATAATATGCAGGACATCACCTTTGATACGACTGAAGTAGGGGGGGTGAATCGGATTACGAATATCCTTGAGGTGCAGCTCATCCAGTGAAAAGCGTTGGGCAAGAGAAGCGAGTTGATGTGCGGTAGGATTGGCCAAACGGAGCAACATCTGCTTGCCCTGCAAAGCCTCTTCAAAGGTGATGTCTGCCATATCACCAAGGCGGTGTCCCAACATAGCATTATCGCTACTGGTGGATTGATTCTCAGCCTGCATATGCGTTCCTCTAAAAAAGACTATAGATTAATACTGTCATATAGCGAAATAAATCGAGGAAAATTGTCCATAGAACTAATTCAGGCTACCCGGCACGGCCAGAGTAAAGGGTGGAATCTCCGCATCAAATGAGTATCCATCATCGGCAACCATATGATAGCTACCTTGCATCATACCAACGGGTGTATCGAGAACACAAAAACTGGTGTATTGATGCTCGCCACCCGGTGCAATCAGTGGCTGTTCACCCACCACACCTTCACCCTGCACCTCTTCGATATCACCGTTGCCATCGGTGATCTTCCACTCTCTGCCAAGCAACTGGGCGCCAACTCTGCCGGTATTACAAATCCGGATATGATAGGCAAAAACAAAACGGGAATCCTCGGGCTCCGACTGCTCCGGCATATACTCAGGCATCACGATGATTTCAAACGAATAGGGGGCTGACATGATGTATACGTTAAATGGATTGGGCGCTGCTGCAACCTTAAAGATCGTAATGGCAACACCAAGGCAGTTAATCTGATAGTATTTGCTGATGTCTCTCGCACAAAAAGCCAAGCCTCTCTTTAGCGGTCCTAAATATTGGGCTGAGAGTTTTGGTGTGGCACATGAACTGCCCATGAGCCGTGCAGAGATGGATCGTCTAGGCTGGGATAGCTGCGATATCATTATCGTCACCGGTGATGCCTATATTGATCATCCCAGTTTCGGCATGGCCGTGATCGGACGAACGCTGGAGGCGCAGGGCTACCGTGTCGGCATTATCAGTCAGCCGGATTGGAAGTCTGCGGATGCTTTTAAAGCACTGGGCAAACCCAACCTCTTTTTTGGCGTTACGGCCGGCAACATGGATTCGATGGTCAACCACTACACCTCGGAACGGCGTATCCGCTCCAACGATGCCTACACCCCTGCTGGCGCGGCTGGCAAGCGCCCCGATCGCGCTGTCACCGTCTATGCCCAGCGCTGCCGCGAAGCCTTCAAGGGTGTGCCGGTGATCATCGGCAGTATTGAAGCCTCACTGCGTCGCATTGCTCACTACGACTACTGGTCGGATATGGTCAAACGTTCAGTGCTACCCGACTCGAAAGCGGATATGCTGATCTATGGTAATGGTGAGCGACAGATTCTGGAGGTCGCCGAACGATTGGCTGCAGGTGAATCGATCAAGGCCATGACAGATATTCGTGGCACAGCCTTTATGCGCAACGACGTTCCCGAGGGATGGAGTGAGATCGACTCCACCGAAATCGATACCCCCGGCAAGGTGATTCCACATCCCGATCCCTATGCCCTCAAACCCGATTGTTCCGCCGCGTCGGAGCCGGATCAGAACCAGCACTCAACTCCTATCGATCGTGAGCACACGGTGATTCGCCTGCCATCATTTGAAGCGCTGAAGGATGATCCGGTACTCTATGCTCACGCCTCACGCCTGATGCACTTGGAGACCAATCCCGGCAATGCGCGGGCACTTGTTCAGCGGCATGGCAATCGTGATGTCTGGCTTAACCCGCCACCGATTCCACTCACCACTCCGGAGATGGATGCAGTGTTTGATCTGCCCTACTCGCGCAAGCCTCATTCATCCTATGGTAACGCCCACATCCCTGCCTACGAGATGATCAAGACCTCGGTCAATATCATGCGCGGCTGCTTTGGCGGCTGTACCTTCTGCTCTATCACCGAACATGAGGGGCGCATCATCCAGAGTCGCTCGGAGGATTCGATCATCCGCGAGGTGGAGAACATCCGTGACAAGACACCGGGCTTTGGCGGCACCATCTCCGATCTCGGCGGCCCAACCGCCAACATGTACCGCTTGGCCTGCAAGTCCAAAGCGATTGAAGCAGCCTGCCGCAAGCCATCATGTGTCTATCCGGGCATCTGCAAGAATCTCAACACCGATCATACGCCACTGATTCATCTCTATCGTCGCGCCCGCAAACTCAAGGGAATTAAAAAGCTCTTTATCGCTTCGGGCCTACGCTACGACCTGGCCGTAGAGTCCCCTGAATATATCGAGGAGTTGGTCACCCACCATGTAGGTGGTTACCTGAAGATCGCGCCGGAACATACTGAAGATGGTCCCCTCTCGAAGATGATGAAACCGGGTATCGGAAGCTTCGATGCATTCAAAAAGCTATTCGACAAATTCTCGGCCAAGGCGGGTAAGAAACAGTATCTCATCCCCTACTTTATCGCCGCCCATCCCGGCACCACCGATGAGGATATGCTCAACCTTGCCTTGTGGCTTAAGACCAACGATTTCAAACCGGATCAGGTGCAGGCGTTCCTGCCATCGCCAATGGCAACCGCCACAGCGATGTATCACTCCGAGCGCAACCCACTCGGCAAGGTCAGTCGTAAAAATCCTGACAGATCACGTCCTGTCTTCACGCCCAAGCGGAAACGTCAGCGCGACCTGCATAAAGCCTTTTTGAGATATCACGACCCGAAAAACTGGCCAATGCTGCGCGATGCCCTGAAAGAGATGGGCTGTGCCGATCTGATCGGTAATGATCCCTCCTGCCTTGTACCAGCAGCACGAGCAGGCAGATCAACATCCGATCAGGCTGTTCAGAAAAGAAGTTTCAATACACCAAGAAAACCATCGGCCAGAAGAAGACGGAGATAGTCTTTAGAAGAGTTGTTCTGAATGCCTTCTCAGGATTTGCCAGTGGATCACCTTCTGTTGCAATCGATCCTGCTGCATTGTTTCCAACTACTGTTAACTCCATGCAACCTCCGCGCATCATTCGATTTGGGGGGAGTACCCCGCTATTCCTAATGCAAGCGGCATGCCAGCCATGGGCATGCTCCCAAAAGGGGTCAGAGCCCTTTTAGACCTCTCCGCACTCAACTGACATACTAAGCTCTTAGGAGAGCTGTATATGGATCAGATAACACGCTGGATTGAAGAGCTTGTACTACAACCTCACCCCGAAGGGGGCTGGTACAAAGAGGTCTATCGCTCTTCGGAAGAGATTGACGCTGCCGGACTTCCGGAGCGTTTTGATGGGGTGCGATCTTTTTCCACCGCGATCTATTTCCTGCTGGCCGGAGATAACTTCTCCGCCTTTCATCGTATTAAATCGGACGAAATGTGGCACTTCTATGCTGGAGATGGGCTGATGGTTCAGATCATTGCACCGAATGGTGACCTGAGCGCCATCAAGCTGGGCAATCAGCCTAAAGCGGGTGAAACCTTTCAAGGGGTAGTGCCTGCCGGAAGCTGGTTCGCTGCCGAGCCGAAGGGTGGTGGTTATGGGTTGGTCGGTTGCACGGTTGCACCCGGCTTCGACTTTGCCGATTTCGAGATGGCAGATCGGGATGAGCTACAGGCCGAATTCCCACAGCACCGCGAACTGATCAGACGACTGACGCGCAGCACCTGAGCAACGACCTCAAGTCGAATAAGTATCTGAACGTCCGCTTCCGGCAATCAAGCAAGTAGCGTTATGATTTTAAGAAGTTGTTGATATCGGTGACCATCATTTCGACAGTCTGATCAAAATCGTTCACTTTCTGATCCAATCCTTCAAGTTCCCCAGCATGCAGCGCCCTCTCAAGGGCAAGAGCACTATCGCGCAGGCGCGGAGCTGCAAAGGTACCGCCCAGCCCTTTTATCGTATGTGCAAGAATCTCGGCATCATGATGATGATGTTCAGCCACGGAAGATCGAATCTTCTCTCCGGCATCAGCGTAATAATCGATAAAGTCCTGCAGTGTCTCACGCAACAGCGACTCATCACTCCCCATTCCCTGCAGTGCAATTTTAGAATCAAACACCATGGTGACTATCCCTTCCCATCATCCCTTTTTACCCATTGTCCAATTGTAGACCATAAAATCAAAATGGGTACCGCATATACATGCGATACCCACCCTAAAACCGACCCAACTACTTTCGTGTGCGCTTCTTGTCTTTACCCGGACGAGGCTTAGCACCACGACCAGCGGTATCGCGCGATTTGCGATCACCTCCCGGTCTGCCTCCAGAACGCCCACTATCTCGTCCTTCAGAACGACGCATCGGCGGCTTGCGCCCATCACGCCTTCCACCTGAATAGCCACCCTCGGAGAAACCTGCATCCTCAATCTTCGATGCATTGAGTTCCTGCCCTGCCACGCGAATCTTTTTCAGTGTGTTAAAAACTTGTTTAGGCATCCCTTCGGGAAGGTCTACTGTGGTGTAGCCATCCTGAATGTTAACCTGATTAATAAATTCACCTTCGATACCAATCTCATTGGCAATGGCGCCAACAATGTTGCCTGCTTTCACGCCATGCACATCACCCACTTCCAGACGGTAACGCTCCATGCCACGCTCAGGCTTCGGCATGCTGCTCTCATCCATCATCGGTGTACTTCTCGGTGCACTCCTTGGTGGCTCGGCACCTTCGCTACGAGGCGCACGATCACGAGAGCGCTCTTCTCTTCTGGGTGCTGACGAACGATCCCTGCCTTCACCTCTGCTGTCGCGCGACTCCCGTCTGGGTGCCCGCTCTTCCACATGCGCAGCATGTTTCACCAGCAACGGTTTATCGCCCTGTGCCAAGCGGGCCAGTGCTGCTGCCACTTCATTGGCAGGCACATTATGTTCCTGTGTATACTGCTCAACGATCTGCTCAAACATCTCCAGGCTCTCTTCAGCCAACGTATCAGTAATCCGCTGTTTGAAATCGGCAATGCGCTTGTCATTGATATCTTCCGTGGTCGGCATCTCAAGCTTCTCGATCTTCTGACGTGTAGCCCGCTCGATAGAACTGAGCATGCGCTGCTCACGTGGTGCAACAAAAAGAATGGCTTCGCCACTGCGTCCGGCACGACCTGTTCTGCCAATACGGTGAACATAGGACTCAGTATCGTGTGGAACATCATAGTTAATCACATGACTGATGCGCTCAACATCCAGACCGCGTGCCGCCACATCGGTGGCAACAATGATATCCAGATGCCCCTTCTTCAAACGATTGATCACCTGTTCACGCTGCTTCTGGGCGATATCTCCATTGAGTGCTGCAGCAGCATAACCACGCGCTTCAAGCTTCTCGGCCACCTCAACAGTCGCTGTCTTGGTGCGCACAAAGATGATCATGCCGTCAAACGGTTCAGCCTCGAGGATACGGGTCAGCACATCCATCTTGTTGCGGCCACTGACGGTCCAGTAGCGCTGACGAATGGTGATTGCTGTGGTTGTTTTGGATTCGATTGAAACCTGCTCAGGATTGTTCAGATGCCTCTCAGCAATCTTACGAATCACCGATGGCATGGTCGCGGAGAAGAGTGCGATCTGGCGTGTCGGGGGTGTCTGTTCCAGAACCCATTTCACATCATCGATAAAGCCCATGCGCAGCATTTCATCTGCTTCATCGAGTACCAGTGTCTTAAGCTTATCAAGCTTCAGCGTGCCGCGACGCATATGGTCCATGACGCGACCCGGTGTACCCACCACCACATGCGTACCACGGCTTAGCTGACGCAGCTGAATACCATAATCCTGACCACCGTAGATCGGCAGCACATGGAACCCTTTCATGTGATGAGCATATTTCTGGAACGCTTCAGCCACCTGAATGGCCAGTTCGCGCGTGGGAGCCAGCACCAGCACCTGTGGATCGTGTTGTGCCAGATCGATTTTAGAGAGGATGGGCAGTGCGAAAGCAGCTGTCTTGCCTGTGCCTGTCTGCGCCTGACCCAGAACATCTCGTCCGGCTGTTACAAAGGGGATGATCTGCGCCTGAATCGGCGACGGGCTCTCATAGCCCACATCAGCAAGTGCTTTAAGCACCGGCGGCGATAAATTCAGATCGGCAAAACCGATCTCACTGTTTTGGTTTTCACTCATTTTTCAATCTCCAGGGTTAATAAGCAGCAGGCTTGATCTCTAACCCTGTCGAACAGAATTGCTATAGAGCAAAGGGGCCATCTCTTACAAATTTTTTTGCAGGGTAGCGTTTTAGCGTTAAAATGCCATTAAATAAGCAAGATAAAAGAGGATGTTCATTGTATGCAATTGTATTCCAGGTCACTTTTTACGACTTCCGGCTTCTGTAGAGATCACGCCTCATGAGTATTCAAGAACGTATCCAACTCCATATTCGCATCATGCTCGGGTTTATTCTTCTTGCTGCGGTCATTCTTCTTTTCGTGCCTCCGATCGCACAACCCCTTGAATTTCATCAGTTTTCAGACACCAGGTCCTTTATCGGCATTCCCAACTTTTTTGATGTGATTTCGAATCTGCTATTTCTGGGTGCAGGCATATACGGACTGAAACTGCTTTACGACCCCCGTGATGGCAGAGAACGTGCCCACTTTGAAAGCAAAAGCGAAGGCATTCCTTACGCCACCTTCTTCATTGCATCCGGGCTTACCTGCTTCGGCTCCATCTACTACCACCTCGCCCCAGACAACTTCACCCTCGTCTGGGATCGATTACCCATGACCATCATGTTCGGCTCGATTCTTTCAATTGTGATCAGTGAACGAATCAACAGGAAAGCGGGGCTTATTCTGCTACCTCTACTGGTGGTTCTAGGACTCTTCAGCATATGGCACTGGTATCAAAGTGAACTGGCTGGATCCGGAGATCTGCGCATCTATCTGATGGTGCAATTTGCTCCCATCATTCTAATCCTCTACATGCTCTTTTTTATTCCGTCACGCTATAGCCGTGGCAGTCGCTTCGGCTGGATCCTATTGCTTTATGCTCTGGCCAAAGCAGCCGAACTCTTTGATCAGTATATCTTTGACATGCAGCAGTGGATCAGTGGTCATACGATCAAGCACATTCTCGCTGCCTTGGCAGTTTTTGCTTTAGCTGAAATGCTCAGGTGTCGCATTCCGGTTAACCGCATACAGAAGGCTGTCAGCGAACTGGATGACTACTGATCAATCGACTTCTTCCCTCTCGCATCCTCGCCACCATAGAAGAAGATCTCCTGCCTAGGATATTCTAATCCCTCAACAGGTAGCATCGATTCAAGCCTTGTAACCTCATCCTTTCTTCCACGCGTCTCAGGATGCTTGGCAATAAGAAAAGAACAGATATCACAATACTCTTCGATCGAGATCTCATAGGTGCCAATGCGCCTGGCCAAATGGATAATTTCCTCTTTGTCATAGCCGATCAGCGGCGAAAGCATCGGTAACGGACTGGCATCATAGATGGCATTAATGTTCTCCAGCGTCTGGCTGGCCACCTGGCCAAGAGAGTCACCAGTCACCAGTGCATGTCCCTTCACCTCTTGGGCCACCTTGCCGGCAGAACGAATCATCTGGCGCTTGTAGATAATCATGCGGTATCGATCCGGCACCATCGCAATGGCATGGCGCTGAAACTCTTCCAGATCGATCATGATCAATTGGGTTCGTCCCTGATATTTGGAAAGCTGACGAGCCAGATCATGAATCTTGGCAAAATCGCGATTGATGGTGCTGTTGTAGAGATGCACCAATACCACCTCCATACCGCGCTTCATCATCGTGTACGCAGCCACGGGCGAATCGATACCGCCGGAGAAAAGTACAACACCTTTGCCGGATGACCCGACAGGCAGCCCGCCGATACCGTTACGTTTGTCGGTATAGATATAGACCTCATCATTCGTCACTTCGACATGAACCGTGATCTCGGGATTATTGAGACTGACTTCCAGACCGAGTTCGGCCTTCAAATAGCCGCCGACCTGCAGATTGATCTCCGGACTGGTCAGTGGAAAACGCTTATCACTGCGCCGAGCTGTAAGCCTGAATCGTTTGCCAGCAACATCTCCAAACGTCTCTGTAATCGCCTGACGGGAAACCTCGCGAATGGAATCGAGCGTTGGTTCAGCTACGTAAACAGGAGCGAAATTTCGTACTCCGGGAATCAAAGCCAATCGTTCAAGTGTCGCCTCGGTGATCTCTTCCATATCAAGCAACATGCGCCCGAATTGGCGTGTTACTTTCTTCGGCTTAAGTAGGCGCTTCAGATTGGTGCCCATCTGCCTTTCAAACACGCCCTTGTTTTTACCCTTAAGCGATAGCTCGCCGAAATGAATTAATATTTTCTGCATGGGGCGCAAGCTAGCGTCTTAACCGAAAGATGCAGCCTGCATCATCAAAAGAACCTATTTGCGCCAGAACTCAGGGACCAGCAGAACGAAAAAGGTAAAGATCTCCAAACGGCCAAGAACCATGCCGAACATCAGAATGCCCTTGGCAGCATCGGGAAGTGTTGCGTAATTTGAGGCGGGCCCGACATCGCCGAAGCCCGGACCCGTGTTGGTTAAGCAGGCAGCAGTCGCCGAAAGCGCAGTCATCATATCCACACCTGTCATCGCCAACAGAATGGCAATCACACTGTAACAGACCATGTAGAGCACAAAGAAGCCCCACAGAGCCTGAACCACAGGACTGGAGACGCTCTGATCACCAACTTTGACGTGGATGACCGCATGCGGATGGATCAAGCGCCGAATTTCCCGGATACCCTGACGGAAGAGCAGCAGCACCCTGATCACCTTCATGCCGCCACCAGTCGAACCTGCACAGGCACCGACAAACATGGCTGCCAACAGGAGCAATCCTGTTCCCGGAGGCCAAACCGCATAATCACTCACTGCAAAACCGGTGGTGGTTGCTATGGCAACGGTATTG
>Ga0316191_10001644_pt1 | contig 15884 bp, 13 predicted proteins | sample Eddworburr2cm_MG_FD_204928 | JGI IMG/M metagenome (GOLD analysis project Ga0316191, IMG submission 204928) | Coastal sediment microbial communities from Maine, United States - Eddy worm burrow 2 cm | ecosystem: Environmental > Aquatic > Marine > Coastal > Sediment | place: USA: Maine...
CGACAGGGCAGGACAAGTAAAACAACTTCTTCAATTAGTTTTGAGGAAGCAGGAATCTTTTCTTGATCTTTGGGGAGCGTCCATATATGTCCCTCGCTCAGCCCTCTCGCTCAGCCCTCTCGCTCAGCCGCTGAGCTCGCATGGGTGCGTTGCGCGGCCTGGAGTAATTGCTCACCACAACGATAGCCAGTACAGGTTGGGCCAGATCCAGCAACGAGGAAACCGTATTATCGATTCCCGAAACACATTTCCCTTGCCCGCCGACTCCTGATAATCGCTTGAATCTGATCGGCTATTTATCCTTCTCCGCCAACCTGCAATCCCGCCGCGCCATTCGCCAGGATCGAGTATGCATGATCAAATTTGGCGTTTAATATCCAGTCATCGAATTCCAGCCAAGACGGAGAAAACAATGAAATTCTTTGACAACCTCAACAAAAAAGCAAACGCCGCAGCGCTCGTCAAGCGCGGACTGGCAAACGCGGATACCGTCACCTTCAAGCAAATCATGGATTGCATTTATTTGCTGGCAAACGGTTTAGGTGAAACCTGGAAGAAGGCGAGCAAGGAAGCGGCCGCCGGCATGGTCCTGGTGGCGCTTGCAAAAAACATCGAACTGAAAAGTTACCTGAACAATAACGGCTGGAAGCTGGTATTGAGTTTTATTCGCACCAATCCGAAGATTGTCGGCGATATTTCACCGCGCACTATGGGCGAGATATTTGCCTACCAGGCAACTTTGCAGGAGCCAATGTTGGTGAGCCGTTGATCCGGGCGCACCGCTTCGCCTGACGCGAGCCCTTGCCAGGAGCCCTGATCGGAAGGATAGTTTTGTTTGGACCCAGGTGTCGAGTCGAGAGTGTGTGTCCCCAGGTATCCCCAGGCATCCTGTCTATGTCCCCACTATTCCGTCTCCCCCGGTCTCGGTCTCGAGCGCTCAGAGTGTGTGCCCCCGCTCATCCTTTCCCGTTCATCCCTAAGCATGAGTCGTCGTGGCAATTGCTGGGACAATGCACCGATGGAACGGTTATTCGGAAGTCTGAAATACGAATGGATTCCAGCAATGGGGTTCGCTCGATGGCCGAGGCCAAAAAGGATATCGGACTGTACCTGATGGATTATTACAACTGGCAGAGACCACATACCAGAAATGACGGGCTGGCTCCTGCAGTAGCGGAAGAAAAACTCAATTTACTGCCCGGAATTAGTTGACCACTACATTTGCTCCCGGCGCAGCGACCAGGATTGGCGATCCGACAAATAAGTGCCGGAACCACGTTGATTGAAACAACGGTTCGCGCCGCAACAACTCCGCTGGCAACGACACTGACATCCAGTGAATTATGCAGCCGCATTATCGGGAGAGGAATTTAGATTGTGAAAACAGGGGGGGCAGATCACCCCCCCATACAGTGCATCGGGTCGCCAGGGTTACCAGCAACGGCTGGTATCTGCGCCGGTCGCACCCTGAACCCCGGTATTGGTCAGCGTCAGGGTAGTGCAGTCAGCATCGGCTGCCTGCGGTCCACCCGCTACCGGCGTCGCGGTCAGGGTAAAGGTGGAGGCAGCGAGGGCAGCGGTGATCGAATAGAAGTTTGAGTCGGTAGCCCTCGGAAAAGTCACGTTGCAACTGGCGCTGTTATAGGAGCCGTAAAGGCTCCTGCATTTTTCCAGCGAGCCCGAAACCTCTGTCAAGCCCGCCCTGGCATCGGTGCGATTGGCCCTGGTGACGTTGTCGCCAAAATAGCTCGCCGCCACCATCGATATAATCGCCAGGAGGCCGACCACAATCGTCAGTTCTATCAGGGAAAATCCATCTGAATGTTTCATAATATTGTCTCTGCCCCTAGGAGGGCGGAAGTGCTTGATAGGCAATCGTGTCGACGTAAAAAACGCCGTTCAGAACGAATCCTTTGAACCAGACATGATCACCCCGCCTGAAGTCAGAGAACTTCTTCCGACGCGGATCAGAGCTTACCAGTTCGGTCGAAGGCTTGATGCGGTAGTTCTGTCCAAACACCGTCATCATGTCGTATCCGACCTCGGCAATAACGCCGGCTTTTTCAAAAGTCTCCAGTGCCTGCGCGCTCGACCAGGGCACTTGCATTGCCATGATGACCAGGAAAAATGTAATTCCACGTATCAGTTGTTTCATTTTATTAACTCCTGCCATGAGAACCGTCCCACAGGGACATCTTTAAGGGCCTTTACCTTGGTGGCTTGTTCTCCGGTATACGCGAGATCCTCGATGAACACCGGTTCTGGCAAATAACCTTCCTGCCTGACACCTGCAACGGTGCTTGTCGTGACGCCATTACTCGTCATATCGAGAGTTCCTATTTTTCCATCATTGTTGGTATCGAAAGTTGGGTCCTGCGTCGATCCACCGGTAGCCATGTCGACCCCATATTTATAACCGTAGCCGCCCACAGAACAGGGATCATCGACCGGCACGAAGGAATTGATGAACAACGTGTCGGCACGCGCGATCGGCGAGGTGACAGCGCGCTCGCCGCTATCCGCAAGGTTGAAATACCAGCCGTAATCGATCGAGTAGTCAATCGGGTTTCGAGTCAACACCTTTTCGGTGAAACTGGTGTCGAAAGTCTGTTGCACCAGGTTGCTGTTGGTCAGCGCGGAATCGCCCATGTCCCACACACCATAGACTGACTGCGTCGTGGTACTGGTCTTGTCGGCATCCACGAGGTACTGGCCAGTACCGAAGTAAACCATGAAATTTGGCGCGTTCGACGGCGAACTCGAGTTGGGCTGGGTCGGATGCTTCGATACTACCGGCTTTGCGGTGATCGGCTGCCCGGTCTGCGTGGTAAACAACGGCTTGGGTGTCGAACCGCTCTTGTATGCAACATTCCAGCTGCTCGCGCTTTTGCCAGAGAGGTCAAAAACCCAGAGATTACCCTCGAGGTCACCCGCGTAAACGCGATCGACCGTGCCGTTGCCATCGAGATCGGTGAGCGCGGGGGAAGCCAGCCCGTTGCGATTGGCGGTGGTACCAACCCCGGTACCTATCTTGACGTAATCACCGGCCACCCAGTTGCCATCGACACCTTTGGCGATATCGACAATGAACAGGCTCGCTTCGCCACTGCCCAGGTCGTTATAGCCATTGCCGAATATAGCGACCCAGGTGCCGGCATTGGTCAGGGCAATAGCCGGGCGACTGTAGGTGTAGCCGAGATCGATATCGTCATTACTGGTGAATTCCCACATGACGACCTTGTCTGCGTTGGCCTCGGTAAAGTTCGAGGGGTTGGTGACGTCCAGCGCATAGAGTCCGCGCTGACCGCTGCGCAGCGCGCCAACCAGTATGGTATGCCAGTCGGTAGCACCGCCGGTGGACAGGTAGACATCCGACAGGGTCGGCGTCTGGTCCACGTAAAACTTGTGCCCGTAATTCCCCTCGGTCAGGTAGTGCAGGCCGTCGCCGACACCGCTCGAACTCAAAATATTCGGTACATAGGCGAAAACCTCCTGCCCGGTCTCATCATCGAAGGCGTGTAACATACCATCGTTGGCACCGGCATATACTATCTTTCTGCGCGACGCGGCGGCGCCTTCCCTGAACAGCGAATAGGCGGCGCTACCTTCGGGAAAAGGCGCAAAATCGGGCCAGGTCAGCGACGGCTTACCGACAAATACCGGACCCGAGTTCACCAGGTCGCCCAGCATCGACAGGCGCTCACGTAGAAACAGTCCGCTACCCTCATTGCTGCGATCACCGCGCAGGTATTCCAGCCGGGCCTCTCCGATGGCATCGCTGTCGGCAGCGCCAAGCGAGTTGGTTTTCAGATCATTCTTCATCTCGGCGGATATCGTGAGCCAGTCAAACGCAACACCATCCTTTACTGCGGGATCATAGGTGAGAATGTTTCTCGGGTTGAGCGCGATGTTTCGTCCCGTCAAGCTTGCCGAGGCGTTCCATTTCGGCACGTCGGCAAGCTCACCGGTATCAGTATTGACAATCGGGAATGCCAGCAAGTTACCCTGCCAACGGTTGGAGTTGAACTGGGCCAGGTATACGACCGCCTCGGTACTCAGCTGGGCCGAGTTGATGGCAACCGCCGCCGCCGTACCGGTGCGCTGGGAAATATCGTTGATCGCCGCATTCAGGGACGCCTGCAATGCCTGCGTATCGCTTGCATTGAGGTATTTACCACGCGAATTGTAGGCCGCATGCCACATATCGTCTACGGTTGTCGGATCGTCTCTCACGGGTTGCGGCCAGGAGAAACCGGGCGCGAGCGGATTGTCGACGCCGGGATTCAGCTTGCCATTCAAGCCGAAGGCGATGGTGTAAGTCACCAGGTGCTGGTGAGCCGCCTCGTCTACCGTGGACTGGGTCGGCACCTTGTCAGCCAGCAAGGGGCGCAGGTCGTTTTCGTAGTAAGTCATAGCAACATCGGCCAGGGTGTCGCTGTAGGCGTCCGCGTAGTTGCCGCCGTCATTGGATTGCGACGCATCACCGTCAAACTTGGTATCGCCAGCACCGCCGTCGATATCGGCATTGCCCACGCTCGGGTCATTGCCATTCCAGAAGCCGTCCGACATCAGCAGGTTGAAGTTCTGTTGGCATTCACCACCGGAGGCCTTGTCCACGATGGGCGCACCGGTACCCGTTTGGCTAAAATAATCACCCACCGCCTCGAGAGCCCGGCGCGCGGGCGTTCCCTGCGCCCTGATTACTATTTTATACAGCGATTCCAGTAACGCGCGTTTTTTGACCGGGTCGCTCATGGTCACTACATCTTGCTGGCGTCCGTTGTTGTATAACGACAGGCCCATACGCGAGGCATCGGTGTTATTGATAGTGCGGCCGAAAACTGCCTTGGACGCGTTTATCCTGGAACGATAATACTGGAACCAGTTCGCGAAGTTCTGCATCTCCCTGGTTCCGGACGCAATCAACACTCGAGTATGGGCGTCGGTTTGATCCAGCACGCCATTGCCATCGGTATCGGTCCAGGTGAAATAGGTCGGAATCCACATTTTGAGCGACTCCTTGGATCCTTCCTTAAAGGTATAGAAAATGGTCAGATCCATTTTTTCCCCGTTGGGATCGTTCGGATCCTTGAGTACCGCGGTCGGATCGGCATCGAGGTACATCGGGTTTCCGGAGGCGTCGGTGCCTGCCCAGGGTTCATAGGTCGCCGTCGGATCGTAGTAATTCTTGTTACCGCGGGAATTACGTGCGACCCAGCCCTTGTCCCATTCGGGGTCGGTGCCGTCTGCCGGCGGCAGGACGGGGTAGAAGTTTCCATAGAGGAGCGAAAAGGTCGGCGAATAGTAAGCTCTATAGCGGCCGTCGATGTAGGGCATGCCACCGCTGGTCGCAAGCCCGCCGGTACCTTCGCCGACGATCAGGCCCCAGTCCATGCTGCCCGAATCGTCGAGGGTCATGAAAACGTTTGGTTCGACGATCGACGACAGGAACAGTGGCGCGGCGGGCAATTGCCCCGGTCCGGCATAAGCAGGTTGCAGCGGCATCACGGTAATGCTTGCGGCGAGCAGTACCTGGGTAACCGATACTTTTGAAAATTTAAACATCCTGTATCTCCTGAGTTTAATACTCTTTTCCAGAATAAGACTGGACGTATCGAGCCGAATTGCCGGTCTGCCCAAAGGCTTTCGCGGTAATTCGAAAATTTGAAACGGTCCTGCCGGGCTGGCCACTTCCGTATCCACCGATATTGACGGCAGCCGCTTCATTCTGGGAACGATCTCCCAGGTATTTGATGATGAATTTCGGTTGTTCTATCACGTGCGGCAACGAGGTCGTGGCAGTTTGTGCCGCGACCCAGGTTGCATCGGCGAAATAATCGGGATCCTCATCGGTCGAGGAATACAGCCCCTTGGTGGGATCGGCAAAAACACTCTTTGAAATGGCAGTGGCGGCAAAACTTTCGCCATTGCTCAGCCCGGCCTCAGCCGCGTTGAAGGCCAGGCCAGACTCGCGCAGATTACCCGCCATGCTGATCTCGGTGCGAGTTGACTGCATCGAGGTAACCCCGAGTATGGTCAGCGCAATCAATATGACCAGGCTCACGACGAGCGTCATCCCCGACTGTTTTTGCATATCTGGAATGCTCATGACCCGGTCCGCTGGCCTAAGCCGATGGTTGTGGTGAAAAAAAGCGTGCGCAGACGGCGATCGCCCTGCCGTAATGTTGTTGCCGTCGATCAGGCTCACGCCAGACAGCTGCTTGAGAATTATTTCGTTCATTAGCTTCCCACCCGATTGCGTAACGCGATGGTTGTCATAAAAACCTGGCGCAAGCGGCGGTCGCCGGCGGTCACATTGGCGCCATTGAAGATGTATTTCTGGTTGTCCTCGGCGACGAAATCCTTGCGCGAGCGCACCAGCAACATCAGCCGTACAGCCATCACGTCGAAGGTATCCGGCACGTTGTCGATGGTGACATAGCGATTCGCATGCTTGTCGCCGTCGGTGTCGAGACCGTAGAGTATCTGCATTTGCTCGATGCCATCGATCAGCTCGATATCGGTTCCGTTTTCGGAGCGAAACAACGCGGGTTCGCCGCCGTCGCCAGTCTGGATCGAGTAGGTTACCGTCTGCATCTCGAACATGGCTGCATCCGAGCCATAGGTTTGTGACAGGCAATGCGCGTTGCCGCCCTTGCAGCTATCCGTGTTGTAGTTTCCTGGAGAGCCGCCGCCGGTGTTATGCACCACCGCGTTCTGGCTGGCATTGGTGCTGGTGGTGGTGTTGGTCACCTGGAAGATATCCGCGCCACGGCAATTGGCGACCATGACGATATCGCCGGGCTTGATCGCGTTGTTCGCGGTGACGTGGATCATCGCCGAGGTCGAGACGTTGTAAGGCGGGTGCACGTTCACCTGGTTGGGCTTGGAACCGCGCAGCGTGACGCTGTCTGACCCGTTCAGGCCGTCGTTCTCGGTACCGTTGATCACACCGGCCAGGATGAAATCGTGAATATTCGGGTCATAGTCCGGGCTGGCCGGGTTCAGGTTATTGACGATGTTTTCGGTGTCATCCGGATCGAAGACCGCGCAACCGAAAAAGCCGGCCATGCGCAGATCCGTGGTCATCGTATCGAGCGCGAAACGCCCGTTTTCCTGGATGCGCGAGATCGCGTCGGTAAAGCCATAGGTTGCCTTGTTGCCGACATATATCTGTATGATTCCGCCGAGCAGAAACACGCTGATGACGAGCGCAACCAGGACTTCGACCATCGAGATACCAAGCTGATGTTTGTTCAATTTCATTGGACTAGTGTCACCGTGTAACAGGTTAAGTCGACCGCGGGATCGTTGCCACAGCTGGTGCCGGTCGCGCCGGTACCTTCGTCGTCCCACATCACCGTGACGTCCAGGCGGGTGGCATCACCCGCGACAATGCCCCGGCCGGCGGGTAGATTCTGAATTTCGGTGGCCCACTCGGCGGCGTCCGCTGTGACCATCTGCGTATTGTTACAGGGTGCTTTCATGCAGTCCTGGGAGTAGCTTTTCGCGGTATCGATGCCGGCATAGTTGGTGAACTGGAGAATATTGGCGCGAATACGGTCCGCCATGTTGTATCCGATCCAGACTGCCTGGCTGTGGTTGAGCGCAATGGCGTTTTGCTTCATAGAGGTAATCTGCAGGGCCGCGATGCCGAGCAGGCCGATGGAAATGATGAGCAGGGAGATCATCGATTCGATTAAGGTAAGACCTCGTTGCCGACGTGCTAACATGACGTGCTACCTCCCTGACGGACACGCCCGGTTGCAGATATGGAAATCGACTTCATGTGCGCAGTCCCCCTGTCGTCACACAGCGAAAAGGTACCGATGGAGTTGGGGGCGAATCCACGCTCGTCGTAGGTCACGACACTACCGACTGAACTGGTGAAGGTCGTGCCACCCGACAAGGCCACATGCTGACGCAGCATATCCTCGCCCGCGGAGAAATCAGCGTTGTTATCGGTATCGACAAACAGAATCCAGCCTTCGGCCCAGTTACTCGAGGAACAGGAAGTCTGGTTACTGCTCGCGCAGATGATTACGGTCTGATGTCGGGTCACGGCTTCGCTGCGCGCGTAGGCCAGGTGCCCGACCATGGTGTTGATCTGGGTGACCAGCCGATCGTTCTTTATAAAATCACGCATTGACGGGATGCCGATGGCCATGACCAGGGATACCAGCGTCATCGTGATCATCAATTCAAGTAAGGTAAAGCCAGAAATCTTTTTCATAGCGTAACTCTAGTCATTTCAAACGGCAGTACAAACAAACCGAGACTGCTGGTAATGATGAACCGATAAACGGTACACAAGGCATCTGAACCCAACACGAAAGGGCTAGTCGGCGGGATAAAATAACCGTCGCTCCGGGCAGCACTGAAGTCACTGAAATGTCCTGGTGAGGAAAGATTTAAAGTATAGCCCGCTACCGGCAGTCTGCAGACATACCGGGGTTCGTCAACAGGCCCGTGGCTGGTGGATTATCGCAAACAATACGCGTAGCATGCACGCTCCTCTACGAGACCCTTGCATGACGAGTTTTTTCGATATTGATGTGAACACCTTACTGTGGATCGGGATTCTATTCTGTATCTCTCAGTCAGCGATGTTTTCCGGATTGAACCTCGCGTTCTTTTCCCTGAGCCGCCTGCAGCTGGAAGTGGAAATGAAGCAGGGCAACGAGATCGCCGGCAAGGTTCTTGCCGTGCGCCAGGATTCGAACTTTTTGCTGACCACCATTTTGTGGGGCAACGTCGGCATCAACGTGCTGTTGACGCTGTTGTCGGACTCGGTGCTGGCCGGATTCATGGCGTTTGCGTTCTCGACGGTGTTTATCACGATCTTCGGGGAAATCCTGCCGCAGGCATATTTTTCTCGCAACGCGTTGCGCATGGCTTCGTTACTCGCGCCGGTTTTGCGGTTCTACCAGTTTGTCCTTACCCCTGTCGCCAGACCCTGCGCCCGCTTCCTCGATATGTGGCTGGGCAAAGAAGGTATCGATTATCTTCGTGAGAAAGAATTGATCTCGATGATTCACGCCCATATGGATGCGGACGAGGCCGAACTCGATCACATCGAAGGCAGGGGCGCGCTCAATTTTCTTACCATCGATGAGGTACGGGTGACCGAGGAGGGCGAACCGGTCGATGAGGATTCGATTATTCGCCTGCCCACCCGGGTGGATTTGCCGTTGATTCCCGAGGTCAGTCGCGACGTCAACGACCCTTTCCTGAAACTGATCAATGCCAGCGGTCACCACTGGGTGGTGTTGGCCGATGAACAGGGTAACCCGCAATTGTTGCTCGATGCCGATGCCGCGCTGCGGGCGGCGTTACTGGACCTGGAGCGGCCTTACGATATTTACAAATTCTGTCGGCGCCCGCTGGTCATTCGTGATACCAGTAAAACCATCGGTGAAGTGATTAGCTACCTGAAATCGATCCCCAGCAGTTCGCAGGTGGATGACAGCGCCATCGATTACGATGCCGTACTGATCTGGGGCGACAAGCCGCGGATTATTACCGGCGCCGACATACTCGGCAAATTACTGAAGGGCATCAAGGCGCCGCAAATCGCCTGATCGCCGATCCTGTCGCTGGGCTGTACAAACACCCGCCTCGGAATAACTACGCGGAGTCTTCAGCGAGCCGGCGCGCCTTGCGCCCTCAACCGGATTTTTCGCTAGCGCCCTCAGCGATGATGCGCGTCAACCCGGATACACGAATCGAGCTGCCTGCCGCAGCGCAGATACCTGCCTGCAGACGCGAGCGCATACCCATGTCTTCGCCCTGAATGACCTCGATCGAGCCCTGGTGCGGCCAGTCGATATCGCGCAGGTAACCGGCGAATGCCGCGGTCGCGGCGCCGGTTGCCGGGTCCTCGTAAACGCCACCTGAAGCAAAGGGATTGCGCGTGTGAAAAACGCGGGCGCTCTCGGCATAGGCGAACAAAATGGTAACCAGGCCCTCGCGCCGCATCAGTTTGCGCCCGGCATCGAGGTCGTAACGTAGCGCGGCGAGCGCTTGCCGACTGGCAAGCGTAATCACCAGGTGATCGGCGCCGCCATGCGCACGCGCCGGCGGCAGCCCGGTATCGAGATCGGCGCGACTGTAGCCGAACAGCTCCAGTACCTCGTCCAGCAAGGCGTCGGAGATTGGCTCGCTGCGGGTCGGTGGCGATTGCAGGGCCGCGGAGATCGATTCGCCGTCGCTAATACCCTCTACGGTGATGTCAGCTTGATTGAGATGCAATGGGAATATCCCGTCGCCCTGTTGGCGCGCGAGTGCTGCACCGAGTGCGATGGTCGCATGTCCGCAAAATGGCACCTCGGACTCGGGCGAGAAGTACCGCACGCGCCAGCCGTTTCCCTCGGGCATCGCGAACGCGGTCTCGGAATAACCGACTTCAGCGGCAATGCGCTGCATTTCGGCAACCTCGGGCAACTGCCCGGTAATCATAACGCCGGCCGGGTTGCCACCCTGGTCGCCGTCGGCAAAAGCTGCAATTTTCAGGATGTTCATGTTTGTCTGCTCCGCTCAAAGATTTCGCTCACCGTCCGCATTATCCTCTGTTGTGATTACCTGATCGCCAAGGTTGTCAGCAATCCGGCCAGTAATACTGTTAAATAAGATCGATTACTTCCATCGAGAATCAACTTTAGGCGATCCGGTACAAATAAGTAAATCGAATAATTTATACGAATGACTTCACAATAATTGGTTGGGCGTTTGATGGTTAGCATCACCCGCCAGGCCTCATTTCCCCGCTACGGCCAGTGTGAATTTTGATTGATCGGCACGGCTCTTTGGATAGATTCTATATGGATTTATTTCGACAGCGAACATGGGATTGTCTCCCTGAATTTTTTCAAGGCGCGGGCCAACGAAAACAGCCTGCAGATAATGCTGTTGGTTTTGTTGCCACGCGATCATGGGCCGACGCGACTTTCGGTCGAGCTCAGGTAGTGAAAACTCCCCGCCCTGAGACCGGGGATAATAAGTGGGGTCAGTGTTTATTTTCTAGTGCACGGAAGCAAATCTATTTTGCATCGGCGATCGCTAGCGGGCCTGGTCTGCGGCCCCGTTCCCGGGAATAGAGACCTGTCCTCTGTTCTCACTGTCCCCTCTTCCACTGAAACCCAGGAGTTGTAGTGACCGGTTTGCATGTCCAATAAAAAAGTGTCATCGGAACTTTACTTTGCAGTAAAACAAACGCTACGAACGACGGCTAACCTCGATACCAGGCAAATCGCGCCGATTCCCCAGCGGCACTGTCGGTGATTGCCTGATCTTGTTGCGCTACAGGCTTCCAGGCGAGGGGTCACCAGCGGCGATTGATCCCGGCATTACGGCAGGGTCTGCTTACCCAGCACGCGCATCGGGGTCGCCCCACAAGCACTGCTAACGGCAGAGCTTGCTCAATAACCGTCGGGCAGTTGGTGTGCAATACCCTTGTGGCAATCGATACAGGTTTCGCCTTTCTCGAGCCTGCGCTCCAGGGTATGTCGCTTACCTGCCATCCTGCCCTGGAGATCGAGTTGCATGGTTTCGAGCGCGTGGCAGTTGCGGCACTCGCGCGAATCGGTGGCCTTCATGTCTTCCCAGACGTGCTTCGCCATCTCTTCACGCTTGCTCTCGAACTTTTCCTTCGTATTGATCGTGCCCAGCATCGTGTGAAACAGTTCGTTGGTCGCCTTTATCTTGCGCACCACCTTGTAGGCCCAGGGCTTCGGCACATGGCAATCCGAGCAGACCGCCCTGACCCCACTGGCGTTCTTGTAATGTACCGTCTCCTTGTACTCCTCGAAAACGTAGCTCATCTCGTGGCAGCTGGTGCAAAATTCGAGCGTGTTGGTCGCGTCCATTGCGGTATGAAAACCACCCCAGAAAAAAATGCCGAGAAAAAACATGATCGCGCCGCCGAGCGGAATGCCGAACCAGTAGCGCGCCCTGGGCTGGCGCCACAAGCGCTGCCACCTGCTTCGAGGCTGGCCATCACCCTCCCCTTGCCGCTGCGTTTCCTTATCTGCTTCGCTCATGTCGCCCCCCGTTCTCGTTTATAACTCGCCCGATGAGGCGGATACACGCACTGTATTACCCTGCGCGTTATTGCATGCTGGCATAGTAGTGGAGCAGGTCCTGCTTCTCGCCGTCGTCAAGCTTTTCAAACTTGGGCTTCATTTTCTTCGTCATCGCACGTTCGCCCGAGCTGTAGGCCTTGAAGGTCTGATCCAGGTAGTGCATCCATTGTCCCGCGAGGACACCCGCGTCGTCTTCGGCCGAGCTGCCACCGTCTTCATGACATTTTTCGCAGGCCGATTCATGCAATTGCTTGCCGCGAGCGGCTTTCTCGGCATCGAATTCCTGCTTTGCCCTGACAAACGGCTTGCTCGCATAAAACTCGGCGATGGCCTCGATATCGGCCTCGCTCAACTCGGCTGCGACCTTGCACATGTCGGTCTTGCTGCCCTTGTGCTCGCCGGCAGGATATTCGGCTTCGACACAGGGGCGATCCTTGTCCGTGTAGATCGCCATGCTTTCGCTGATATAGAAAGCGGACATTCCACCGATAATGGGGACGGTCGATTCCGTGCTGGCGCCATCCTTGCCGTGGCAATTCGCGCAATCCTCGACCAGTTTACCCACGTCCGCCGCGCCGACGTCGTGAATAACCAGGCCACCCATTACTGCCATGGCGGCGAATATGGAAAAGCTTTTCCTTAAAAATGCGTTCATTAGATTTGTTCCCCTGCGAGATTTTACCGGTTTTTATTTCCTGCAGATTATTACAGATTTGATTTTCAAGTATCCAGCGTATTCGATGGTTAATTGACATATGTCAATATAAAGCAGGAGGCCTTTTATTAGGTTGTCCGTTAAAGTGGTGCAATAACAAATAAATGAGTTCACATACCAGGGAATTTTAAATAATTTTTTGGTTCCGGGGGGATAATGCAACAATCTATCATTTTACACTGGCTGAAATTTCTGCTGGCAATCGCTGTCGTGGCGACCGCATTATCGGGCTGCAGTGGCGACGACGGCGAGCCTGGCGTTCCAGGCGCTCCCGGCCCAGGCATCAACCCTTCCTTCTCGGCGAAGTCGCTCGACATGACGATTGACAGCGTTTCTATCAACAGCCCCGCGGCTGTTCGATTTAGCGTCAGGGATGACAATGGCCTGCCTTTCGTCGGCCTGACCTCGCGCGATCTGAGATTCAACATCGCCAAGCTGGTCCCGGGCGCATTCGGCGATCCCAGCACCTGGCAAAGCTATATCAACCGGGCAAGCGAGGGGGCGATGCAGGCATCGCAGGAGCGCAATCGAACCGGTTATCCCCTGGGTGACCTGGTTGATCATGGCGACGGCAGTTATACCTATACGTTCGCGACGGATCTGGCCAACGCGGACTGCCCGCCACCCTGTGAAGATGCGGATGGTAACCCCCTCGATGTTTCCTACGATCCGAACCTGACCCATCGGGTTGTCATTCAACTCTCACACTCGGTCATCGTCGGGCTGCCACCACTGAATGCGATCTATACCTTCCGTCCTGCTGATGGCGCTACTAGCGGCATCGCTTCGCGCGAAATTGTCAGCACCGAGAGCTGCAACGAGTGCCATAACCAGCTCAGGGTGCACGGCTCGCGGGTAGATACCCGCTTTTGCGTTACCTGCCACAACCCGGGCAGCTGGGATCCCAACGGCAACACTGCAGATTTCAAGGTGATGATTCACAAGATTCACCGTGGCGAGGACTTGCCGAGCGGCATTCCTTACGTAATCGGCGGGCACGATTATTCAACGGTGGCTTTCCCGCAGGACATACGCAACTGCACCAAGTGTCATGATGGTGCCGATTCCGCTACCCCCGAGGGGGACAACTGGAAAACAAAACTGAGCATGCAGGCCTGCGGCTCGTGCCATGACGACAAGAGTTTTGCAATCGATGGCTCGGAATGGGGGCTCAATGACCCGGCCGGTCATTCCGGCGGCATCATGACGGATAACAGCAATTGTATTTCCTGCCATAAAACCTCGGTATTCGGCAGTGTCGAGGAAGCCCATACGATACCGGGCAAGGCGGAAGCTGGAAATTTCCAGTTTAATATCCACGACGTAAGCGGCGGCGTTATCCCGAGCATTCAGATATCGGTAACGAATCCCGCAAACAGCGATGCACCCTACGACCTGTCGGCTAACGCCTTCACGGGTGGCGGTGCGCGCCTGGCGGTGGTAATCGGCTGGGGAATGACCGACTTCAATAATACCGGTGGAACGACGAACACCGGCTTTCCCAATTTTCAGGCTAGCGCCGCCTTACCCATCTCTATCGATCCGGTTGCTGCCTGCGATGCGGGTATCGCCGACTGGACCTGTACGCCTGACACTCCGGTTGCCGGAACCTATACGCTGACCAAATCCACGCCACTACCCGTCACTGCCACGGGAACAGGCAGGGTAGGTTTCGAGGGCCATGTAGCCGCCGATTTTGACGGTGATCTCAGCTTTGACGACGAGGTTGCGATCAGAAGCGTGGTGAAGGATTTCGTGATTACCGGGACTTTGTTGTCGCGCCGCGAGGTAATCGATATTAACAAGTGCAATAATTGCCATGACCAGCTCAGCCTGCACGGCGGCAATCGCAATGACGAACCGGCCCTGTGCGTCATCTGTCATAACCCCAATGCGACCGACACCGGTCGTCGACCCCCTACAACCACGGATACGACCGATGGCAAGCTGGAGGAAGCTATCGATTTCAAGGTGCTGATACACAGCATTCACGCGGGTGCAGAGACGAACTACGATGCTACCGAGTCGCATGGCTTCCGCGAAAAAGGCCTGGTTGTCTGGGGATTTCCGGGCTGGCCCTGCGACCAGTTCGGCGCAGCCGTGGGAAGTTGCGAGCATGACTTCAGCCATGTTCGCTTCCCGGGTATCCTGCAGGATTGCACAACCTGTCATAACCCGGACACCTACAAGCTGGAGGGTGACTGGGTGCTGCCGACCGAAAACGGCGTACTGAGCACCACGGTAACGACCCCTCCAGATATCACGACGCCCGACGATGACCAAAATATCTCTCCGACCGCGGCCGTGTGCGCCGCCTGCCATGACAGTTCGGTAGCGCGGGCGCACATGGTGGTGCCGGGTGGTGCCGTGTTCGATCAGACTCAAAGCGTGATTGATGGCGCCGTTATTGAAACCTGCTCGGTTTGCCACGGGCCCGGCCGCAGTTTTGATGTCGATGTAGTTCACGGCCTGGATTAGGGCGTAGCGATGCTCGATACTTTCCTTACCAGGAATCTGGGGAGTCCACAAGGAGCTCTCAGGGCCGTAACAATGAGCAGGGTTAGCCAACCTCCCCTGGCAACACCACAGCGACGGTCGCTACATTGAAAAACAAATTACCTTTGCTGCTGCTGGCTCTCGTATGCGTGGCCGTCACTGGCAGCGCCCGCTCTGCCGACGAGGTCGATGAGGACAACGTCAATATCAGGGCGACAATCCAGCCGGGAACCTATACCGAGAAAGGGGCTGACACCTGCATCAAGTGCCACGACGAGGACGACGTATACCCGGTATTCGATATCTTCAAAACAAAGCACGCGCAGCAGGGCGACAAGCGCTCGCCGTTTGCCGCCCTGCAGTGTGAGGCTTGCCACGGCCCCGGCATCGCGGGCCCGGAAGCGATGGCCGAAGTGATCGAAAAGGGCGGTCATACCGGCCGCGTCAGGCCCGGCAATGAACGCCCCCCGATTATCGCCTTCGGCTCGACATCGGAGGTACCGGTTGCGAAGCAGAACAGTATGTGTACCAACTGCCACCAGGGCAACAATCATGTTGGCTGGAAAGGCAGCGTGCACCAGGCGGCCGATGTT
>Ga0316191_10001645_pt1 | contig 15862 bp, 10 predicted proteins | sample Eddworburr2cm_MG_FD_204928 | JGI IMG/M metagenome (GOLD analysis project Ga0316191, IMG submission 204928) | Coastal sediment microbial communities from Maine, United States - Eddy worm burrow 2 cm | ecosystem: Environmental > Aquatic > Marine > Coastal > Sediment | place: USA: Maine...
GTCGCATGCGGCGGTGGGCTGGCGGTGACTGAAAAGCGGATGCTCGAGTGGGGTCCGATCCTCAATATGTACATGGCGACAAATTTCGAGGGTGGAAATTCGTATCCAGAGGCGCTCGAAGAGCTGCCCCCGGAGCTTTCCGGAGAGCTCAGTTTTCGTGACGGTTGGAGCAACCGCTTCCTCTACCGGCGACTGCGGGTGGACAAGTACAACATCATCTCCTCGGGACCGGATGGCGAATTCGGAAATGCAGACGATATCGTGCTCGAAAACGGTGCGTTGTACGACGCGATGAAGATCTACGCCGAGAGCCCACTCGAATAAAACTCTTCACGACCGCGGATGATGGCTGCGCGGAGCTCGTCGGCGGTTTCCGGCGGCAGCTTTGGCTGCGCAAGGGCGAGCTCGGCAAACGGCGCTCGAACACCGATTCGATCCACCATCCGGGCGAGTCGCGTCAATCGAGGAATCGCTCCTCGATCGCCAGCTTTCTGACGAGAAAGGCGACCACGACTCCGAATATGAACCCGGCGATGTGCGCTTCGAATGCAACGTCGCCCATATCGGCCATGCTCACGAATGCCCACCACCCGCTCGCAAAGGCGATCTGGGCGAAAACCCATATTCCGAGCATCACCCACGCGGGTGCAGCAAAGGTTCCCGTATAGATCTTGAAGAAAAAGAAAAAATAGAAAAACGTGATCCTGGTGTTCCAAAAGCGAACGGCGAAGGCCCCCATGACTCCCGAGATCGCTCCGGACGCGCCGATCAGGGGCTCGTTGATATCTGGAGAGCCGGCTATGAAGAAAAACGCCGCCACCAACCCGGCAACTCCATAGAAAACGGCGAACGGAATATGCCCCCAGGCATCTTCGAGGGGCGGACCCGCGAGATAGAGGATGAAGAGGTTGCCGAAGAGGTGGAGCAGGCCGACATGCATCAGCATGTGGGTGAACCACGCTACGGGTCTCTGTCGGGTCGGTACCAGGCCCCAGCGGAAATAGGGTGTGCCGTCGCGGGTCGCAAAGAAGGACTCGACCAGCGCATCCAGCTCCCGTTGCTCACTCTGCAGCTCTTCCAAATCGTCGGGCCTGAGAATCTGCTGATCATTTTTTTGTTGACGCAGCGAGTAGTACGTATAGCCCTTGTGCTGTTCGTCGAGTTCGAGGTATGGATGGTCGAGGAAATATTCGATCGCAATTTGTTCGGCAAACGCAACACGGTCCTCACCTGATGGAGCCATGGCCGTGAGGATGAACACCAACAGGCAGGAGCCGATGATCGCCAACGTCACCCACGGCATGCGCCGTACGGTGGTTTCCTCGTGTCCGATTGGAAGCAACATCGTCGTGTCCGGTCTTTCGAGGATACCGCGATCTTCGGCCAGATCCCTAGGAGCCCAGCATCTCCCTCAACCGACGAATATGTTTCGGCCGCGTTCCACAGCACCCGCCGACGATGCTCGCCCCTGCGTCCAGCCATTGTTGGACCTCCAGGGCATAGGCCTCGGGATCGAGGACGGTTGCCGCACTCCTCTGGGCCGACTCGGGATCATCGTCGGTGCCGGCGCACCCGTCATCGGGCACGACGCTCTCAGCGTTCGCATAGCCGCCTACAGGGGCGCTGGTGAGGCTCTTGAGCACCGGTATCGCGGCTGTGACAAAGTTGGCACCGCAGCAGTTCACCAGATAGGCAGACGGTTTCAGGTCACCCAGGGCTGAAAACGCTTCTGACAGGCTCTCCCCGCTCGGCAGGGTGTTCAATCGGGTCCCCTGAAGCGTCCAGCTCATCCAGAAATCACAGCCTGTATCGGATGCCGCCTCGCAAGCCCAAACCGCCTCTCGGGAACTCGCCAGAGTCTCGCAGAGAATGAGGTCGACACGTCCCTCCAAAACCGACCCAATCCTGCGATATCCCTCGAGGACCTCCTTCCTCCCCTTGATGAGGTCCGCACGATAGCTTGTTTCGAGCGGCGGAAACGACCCGGCCAGCCGGGGGCGGCGGCCCGCCAGGGAGCACGCCTTTTCGGCGAGATCCACCGCCAGTTCGGTCAGCTCTTCGACGCGGTGCCCCATGCCTTCTCGAGCCAGGATCGGCGGCGTGACCGCATAGTTGTTAATGGTCAAGACATCTGCGCCGGCTTCGATATAGGCGACATGGACATCAACCACCGCATCCGGATTTTCCATCAGAGCCAGGGCAGACCAGATCGATTCCGTGTGGGAGGGCACCCCTGCTCTACGTAGTTTCAGTTCGAAACCCATACCCCCATCGAGAAGTGTGACCATGATGAGCTCCTCTCGGCGTTCATTCCACGAATGTCGCAGCCTACGATAATCGAACTGTCGTTGAACGCCATCATCGCAGAAACCCGCGGCCTCGATGGAGCTGACAATCAACGCCGGAGGAGCTAGACTGCCTTGCCGGGCTGCGGCAAAGAAATATCCAAGGATGCACCATGACTGACTCGAAAATCATCTGGACAAAAACCGATGAGGCGCCGTTGTTGGCAACCTACTCTCTGCTCCCCATCATTCGCGCCTACACCAAGGGTTCGGGCGTCGAAATCGAAACACGAGACATCTCGCTTGCCGGCCGGGTGATCGCCAATTTCCCCGACAATCTGACTGAGGCTCAGAAGATCCCGGACGACCTTGGCGAACTCGGGCAGCTCGTAAAGTCGCCAGATGCCAATATCATCAAGCTGCCCAACATCAGCGCTTCCATCCCGCAGCTACAAAGCACCATTGAAGAGCTCCGGGGCAAGGGGTACGACATCCCCGACTTTCCTGAAGAACCCAAGAATGACGAGGAAAGGGCCCTTCGAGAGCGATTCGCCGTGTGTCTTGGATCCGCTGTGAATCCAGTGCTACGTGAAGGCAACGCCGATCGAAGGCCGGCAGCATCGGTCAAGAGCTTCGCACAGAAGCATCCACACAAGATGATGAAGCCCTGGCCGGAATCGGGTTCCAAATCACGCGTAGCTCACATGAGTGGCCGAGATTTCTTTGGGAGCGAAAAATCGACAATCATGAGTGACGCTACCGACGTCAGGATCGAATTTGTCGCCAACGATGGAACGGCCACGGTGCTGAAAGAGAAGGTGGCCCTCCAGAAGGACGAGGTTGTCGACACAGCGGTCATGAACGTCGCCGCGCTGCGCGAGTTTTACGCCCAACAGATCGACGCGGCAAAGAAAGACGGGGTTCTATTGTCGTTGCACCTCAAGGCGACGATGATGAAGATCTCCGATCCGATCATGTTCGGTCACTGCGTGTCCGTATTCTACAAAGAAGCGCTCGACAAGCACGCCGAGACGCTCGAGGAGATCGGAGCCAACGTCAACAACGGTCTCGCCGATGTGATCGAAAAGCTCGATCGGCTGCCGGCCGACAAGAAGGCAGAGATCGAAGCGGACATCGCAGCCGTCTACGAGACCCGGCCCGATCTCGCCATGGTCGACTCACGAAAGGGGATCACGAATCTGCACGTCCCGAACAATGTCATCGTCGACGCCTCGATGCCCAACATCGTTCGCGACGGCGGCCGGATGTGGAACAAGGACGATCAGCTTCAGGACTGCATCGCCATGGTGCCGGATCGCAGCTACGCGACCATGTACGCGGAAATACTCGAAGACGCAAAGAGGAATGGTCAGTTTGACCCGGCGACGATGGGCAATGTCGCCAATGTCGGGCTGATGGCTCAAAAGGCCGAAGAGTACGGATCGCACGACAAGACATTCGAGGCGCCGGCCAACGGCACGATCCGTGTCGTCGATGCCTCGGGCGCCACCGTTCTCGAGCAGTCAGTCGAAGTCGGTGACATCTTCAGGATGTGCCAGGTCAAGGACGCGCCGATCCAGAACTGGGTGAAGCTGGCCGTGACGAGAGCACGAGCCACCGGTTCACCCGCCATTTTCTGGCTCGACGAGGCGCGGGGCCACGACGCCGAGATCATCAAGAAGGTGAAGGCCTATCTGCCGGATTACGACACCAGCGGTCTCGACATCCGCATCATGAAGCCGGTCGACGCGATGAAGTTCACTCTCGAGAGGGTTCGTCACGGCGAGGACACAATTTCAGCCACGGGCAACGTCCTTCGTGACTACCTGACGGATCTCTTCCCGATCCTCGAGCTCGGCACCAGTGCCAGGATGCTGTCGATCGTGCCGCTGATGAATGGCGGCGGCCTCTTCGAGACCGGCGCCGGAGGTTCGGCTCCAAAGCACGTGCAACAGTTCCTGGCTGAGGGTCACCTGAGGTGGGACTCGCTCGGAGAGTATTGTGCTCTGGTGCCGTCCCTCGAAATGGTCGCCGAAAACACCGGCAACCCCAAGGCGACGATCCTCGCCGAGACCCTCGACAAGGCGATCGCGATGTATCTGGAGAACGGAAGGCTGCCCTCGCGCAAGGTGCATGAGATCGATAACCGGGGCAGCGCCTTCTATCTGGCTCTCTACTGGGCCCAGGCGCTGGCCGCACAAACAAAAAACGAGACGATGCAGGCTCGCTTCGCCGACACGGCTGCTGAGCTCCAGGGGAACGAATCGAAGATTTCAGAAGAACTGTTGTCCGCTCAGGGGAGGCCGGTCGATGTGGGTGGGTACTTTCTCCCAGACGACGTGATGGCCGAGAAGGCGATGCGTCCGAGTCCGATCTTCAACGCCATCATCGGCGCTCTGGACACGGAGGGATAGGCACTCTTTTTCTTCGCCCAGGTTCGGGCTAGCCTCGATCCTCGCTGAGCACTCTTCCCAACTCCTGGCGAAGGTCCGCCGCAGCCTGCTCCGCCAAAACCCAGATATTCACCCATTCCGGACCAGCGTCGGGGGGCACCAACTCGCGCAATGCCAATGTAGACTGTGACTGATTCAGAGCGGACCGGAGGAAACATGAGGCGTGCTCGTTGGATGTTTCTGTTCTTTTTGATGAGTGTGGCAGCGGTGTCATTTGCCGGTGACATCCAGATTTTCTGTTCGCCCGGCCTCCACGTCTATCTCGATAACGAACTTGTGGGCACCTCGAACGCGAAGGAGGACGGCCTTTTCTTGATGAACGTTCCAACCGGCTCGCGCACCATCCGGGTCGAGAAGGATGGGTTCGTGCCGCAGAGCATCCAAATCGAGATTTCGAAGTTCCCGATCGAGGTAATTGTGGGAGATCTCTCCCCCGAGCCGGTGGTTCGCACCAAGAAGGTGGCCGAGGCCGAAACGGTCAAACAAATCGTCGGGAACCTGATTGTTACGTCTGCCCCTCAGAACTGTGTCGTCGAGATCGCTGGCAGGACCGAGACCAAAGACACTCCGCAGCTTTCGATCGAGGGTCTCGCCGCGGGTGAGCACACGATCTCTTTCAGCAAGCCGGGATACGAAACACTCTCGGGCGTGATCAAGATCCCACCGGGAGTCGAGGTCACCGTTCGAGGCAACTTCTTCGAGAAAGAAATAGAGACCCTCTTCCAGGGGGAGGGGTCACTGCGGGTGAAGTCGACGCCGCTGCGCTGCACTGTTCGTGTCGCGGGGATGATGCGGGAGAAAACGCAACCGAAACTGAACATAACCTATATCCCTGCCGGAGAGTATTCAATTGTTGTCTCGATACCCGGCCGGCAGCTTTCCGAGAAAATCCTGATCCTGGACAGACAGCGGACCATTGTCGAGGTGGACTTCAGCAATAGGGATGAACCAATCGTCGTTTCCCACGTTCCTTTCAAAAACGGTAGCTGAGTGCTTCCAACATGGGACGGGCTTGATATCCTTCAAGAGAAGGAAATCGACACAGACAACAGAGGAATTTTTCTCTTACTGGCCGGCAATTTCATGATGTGGAATCGTTTCTCCCTCGCCTGTCTCATGATCCTCGCATGCGCCTGTGCGACCGGGTCGAAGAGCCTCAACAACGGGACGGTCGAGCCCCACGAACTTCTGGAAGGGGCACCCCTGAGTCGGGCACAGGACGCACTCGACCTCATTGAAAGCGACGAGGTGCTCGCTGTGAGCGGCGAGATGCGGCAGTTCCTGGATTCAAACGTGCACTACAAGGCGTCCGGCCAGATCAAACTGCGGGAGCTGATCGACGCGATCATCAACGAGGGGACCTTCGGACTCGCGTTCGATGGGACGACCCGCACAGCCGCCGAGACGTTCCGGCTGCGACGGGGCAACTGCCTGTCCTTCTCCAACATGTTCGTTGCCATGGCTCGCTACGTGGGACTGGAGGCGGTCTACCAAGAGGTGGATATTCCGCCCGATTGGGCCTTTCAGGACGATGTCTTCCTATTGAACCGGCATGTCAACGTGTCCGTGGATGTGGGGCGGTCGGGTCCACACGTGGTGGATTTCAATATCGACGATTTCAAGTCCAGCTACGACGCACGCACAATCTCCGACACGCGGGCGCTGGCGCACTATTACAACAACATGGGTGTCGAGCGCATGCAGGCTGGCGACACGGCATCGGCTCTCGAGTACTTCCGCCGGGCTCTGGCGGAAAACGACCGCCGATTCTCACCGGCCTGGACGAACCTGGGCACGCTGTATCTTCGGAATGACTATCCCGAGTACGCCGAGGCCGCCTATCTGCTGGCTTTGAAGGCGGACGACGAGGACCTGGTGGCAATGAGTAATCTGGCGAATTTCTACGAGCGTCGGGGCGACGCAGAGAGGGCCGCCATATATCGGAAACAGGTCGTGAATCACCGCAAGGAAAACCCGTACTATCGCTACCGGCGGGCCCGCGAGGCATATGCAGCCGAGGACTATGACACCGCGATCAGCAATCTCAAGTACGCAATCCGCAAGCAGAAGAACGAGGATCAGTTCTATTTCCTGCTCGGCATGTGTTATTTGCGGAAGGGGGACGAGGGGGCAGCTCGGCATTGGCTGGCCCGGGCAGAGGCGGTGGCCGCCACAGACGCCCTCAAGCACAGGTACTCGAGCAAGCTCGAATTGCTCCTGTCCGAAATGGAGTAGAACCCCGTCAGCGGCAATCGTTGAGGATTTCTTTCTCGAGCTTCCGGGAATCGTTGATCGTGTCGTAGAAATCTCTGATGTATTTCAGCGCTCGCTCACGATCTTTCGGGTACGGGAGGTCGTCGCGGTTGAACAGAGCCTCAAGCTCGGGCCGTTTCGAGTTGAAGAGGGTGATCGCTGCGGGCAGCTCGTGGTTATGCTCGCAGAGCCCGCGATACCTCCGATCGGTGACCCGCCGGATGCCCAGACTGGGATCTGGTGGGGCTGCGTATGGTGGGTTCACCAGGCCGGTCTGGTCGAAATCGAAAGGTAGGACGGTGTTGGAGCCCCCACCCTCTTCACCGAAGACGGCGACATTGTGACAGCACCGGTCATCGGGCCGTCCCTTGACCGCCGACCAGTCGGTGTTGCCCACCATGTACTGGAAGAGGGTCATCACGGTGAGCTGCGCTGCATCAAGGTCGCTCGTTCGTTGCGACTGGATGTCCAGCCAGGCCCGGCCGCCGCGCTCGGCGGCGTCACCGATGTCCTCGATGAAGAAGGCGTATCCCGTCTGGTCCTTGCCCGGCTTTTCGCTGTTCTGGAATCGCACCTTTACGAGCCGGACCCGTAGCGCAGGTTCCGCAATCACCTCGTAACTCCGATACACCAGGTACTCGAGCATGGTGTACTTGTCGAAGTCACCCCGGAGACGACACGGCGTCACCAGCCGGAGGGTCTGGAGCCCTTCGAACGGCGTGCCGCGGACACCGCTCGCCTCGACGTTGAACACGAGGGAGGCCAGCTGACACTCGCGCAGCCGGCTGATGCCGTACTTCTTGCAGGAGATCGGGATCGACCTCCCGTCGTCGAGCTCGAGGCTGCCGTTGACACCGGAGGTCCCCGGCTCTTGCCGCTTCAGCTTCGAAAGCGGCACCTTGATAGTGAGATCGAAGATCTCGTCACCGGCAAAGAGCGACTCACCGGCTTCGATGGGGAAGCCCCAGATTACGATCGCCGCGAAGTGAAGCAGGGCGATCACGGCGTAGATTCGCCGTTCGAAAGTTTTGCGATCCATAGCCCAAGTATGGCGCAGATCCCGCGCCATCAATAGACCCGCACGAGATTTGGCCGTAATTTTTCCGGTGGCGGGGATCTTTTCCGCGTTCCAGGCGTAGCTCTTCTCAGGAGCGAGACTATTGAACGCCCCCACGTTATAATCACGGCCGCGATGGGTCCGCCCGTTGCAATTGAGAAGGACTCGCGATCCGTGCCTCGATGATGAGGTCGGGCCGCGGGTATCACGACAAACCGAGCATGAAGAGAGGTGATCCAATGCACACGAAAATGCGCATGATCGCATGGCTCCTCGTCGTCATCCTGATGGCCTCCGGATCCGCCTTCGCGATCCGAAGGGGAAGGCTTGTTGGCAAGGTGATCGATCAAGATGGAAATCCGATCGAAGGGGTGAACGTGACCGCAACGTCGGAGGAGGTCAAGGGCTTCAACGTCGTCGAAACCACCGACAAAAAGGGCGTCTTCAAGGTCGACTTCGATGTCATCAACGTCGTCTACCGCTACCGCTTCGACAAGGTCGGGTATCAGACCCTCGAGACTGAGCAGAAGTGGCAGAAGGAAGGGACCGCCCGTCATGAATTCATCATGTACCCCGGCGCGTCGGCCATGGCAGACGGTATCGCTCCGGCTTCGACCTCGAGTCCCGCCGTCGCCGCCTTCAACGCCGGGGCGCGCGCCTTCGAAGCCAAAGACTATGCGACGGCCACAACCAGCTTCGAGGAGGCCGTTGGATACGACCCCGAGTTTTCCCGGGCATGGGGGGCGCTGAGTGTCGCTCTGATCGAGGAGGATCGTTATTCTGAGGCGGCTGAGGCCGCGGAAAAGGCGATCGAGCTCGGTTCCACGCACGAAATGGTCCTCAAGGCGCGATGGGAGGCCTACCGGAATCTCGGTGATGAGGCCAAGGCCGTCGAGGCGCAGGAGGCGTTGGAGCGCTCCGGACGGCTGGCCGAGGAGGCGAAAAAGACCTTCAACGAGGCGGTTGCGCTGTCGAAACAGGGCGATTTCGAGGGTGCTTTCGCCAAGTATCAAGAGGCCGGCAAGCTGGACCCGAACCTGCAGATTGCCCTGTTCGGCGTCGCCACAACGGGATTGAAAATCGCCCGCAATGAGGAGGCTCTCGCCGCCGCGGAGTCCATCCTCGAGGAAGATCCCGGGAACGTGGATGCGATTCGGATCCGTTACAACGCAGCGCTGGCGCTGGGTCAAGAGGACCGTATCATCGACGCATTGGTAAGCCTCGCCTCCGTCGAACCCGAGACCGCTCGCGAGGGACTCTGGCTGCTCGCCATTGCGGCGTACGACAACAACGACATGGATCGCGCCAAACTGCGGTTTGGCAAGCTCCTGGAGGTGGATCCGAACCACCCACGGGCCCACTACTACCTGGGGCTCATCTATGTCGGGGAAGGCGCCAACGAAGAGGCGAAGAGCCATCTCGAGCGCTTCGTTCAGCTCGCCCCGGACGATCCGGATGCCCCCTCTGCCAAAGACCTCATCACGTATCTGAGCCAGCCATGACATCATGACGGATCGTCAGATGGGGTGGGCGAAGAGGCTCGCGCCTGTCGTCTTCGGTGATAGGTCTCCCCGCCACGGGAAGAAAGGGGAGCGCGCTGTCGGGAATCTAGCCCGTAATCTTACCGGGTTCGTCGCGAGGGCGGCGAGGTCCCGTGCCCAGCGGAGTTTTCGACCCGAGGGGTGCGGAGTGCGTACTCGACGCTCCGTCGAGACCGATAGTTCTCTTTTGACGTCGGCTTTATTGTGCAATAAGGTCTCAATACTGACTACTAAATTCCGGACATCGCGTGCAACTATCCGGACGCGGGTCGGCTCCGCGCACCGTGGTCGGCGGACGTCGCTGAACTCGTTCTCTGCTCGGAATATGACTCGAAACCCGTCACCGGGCGCAAGGGTGAATTCCTACGTAGCTTTTTTTTAGATATTTACACCAAATAGACAGTGTGACACTCTGCGGCTGGCCTGTTTCGACAGGGGTTCAAAGCTCCACCCCGAGCACAACAAGCGATCATCGCAAAAATGGTGTGAATTTTGCATTCGGTATGAAAGATGTTGTGTATATATTCACAAGCAAGAAAAACCACCTCGATCACACCAGCGCTTTCGCGGTGCGCTGCAGCCCATGAAAGGAGAGAAAAGACACGCCAGCGTGACGATCGAACTGATTCTGTGATCGGCAAGGATGGTCGGTGCGTTTCGGGAAAAACGCGATTTTCTTAATCGGAGAAACCAAAGGAGGAACGATATGAAATTGTGTGTTGGACGAACTCGTTATCTTCGAGCGGTTGTCCTCATCGCCTGCTTAGCGATGGTTGGCTACGCACTTCCCACGATGGCGCAGGAAGAGGAGCTGACTCCGGAGCAACAGGAGGCCATGGAGCAGGCTATCCAGAAGTCGTTCGAGGAAGAGATCACGGTCACCGGTTCGCTGATTCCGCGCGCCGATCTAGCGGCCCTGAGCCCCGTCACTTCGATGGAGGTCTCGCAGGAACTCACCTACTCGGGTATTAACCGGATCGAGGACCTGGTGGTTAGCCTGCCGCAGGTATTCTCCTCGCAGAACGCCACTATCGCCAACGGCGCCTCCGGTACGGCGACCATCGATCTCCGCAATCTCGGGACCTCCCGCACCCTGGTGCTGATCAACGGGCGCCGGATGGCGGGCGGTGATTCGTGGCAGGGCGGGGCATCCTACGCGCCCGACATCAACGCCATTCCTGCCGCATTTGTCAAGCGGGTCGACGTCCTCACCGGTGGCGCGTCGACGGTCTACGGTTCCGATGCTGTGGCCGGCGTGGTCAACTTCATTATGGACACCGACTTCGAGGGCTTCCGCGGCGGCCTGCAGTACAGTTTCTACAACCACAACAACGACAACCAGCTCGCGCAGGACATCAACGAAGAGGCCGGCTTCAGTGCCCCGTCCGGCTCGACATCCGATGGTGAAGCCATCAACGCCTACTTTGGTGTCGGCGGCAAGTTTGCGGACGGCAAGGGCCACGCCATGGGCTACATCACCTACCGCAAGATCAACGCACTCGTCAAGGGCCAACGCGACTACACCAACTGCTCGGTGGCCGATGGTACGACCGGCCCCGAGTGCGGCGGATCCTCAACGTCCGCGCAGGGGCGATTCATCGCCTACAACGCCGACGGCACGAGTAACGAGGACTACCTCCTGCACTGGGTGGAGGACGGCGGCGACGGCCACTCCTTCCGCCCCCGCACCGGCGAGGTCTTCAACTACGGTGAATATAACCACCTGCAGCGCCCGGACGAGAAGTTCACTGCCGGTGCGTTTGCCCACTACACTGTCAACGACCACTTCGAGCCCTACCTCGAAGTGATGGCCATGACCAACTTCACCGACGCGCAGATCGCGTACACGGGCACCTTTGGGGAATACAACTATATCAACTGCGACAACCCGCTGCTCTCAGACCAGCAGCGCAACGCCATCTGCGGGCCCGGGACGGGCTGGGGCCCGACCGACCTCGCCGACGTGATCATCTATCGCCGCAGCGTGGAGGGGGCGCCGCGCAGCAATGCACTCGGCCACGACAACCTGCGCCTGGTGGGCGGCATCCGCGGCGACATCAACGACCAGTGGAGCTACGACACATACTTCCTGCACGCGCAGAACAACAGCAGCGACGTCTACAACAATGACATGAGCATCACACGGTTGGGGAATGCGCTCGACGTCATCACCGACCCGGAGACCGGCGAGCCCGTTTGCCGCAACGATCAGGCGAACTGCGTCCCCTACAACATCTTCCTGGAGGGCGGGGTGACCCAGGCGGCTCTCGACTACATCACAGCTGACTACGTCATGACCGGTCGCGTCAAGACCCAGGTCGCCAACCTGACCTTCACCGGCGACCTCGAGGACTACGGGATTCGGCTCCCGTCGGCCAGCGAGGGTCTCGCGCTCGCAGTCGGCGCCGAGTACCGTCAAGAGTGGTTGGCGAACTACCCCGATGAGATTTATCAGGGAACCAGCGGCGGCGCCACCGGCCAGGGCGGTGCCGTGCCCAAGGTCAAGGCCAGCTACGACGTGACGGAACTATTCCTCGAGGTCGCACTGCCCCTGGTGCAAGACCGGACGGCGTTCCAGGACCTCTCCCTCGAGCTCGGCTACCGCTACTCCGACTACAGCGAATCGGGCGCCTTCGACACCTACAAGTTCCTCGTCAACTGGGCGATCAACGACTCGTGGCGCCTCCGCGGCGGCTTCAACCGCGCGGTGCGTGCGCCCAATGTTTGGGATCTCTTCCAGCCGCAGCGCTTTGGGCTCAACGGCTCGGCGGACATCTGCGCCGGTTCTGACCCGACGGCGACGCTCGAACAGTGCCAGCGCACGGGCATGACAGCGGCGCAATATGGCAATACCTTTGAAAACCCGGCCGACCAGTACAACACGCTCGGCGGCGGTAACCCGGGCCTGGTTCCGGAGACCGCCGACACCGTCACCGCCGGTATCGTGTGGACGCCGCAGAGCATCGCTGGTCTTTCGGTCACCCTCGACTACTACAACATCGACATCACCGACTTGATCGGAAACCTCCAAGCGGACGACATCATCCAACAGTGTGCCAACACCGGCGATCCCGCGCTGTGTGACCTGGTCAACCGCGATTCTTTCGGCACCCTGTGGTTCTCCCCCAGTCTCGCAACCGGGTCGTACACGGATACTGTTACGGATAACATCGGCCAGCGCGTTGCCGAGGGCGTTGACCTCAACGCCGCCTACATGATCGGCCTCGGCAATTCCGGCTTCCTGCCGATCGAACTCAACGGGGGCTATTTGATGACGTGGACCTTCACGGACCCGTTGGTGGACTACGACTGCATCGGTTATTTCGGCTTCCAGTGCGGCGCGGCCAAGCCCAATTGGCGGCACCGCATGCGCGCGACCTGGGAGACCAACTTCCACATGAACTTCTCGCTCGGATGGCGCTACATCGGCCAAGTCGAAGTCGACGATGCCAGCCCCGATCCCGACATCGGCGACCCCAGTGCGATGGAAAACTGGCGGATCAACGGCATCGACAAGATCCCTGCCAACAACTGGTTCGATATCGCGGCCTCGTACCTGACGAACGCCGGCATCCGCTTCACCGTCGGCGTCAACAACATCTTCGACGAAGAGCCGCCGCTGGCACCGACCTTCAACGACGACTTCAACTTCAACATGTATGCGACGTACGATCCGATGGGCCGCTACGTCTTCGGAAGCGTCCAGTTCCAGTTCTAGGACAACATCCAATAACATCCAACAGGCGGTCCCTCCGGGGACCGCCATTTTTTCTGTCGGGTTCGGGTGCCGCGAACTCCACAGGAAAAACCTGAGGTTTAGAGAATGAGGAATCGAAAGGCAGCGAGCTCCCGCTCGGCCTGGATCTGGGGTTGCATCTGACATTTTGTCGGAAAAAGAAAGGCGGTCGATCTCGGACCGGCCGCCTCCAATCATTTTCGAACTTGTTGTCGGCTTCTCACCCGCTACTTGGACGCCTTTTTTTGCGCCTTCTCGAGAGCGACGCGCAACTCGCGCGCCACGGTGGTCGCCCAGACTTTGATGTCATTCATGATGGTCGCTGAGTTGGTCGGCGCGCTGCTTACGTCATACATTCGTGACGGCGGCTGGATCCTCTGCCGTTCGCCGACCGTCGCCTGCACTTCGCCGGTCTCAGCGTCGATCAGCTCGAAGAAGAAGGTCGCCTCGCCGACCGCCGAAAGGTAGACGTCAGCCGTGCCCGTGTAGTTCGGCGGTACGTTGGAGACGATGTCCAGCAAGGACGCGCGAACGAGGAGGGTGTCCGGCCCGACTTCATCGACCAGCTCGAATATCTTGCTGCGTCCCAGTTCTTTCACAAAAGATTCGTTGACGAGCTGCTCGAACTTCTCCCTCGACTCCTCCTTGATCACGTACGGGCCACCGCTGTCCTTGAGTTGTCCGGCGGTCGTTCTCGCGCCTCGCGTCTCGCCCCCTTTGCGGAATTCAAACCTCGATTTCCACGGGTAGAGCTTGGTGTACCGAGAGATGTCCGCATCGGGGCGGACCCAGGTTTCGGCGAACGGCCCCTTGATCTTGACCTGCTGGTCGCCACCGGCCTTCTCGTCAGCGGTCTGATTTTCCTGGGCATAGAGGACACCCGCCACCAGCATGGCAATAAACAATAACGACGTGAGACTCTTCATGTTCGCACCTCCGAATCCTGATCAAAGTAACGCGACTTTGAATATCATGGCGCCTCTCTTTAGATGGGTCAAGAACATTGATTGGTAGCATGCAGAAATCATCAAATCCCTGATTCGACCGCCGGCCGCGCCGCTCCCAGCGCATCGGTCGCACGATTTTTGGCTCATGTCAGTCGGCCCAGTTCGCTTTCTCGCCCGCCGGCGGCCGGAGGTCGAAGAGCACCTCCTCCTCGCCGTTCTTTTTAATCAGCGACCGGATGTGACGGATTAAAGTGCGACGCCGAATCAACAATTTCGTGATTTCCTGGCTCTCCAGGTAGGGTTCCAGCCGCTGACGAAGTGTCTGGTCGTCGATCTCGCGCAGCGATTTCCACAATTGACGTTCACATCGCTTCAGCTTATCGCGGTAGATGAGCCACGATGACCGTTTGAAGGCGCGGGTGTGGTCGATGAACCAGATATTCCAGCTGCGGTCGATCAGCAGGTTTCCCTGGTTGCGGTCGGAATTGGCGACCAAATTGTCGAAGACGTACATGATTTGTTTCTGCTGCTTCCACCTCGAGACATCGGGCGGCAGCAGCTGGTCGCTCTGTACCAGCACGACCTCGGGACGGATTCCTTCCATCCAAATCTGCACCGTGCCGTTTTGACCATCAATGCTGCGTTCGACCACCGGCGGCACGCGGCCGATGCCAAGCATTTCACTGAGCTCAAACGCCGCGCTCTCGAAGATTGCGGCGTCCCGATACTTCTTCGTCGGCTTCTCGATACCCCTCGGGGCTGATTTTCGTGCCGTCACATCGACGGTCCGAAACGCAGCGTGGAACCGAAAGCCCTCGTGCTCGAGCACGAGCTTCTCCACCCCTGCAATCCCGCGCTCGACCTTCTCCCGGCTGATCACATTTGCCGATCGCATCCACTCCTGGATCGTCGTGTCATCCTGGAATGGCAGAGGTTCGTCATTGACGTCGAGCCAAATATATCCGTCGACTCCGGTCGGCAACTCGGCGTGGGCATACCGTGCATAGCCAAACGACATCAGGAAAACAGCCGACAGCAACAGGATCCCGCGGTCAAAGAGATTTTGACTCAAACGCATGTATGACAGTCTACGCAAAACCTGGCCCCGAGTTCGAGTCGTCAATTCAAAAGCGATGTTTTTCTTGTTCGGCGCTCCGACGATTTTCAACCCTGCGCTCTCAGAGAGGCCATGAGATCATCTCAATGCGCCGCCGGGAGCGCACTGCCCAATCGGTCGTCGCCCAGCAGGAGGACCCATGTACCGTATATTTCGCTGGTCCGCGCCAGCCATTACGCTGATTCTCCTTTTCACATTCCACCCTGCAGGAGCAGCCGAGGACGACCCTGACCCGTCACAGCTGACTCTCGAGAGGATCTTTGAAGAGGAGGAGTTCGAGGTCGAAACCTTCGGTCCCGCGTGTTGGCTGGAGGACGGCACGGGCTACACCACTCTCGAGACTTCAGAGGAGGACGAGGAAGCCAAGGAGATCGTACGCTATGACCCCGCGACCGGGGAGCGCACGATCCTCGTCTCAGCAACCTCGCTGGTGCCCACCGAAGGCGAGGAACCACTCGAGATCGACGACTACC
>Ga0316191_10001646_pt1 | contig 15856 bp, 15 predicted proteins | sample Eddworburr2cm_MG_FD_204928 | JGI IMG/M metagenome (GOLD analysis project Ga0316191, IMG submission 204928) | Coastal sediment microbial communities from Maine, United States - Eddy worm burrow 2 cm | ecosystem: Environmental > Aquatic > Marine > Coastal > Sediment | place: USA: Maine...
CCAACGCCCTCCTTGAAGGTGTTGGCATCCCAGGTCTCGGTGGGAAAGCTGCAATGCTGCCAGGTCCCGAGGAGGTCGGTGAATTTCAGGTCCACCATCTCCGCCTTGTGCTTCTTGGCGTACGCGAAAAAGTCACGGGGTGTCATCGGTCGGGTCTCCTTTTGTGGCTTGTAAGGCAGCGCGACGCGTCGCCTTGCGCAATACGGCGTCGAACATCGGACGCGTGAGTCTTCCGGTCTGGGTATTCTGCTGACTCGGGTGGTACGACCCCAGGACCGGAACCGGCCGGCCGCCGCCTCGCAACGGCAGCTGGGTCTCCGCGGCGTGACCGAACGCAGGCCGGGGCCTCGGGATCGAGGCGGGATCGAGGCGCCGCGCGCGCCCGATGACCGTGTCCCACGCGATCTTTCCGAGAGCCACCACCACCCGGATGCCGCGCAAGAGCTCGAGCTCTCGGTCGAGAAAAGGAGAGCAGGCCTCGAGCTCGGCGGGGGTCGGTCGATTCCCGGGCGGCGCGCACCGGCAGGCCGCCGTGACGTAGGCGTGGCGGAGCTTCAATCCGTCCTCGAGGTCGGTGGCGTGCGGCTGGTTGGCGAGACCCACGCGGTGGAGGGCCGAGTACAGCCAATGGCCCGAGCGATCCCCGGTGAAGACCCGACCGGTCCGGTTCGCGCCGTGAGCCGCGGGCGCGAGGCCGACCAGCAGAACGCGGGCCCTCCGATCGCCGAAGCCCGGCACCGGCTTGCCCCAGTAGGTCTGATCCCTGTAGGCGCGCCTCTTCACCCGAGCCACCTCGCGACAGTGCGAGCGCAGCCTTGGGCACCGCCTGCAGCTCGTGATCTCCTGCTCGAGCCGCTGCCATGCCCGCGCCCCGCTCTCGAGAGCTCGTCCCACGGCGTTCAGTACCGCGCCAGGTAGCGGTCGACTTCCCACGAATGAACCGAGCTCTCGTACTCGTGCCACGCGGCCTGTTTCGCCTCGGTGAAGTGCTGAAAGACATGGTCTCCGAGCGCCTCGCGAATCAGCGGGTCTTTCTTCATCGCCTTGAGGGCATCCTTGAGGTTCGACGGCAGCTCATCGATCCGGAGGCGGCGTTTCTCGCGGTGGGACATGGCGAAGACGTTCTTGTCGACCGGCTCGCCCGGATCGATCTCGTTTCGGATGCCGTCGAGGCCCGCCGCGATGATGGCCGCAAAGGCCAGGTAGGGGTTGCAGGCGGGATCCGGCGACCTCAGCTCGACCCGTGTCCCCTCGCCGCGACGGGCCGGGACGCGGGCCAGTGGGGAGCGGTTCCTCTCCGACCACACGATGTTGGTCGGCGCCTCGAAACCGGGCACGAGGCGCTTGTAGGAATTCACCAGTGGGTTGGTGATGGCGCAAACCCCCTTGGCATGGGCCAGCAGTCCTCCGATGTAGTGCAGGGCGACCGGGGAGAGCTCCCAGCGGCTCCCGGGATCGTGGAAGACGTTGTGACCCTCCCGGAACAGCGACTGATGGATATGCATCCCGGAACCGTTGATGCCGCCGATCGGCTTGGGCATGAAGGTCGCGTGGAGGTTGAAGTCGAGCGCGACCTTGCGAACGACGAGCTTGAACGTCATGATTTTGTCCGCCGTCGCCACGGCCTCGTCGTACTTGAAGTCGATCTCGTGCTGACCGGGTGCCACCTCGTGGTGGGCCGCCTCGACCTCGAAGCCCATGGCGTCCAGGGCGTTCACGATGCTTCGCCGGCAGTCCTCGCCCTTGTCGATGGGCGTCAGATCGAAATAGGCGCCGCGATCGTGGGTGATCGTCGTCGGTGAGCCGTCCTCCCCGCGCTGAAACAGGAAGAACTCCGCTTCCGGACCGGTCATCACCTTATAGCCGAGCTCGTCCGCCGCGGCCGTCACCCGCCGCAGACAAGTTCGGGGGCAGCCGTCGAACGAGGATCCGTCCGGGAGGGTGACGTCACAGATGACACGCGCGACCCGGCCGCGCCCGTCCTCCCAGGGGAAGATGGCGAAGGTCTCGAGGTCGGGCCTGAGGAGCATGTCCGATTCCTCGATCCGCACGAAGCCCTCGATCGAGGATCCGTCGAACAGGATCCGCCCGTCGAGGGCCTTCTCGAACTGGCCCTCTGGCACCTCGACATTCTTGTTGACGCCAAGGATGTCGGTGAACTGCAGGCGGAGAAAGCGGATTTTCTCCTTCCGACAGCGCTCCAGGATCGTCTTCTTGTCCACCCGTCGTTCCTCGATTCCTCGCTGGAAGGAGACGAAGAGTACAGTGGGGCCACGACCCCGTCAACCAAATGATCTAGTTTTTTAGCAGGAACAGCACAATAAAAGAGTCAATCACCAGAAATCATGCCGCAGAGGCAGTGATTGATCTCTAGAAAACGCAAAATATGCGTTCTATCTATTTCACACGGGGGACACGCTCCAGCACCGTCAGGGCCCGGCCGGACGCCACGAGCAGCTCGTCGTGGCCGTCTCCATCCAGATCCTGGGCCGCCACCGCGACGACCACGGGCCATCGAGCCCGGAATACGGTTTGACCCGTCTCGATGTCCACCACGACGAGCTGATCCGAGGGGCCGGCGACGACCACCTCGCGCCGGCCGGTTCCCGAGAAGCTTCCGGTCGTGGCGGTGATGTCGCCCGCGGGAAGAACGCCGACCCCGTCCGACTCGGCGTCTGCCACCAGGGTCCAGCCGTCGTCCGGCCCGCGCGAACGGCCCGTGACGGTGCCCTCCCCGTCGTACCACTCGACGCTCCGTTCTCGATCCAGGGCGACGACTCCCCCCCCTCTCGGCGCGGCAACCCCGGTTCGCCGACCCTGCGACCCGACGCGGGTCGGGGCATCGCTGTCAACGTCGATCAGGAAGAGGCCGTCGAGGGTCGCCAGCGCCAATCGTGACTTGGACCCCTCGCCCGTGCCTTGGATGACGGCCGCGTCCATGACCGTCGCCGGGGCATCGATCAGGCGGTGGCGTCCGGCTGGGGCATCGATGAGCACCACCCGCTCGCCCCCGGAACGAAAACCCACCAGCTCCGGCCGGCCGTTGCCGTCGAAGTCACCCTGGACCAGCCTGCCGGTCTCGGGAGGGACGGTGAACTTCCCGAGGGTTCGACCGTCGACCCCGATTCCCGACACTCGGCCCGGCTCGGAAACCGCGATCCGCAGAGCGCCGTCGGATGTAGCGACCACCCCGAGTCCGCCGGGTCTCGCGGTGAGCTCCCGGCTCCAACGCACCCGCAGGCGGCCCTCTCCCGACAGCACCCGCGCCACGGTGAGCGTGTCGCCGGAGGAGGACTCGTCGAGCAGCAATCGGACGCGGTCTGCGATGGCGAGCTCCAAGCCGGTCGAGTACCCGTTCCAGCGATCGCGGACCCGCCCGCTGCGATCCACGAGGATGACGGTGGGCAGGGCGTTGACGCGGAGCTCCCTGTGGGCGGTATGGGTGTATCGGCCGATCGGCAGGGTCAGCCCCAGCGATGTCGCGGTACGGGTCGCGAGCTCGTCCGGCTCTTGGGCGTTGATGGCGACGGCGACCAGCCCTCGTTCTTTCTCACGCTCCCACAGCGCCTGGAGCTGGGGCAGCTCGTCGAGGCATGGGGCGCACCACGAGGCCCAGAAGTCCAGCAGGAGGATCTTGCCGCGGGCGGCCTTGAGGTCGAGGTTGCCACCCCCGATCAGCGGGATCTCGAGGTCGGGGAGGGGCGGGAACCAACTCGGCGCCTCGAGATCGCTCGGCGCCGGATCGAGTCCTGCCGGCGGCGCCTCGCCCAGCGTCTCCCATGCCTGCTCGGCCCAGCCCTCCGCACCGGATCGAAGCGCGAGGGCGAGCCACGCGCGCGCCTCGTCGACACGATTCGCCTCGAGCGCGGTTCGCGCACCGCGGACCAGGCGCCCGTCACCTGTCCCGATCGGGACCTGCCAGGCGGAACCGTCCGGGGTCATCCACGTCAGCTTCGCCGTGCCGTCATCGATCGCGATCGCCGCCGCGAACTCCTCGACGGCTTCCGGGAGGCGACCGAGAGCCGAGAGTGTCTCGGCGTGGAGCTCGAGCAGGCGCGCGGCGAGAGACGGATTGGCGATCGCTGCCGCGGGGTCGGACGGGATGACCCTCGACTTCGCCCACGCGGCAACGGACTCCGCTGCCCCCGGGTCGTTGGCCTTCAAGCTCTCGATGACTTCGAGGTCGGCAAGAGCGAGATCTCGATCCGACCACGCCGCCTCGATGCACTCGGCCGTCCGTGGGGTCTCCCCCAGACACGTCTCGACATCGTTGAGCGCCGGAGCGTCCGAGCCGAGAGCGGTCGAGGAGGCGAGCGTCAGGAGCAAGAACACGATACCGGCGGCGCTGCGGGACATCGGAATCAGTTTAGTGTCGTCCGAGGACAACCGCGACCGCGGGGCGCGGTCGGGCGTGGCGTGGCGGGAACGAACGAGCAAGCACCCCGGGTGGCGGCGCCACCCGGCGACCCATCGACCATGGTCGGACCTGGCTGTCAGACCTGGGCGTTCTGGGAGCGCCAGAAGGAGTAGATCTCGAAGGCCTTCGACGTCTCGATCTCGACGAAGCTCCGGTAAACCTTCTGCCGCGCGGGATCGATCTGGTAGGTCCGATCCCGGAAATCGAAGTTGACGATCTTGATCTCGACCTCGCTGATTTTCTTGCCCCGCTTCCGTGCCATCTCACCTCCGTGCCACCGCTCTCGCCGGCGTCGACCTTACTTGACCTTAGTCAAAACCCGTACCAACCGGCCGCCGAAGGCCGCCGTGGCCTCGCCAACTGAGGAATAGCCAACACGAGCGGGCCTTATTGGCATTCGGAGGGCGGCCGGGCTCCGTGAGAGCATTCTCACGTACTCCGCCAGGTTGGCGCAAAATCGACCCGGAATTCGGTCAAAATGGCCGACTTTCGGAATGCTTCATTATAATGAGAGCGTGGATGGCGGGACGGCCGAGAACAAGCGGATCCTGGTGCTCGCGGCACGGGTTGACGGGAGCGCCGCGAATCTGATCGCGCGGGCGGGCTATCAGGTGGCCGCCCTCCCGGATCGCGGCAAGGCCGTGGAGCTCCTCCGTCGGCGCCACCACGACGCCGTCGTCCTCGACCTCGATTCGGATCCGGATGTTGCTCGCGTCGCCATCCGGTCGCTTCGAGCCGCCGCGCCCGCAACCGCGATCCTGGTGCTCACCGACGGCGACTGGGCCCACGAAGCGGTCAAGCTGCTGCAGGAAGGCGCCGACGACTACCTGCTCCGTCCCCTCGACGTCTTCGAGCTGAGGACTCGCCTGGGGAGAATTCTCGAGGGCTACGAGCTCGACTCGAGGTTGACCCTTCTGCAGGACGAGCTTGCCAAGAAGAGATTCGGCGTCAAGAAGCCCGTGGGGCGGTCACCCGCGATGCGGCAGGTTCTCTCCCGTGTCATGCGAGTCGCGCCGATGCGAGCGACGGTCCTGATCTACGGCGAGAGCGGCGTCGGCAAAGAGCTGATCGCCCGTTCCGTTCACTTCAACTCGCCTCGACGCGATCAGGCTTTCATCGCGCTGAACTGCGCCGCGATACCCGGGAACCTCATCGAGTCGGAGCTGTTCGGCCACGAGCGCGGATCGTTCACGGGAGCCCACACGCGCGCCCGCGGCAAGTTCGAGCTCGCCGACCGCGGGACGCTGTTCCTCGACGAGATCAGCGAGATGAACCTCTCGACCCAGGCCAAGCTGCTGCGGATCCTCGAGGAACGTGAGTTCATGCGTGTGGGAGGCGACCAGAGCGTTCGGGTCGACGTCAGGGTCATCGCCGCCACCAACTCCGACCTGGAGGCCATGGTCGCCCGCTCGGAGTTTCGCCGCGATCTTTACTATCGGCTCAAGGTCGTCACGATCCAGGTGCCGCTGCTACGGGAGCGGCAGTCGGACATCCCGGTGCTGGTGGAGACCTTTCTGGACGAGCTTTCCCGGGTCAACGCCGTGCCCAGGAAGTCGATCACCCCGGAGGCCCTCGAGGCTTTTCAGACCTATGCCTGGCCCGGAAACGTCCGGGAGCTCAAGAACCTGCTGGAGAGCATGCTGGTCACGGTGCCGGGGGATCTCATCCGACTTCACGACCTGCCGGCTTCGGTCCAGGGCTCGAGCGTGGACGTGGAACGTGCGGAGCCGGTCCCGGGGATGACCCTGGCCGAAATGGAGCGCGAGCTGATTCGCAGAACGCTCGACCACACCGGAGGGAATCGCACCCACAGCGCCGCCCTCCTCGGAATCGGGGTTCGAACGCTCCAGAGGAAGATCCACGGCTACGGCATCGAGATCCCGCCGACGCGTCGTCGACCGCGCTCCAGGAAGGAGCCGCCGGTGTGAGGGCGGTGATCCTGGAGGACGGCCGGCCGACGCTCGTGGAACGCCCCGAGCCCTTGCCCCGGGAGGGTGAGGCAGTGATCCGTGTGGTCCTCGCCGGCATCTGCGGAACCGACCTAGAGATCGCGCGCGGCTACCTCGACTTCGACGGCATCCCCGGTCATGAGTTCGTGGGCGTCGTCGAGCAGGCACCGGAGCCCGACTGGATCGGGAAGCGGGTCGTGGCCGAGATCAACGTCGGGTGTGGCGTGTGCGAGAGGTGCGCGTCCGGGCTCGCGCGACACTGCCCGGCGAGGACGGTCGTCGGGATCGTGGGTCGCGACGGGGCGTTCGCCGAGCGCATCGCCTTGCCATTGAGCAACCTCCACGAAATTCCAGCGGGCGTTTCGGACGACGCGGCGGTGTTCGCCGAACCCCTCGCCGCGGCTCACGAGATCGTCGATCAGGTCTCGCCGACCGGCGGCGAGCGGGTGCTGGTGCTCGGAGACGGACGGCTGGGGCAGCTGTGCGCGGCGGTGCTGGCGCGCGCCGGGTGCCGGATCCTGGTCGGGGGCCGGCACCCCGAAAAACTTCGCCGATTGGAGCATTCCGGCATTCCTACCGCCTCGTCGGACGACCTGGACGAGGGCGAGTTCGATCTCGTCGTCGAGGCGACGGGCAAGCCCGACGGTTTGCGGCGTGCACTCAGGGTCGTGCGACCTCGTGGGACGATCGTTCTCAAGAGCACTTACCACGGCGAGGCCTCGTTCGAGCTCGCGGGAGTCGTCATTGACGAGGTGTCGGTGATCGGTTCGCGGTGTGGGAGGTTCGAGCCGGCGCTCGATCACCTCGTCTCCGACGCGAAGGTCACCGAGGGGATGATCACCGCGCGCTATCCTCTCGATCGCGTCCGAGATGCGTTCACGCGCGCGATGCAGTCGGACGCTCTCAAGGTCTTGCTGTCTCCCTGAAGTCGACTCGAGCGTGAAGAGCGACGAGGAGTCACGCGTCGAGCGTGTCGTTTTTTTCTTGACACGACAACGTACGTCAATGATATTCGACGTGATTGCAGCGAAGTCGTCACGCGACGATGAACGAAAGGAGGTGATCGAGACCATGGCGAAGAGGAAAGCGACCAAGAAGAAAGCGACGAAGAAGAAGGCGACCAAGAAGAAGGCCACCAAGAAAAAGGCCACCAAGAAAAAGGCCGCCAAGAAGAAGGTGAAGCGCAAAGCCACCAAGAAGAAAGCCAAGCGCAAAGCTACGAAGAAGAAAACCAAGAAGAAAGCCACGAAGAAAAAGGCCAAGCGCAAAGCTACGAAGAAGAAGGCCGCCAAGAAGTAGAGACCTTCTCGATAGCTCGGCTAACAAATCTCAGGGGACGCCTCAGGCGTCCCCGTTCTTTTTTTGGGCAGCCTGACGGTGTCTAGCGGGAATCGGGCAGGGGCTTCGGCTTCAGCTCCTGCGGCTCGGGATAGAAGGGCACCGGATCCGGTAGTGGAGCCGGATCGCCGACCTGGTGCACCCTCACCTTCGTAATCAGGACCGGCTCGCGAGGCGTGTCGTCGGAGAGGGTCTTGAGCTCGGTGAGGCTCCAGATGACCTCTTTGCCCGCGATGACGTCCCCGAAGCACGGGTACTTGCCTGTGAGCCACGGCAGGCTCGATGCGGTCACGAAGAAGACGACCCCGCTGATTCGACCCCGTGACGAGGCGGTCATGCCCAATCGGTAGGGTCGATTGAAGTTCAGCGGCCCATGCCCCTCGGGAGGCACGTAATAGGGCGGCGCACCACGGCCCGTTCCCGTTCGGTCACCGGTCTCGAACCGGCGTCCGGCGATCGCCTTGTGAATCACCACCCCGTCGTAGTAGTGCCCGATGGTGTCCTCGCCGGTGAACGCGTCGACCCACGTGAGCTCACCCTCGGCCAGCGCCGCGAAGTGCGCCACGGATTGGGGCGCCTGCTCCGGGAGCAGCCGGGCGACGATCACACCCTTTTCGGTGTCGATCCGCGTGTACCAGCCCTCGGGGAGCTCTGCGGGCACTTCGGGGACGCCGCGCAATGCTTCCGGCACCGGGTGGAGCACCTTCGACGGTGGGCTCGGCGGTGACGGCGAGCCCGCCGAGGAGACCGTCACGACGATGGCGGCCAGGAAGACGGCGGCCGTGATCGGAGCGGGGCGGGCTGGACGATACGTCGGCATCACGGGATCAAGGTGGCTTTCTTGATGTGGTCGAGCTTCGGGAAGAACTCCTCGAGGTAGGCATTCCCCTCTTCCTGGAAACGCGGCTGGTATGGCCCATTCCCCCTCGGCGGGCCGTCGCCGTACCCGGAGTAAAGCTGCTCGATGATCTCCATACCCTCGGTCACACGGCCGAACGGGGCAAATCCTCGGCCGTCGAGGCTGGAGCTGTTGTCCTTCAGATTGATGAACACCTGCGTCGTCCGGGTGCCGGGACCCCGCATGGCATAGCTCACGGAACCGGCCTTGTTGCTCTCTTTGACGGGGTCGTCCTCGATGCTCGCCTCGCTCCAGGGCTCCGCGACCTCCGGGTCGCCGCTGATCCCCCACTGGACGACGAATCCGGGCACGACGCGGAAGAACCGCGTCTCGTCGTAGAACCCGCTTTTGACGAGATTGTAGAACCGGTCGGCGCCGTTCGGGGCCCAGGCACGGGTCACCTCGAGGGTGAACGCACCGGAGGTGGTCTCGAACTTGACCTTGTAGCTCTCGGGGGCGGTCTCGCTGAAAGCACCTGGCTTCGTCAGGGCTTTCTCGGGCGCGACCTCGGTCTCGGCACGAGCCCCTCCAACGAGACCCAGGCTCAGGATCACCCCACCGACCGCGAAGCGGAATGCCGTCCTCATGTTCATGACTCCTTCATGGTGCTTTCGCCTGTGCCGCACTGGCCAGAATCGTACCGGCACCCCGCCGGCCCCGCAACCGGCACCGTGCCGGGGGGCCGGTTGTTACCGCCGAGCTCGGGACTTATGTTTTGCATGTCGCTCTGTATTTTCGGCAGCGAGTCGTCGAGGCGCCTCTGCCAGGAGGAAACTGTCGTGCCAAAGCTGGATCCGATGCTCCGAGCTCTCGCCGAACGCGGCGCGGAGGAGCTGAGGCTGGCGGACGGCCAACGGCCGGCGTTCAGGTTCCCGGACGGCGAGCGCCCGGTCTCCCAGACGGCCCTGAACCGGGCCCAGATCGTGACCCTTCTCGCCGAGCTGTCGACTCCCGAGACCGCGGCCCGTCTGCAAGGGGGCGAGCCGGTCCGCTTCAGCTATCGGCTTTCGGACGCCGAAGGGTTCGAGTGCGAGGTCGGCGGAGCCAACGGGACGTTCGAGGCCCGCCTGGTACCGAGCGCGGTGGGCGAGCCTCCCCCGGCGCCGCAGGTCTCCCCCCCCGAAACACCGAGCGTCTCCGCTCCGGTGGCGGGCGACGTGCCGGCGATCGAGGCCTACCTGCGGCGGATGGTCGAGATCGGGGCCAGCGACCTGCACGTCTCCCCCGGCGAAACGCCGATGGTCCGGATCGACGGCGACATGAAGCGACTCGAGGACACCTCGGCCCTTTCCCCGGATCAAACCGCTCGCCTGCTCGAGGAGATCGTTCCGGACACGAACCGGAGAGAGTTCGAAGAGACGCGGGATACCGATTTCGCTTACGAGATCGCCGAAGTCTCCCGCTTCCGGGTCAACTTCTTCACGGACCGAAAAGGTATGGGGGCCGTTTTCCGCACCATTCCTAGCAAGGTCCCCACGCACCAGGATCTCGGGCTGCCGCAGGTGGTCCTCGATCTCTGCAAGCTCCACAAGGGGCTCGTGCTGGTCACCGGCCCGACGGGCTCCGGCAAGTCGACCACCCTGGCCGCGATGGTCGACTACATCAATGACACCCGGACCGACCACGTCCTCACCATCGAAGACCCGATCGAGTTCGTCCATCCGAACAAGCAGTGTCTCGTGAACCAGCGCGAGGTGGGAACGCACACCGACAGCTTCAAGAAGGCCCTCCGGGCCGCGCTCCGCGAGGACCCCGACATCGTCCTGGTCGGGGAGATGCGGGACCTGGAGACGATCGCCATCGCCATCGAGACGGCCGAGACCGGCCATCTGGTCTTCGGAACGCTCCACACGACCACCGCGGCCTCGACGGTCGACCGGATCATCGACCAGTTTCCCGCCGACCGGCAGAGCCAGATCCGCACGATGCTCTCCGAGTCGCTCAAGGGAGTCATCTCCCAGAACCTGCTCCGGAAGATCGGGGGAGGCCGGGTCGCGGCGATGGAGATCCTGGTCGGAATCCCCGCGATCTCGAACCTGATCCGCGAGGGCAAGACCTACCAGATCGCCAGCATCATGCAGACGGGGAAGAAACACGGGATGGCGCTGCTGAACGATGCGCTGATCGATCTCGTGCGAAGGAAGCTCGTGGCTCCCGAGGAGGCTCACTCCAAGGCGGTCGATAAGTCGACCCTCGCCGCGCAGCTGAGGTCCGCCGGCTTCCAGGTGCCCGCCTACGGGAGCGCAGGCTGACCCCTCCCCGGGCCTCAATTTCTTCTTGACACGATTGCCCGACCCTATATATTGGGGCCTGTTCTAGGAATGGTCCTAGATCTTGAGTCCTGTTTGTTGTGGACTCAAAGTAAGGTCCCGTTAAAGGAGGTGCGAGAAATGGCCAAACGAAAGGCCACGAAGAAGAAGGCCACCAAGAAGAAGGCCAAGCGCAAAGCCACGAAGAAGAAGGCCACCAAGAAGAAGGTGAAGCGCAAAGCCACGAAGAAGAAGGCCAAGCGTAAAGCCACCAAGAAGAAGGCCAAGCGCAAAGCTACGAAGAAGAAAACCAAGAAGAAAGCCACCAAGAAGAAGGCCACCAAGAAGAAGGTGAAGCGCAAAGCCACGAAGAAGAAGGCCAAGCGTAAAGCCACCAAGAAGAAGGCCAAGCGCAAAGCTACGAAGAAGAAAACCAAGAAGAAAGCCACCAAGAAGAAGGCCAAGCGCAAAGCCACCAAGAAGAAAACCAAGAAGAAAGCCACCAAGAAGAAGGCCAAGCGCAAAGCTACGAAGAAGAAAGCCAAGAGAAAGGCCGCGAAGAAGTAGGATCGGCCTTTTCGAAAGGACCGAAATCGAGAGGCCGGCGGTGGCCACCGCCGGCCTTTTTTTGTGCGCGGGCCGGCGGCGGCTCAGGACTTCGTGCCGAGATCGATCAGCTCGATGCCGAGCTGCCGCGCGATCTCGATGCTCCTCTCGTCCCGATAGAATTCGCCGTAGTAGATCCGACGGACGCCGGCGTTGGCGATCAGCTTGAAGCAGTTCCAGCACGGAGACGCCGTGGTGTAGAGCTCGGCACCGTCGATGCGCACCCCGTTCTTGGCCGCCTGGATGATGGCATTGGCCTCGGCGTGGACCGTGGCCACGCAGTGCCCCCCTTCCATCGAGTGACCGAGATCGTCGCAGTGCGGCATGCCCCGAATCGACCCGTTGTAACCCGTGGAAAGGATCGTCTTGTCCCGGACGATCACGGCCCCGACGTGCTTCCGGTCGCAGGTCGACCGGGTCGCTGCCTGCTTGGCGATGTTCATGAAATACGTGTGCCAGTCGACGCGCTTGGACATGATGGCTGCCTCCAGCGCAGGGAGGCTAGCACAATCCCCGGTGGGGGCGGGGCGCGAGACTCGGACGGGACGGTCAGCTGACGAGCTTGTTCTTGCTCCAGCGAGGGTTCTTGATTTCGTACTTCGCGACCTTGTAGTTCATCACACGGGACGAGATACCGAGGAACCTCGCCGCCTCTTTCTGGACCCAGTTGTTGATCCGCAAGGCCTCCAGAATCGCCTGCTTCTCGAGCTCGTCGAGGTCGATGCCGGTCGGAGGCAGGCGCAGGTTCAGCGAGCTGACGTTGCTCGTCTGCTCGGGGAAGAGGTTCAGGTCGTCCGACGTGATCGTGTCGGAATCGCACATCAGGACCGCCCGCTCGATGGTGTTCTCGAGCTCGCGGATGTTCCCCGGCCAGGTGTGCCGCTGGAGGGCGCGCACGGCGCTCGGCGCCATTCCCTTGACCCCTTTCTTGAGATCGGCGGAGAAACGGTCGATGAAGTAGCGGGACAGGGGGACGATGTCCTGCTTTCGCTCCCGGAGCGGGGGCACGGTGATGTTGACCACGTTGATCCGGTAGAACAGGTCCTCCCGGAAGTCTCCCCGTGAGATGGCCTCTTCGAGGTTGGCGTTGGTGGCGGCGACCATGCGAACGTCCACCTTGACGGTCCGGTTGCCCCCCATCCGCTCGAATTCCCGCTCCTGGAGGATCCGGAGGACCTTGGTCTGGGTCGACAGCGTCATGCTGCCGACCTCGTCGAGGAACAGGGTCCCCTCGTTGGCCAGCTCGAACCGTCCGATGCGCTGGCGGTCGGCGCCGGTGAACGAACCTCGTTCGTGGCCGAACAGCTCGGACTCGAGGAGGTTCTCGTGGAGCGCCGCGCAGTTCATCTTCACGAACGGCCCCTCGGCGCGGCTCGAGTTACGGTGGAGAGCTTCCGCGACCAACTCCTTCCCCACGCCGGTCTCGCCCAGGATGAGGATCGTGGCGTTGGAGCGGGCGACCTTCTCGATGGTTCGAAACACCTCCTGCATCTGGGGGCTCTCGCCCACGATGTTCTCGAACTTGGGGAGCACGACCTCCCGGTCGTAGGCCTGGAGCCGGGAGAGCAGTCGGCGGTGCTCGAGGGCCCGTTCGACCTTCATCTCGAGCTCCTCGAGATCGAAGGGTTTCAGGACGTAGTCGAAGGTCCCGGCCTTCATGGCGTCGACGGCCGAGTCGACCGTGCCGAACGCCGTCATCATGAGGGCGACGGTGGTCTCGTTGAGCATCTTGCACCGCTTGACGACCTCGAGGCCGTTGCTGCCGGGCATCTTGTAGTCGGTGACAAGAACGTCGTAGACCTCTTGCTCGAGCCTGGCGATGGCCGCCTCGCCGTCAACGGCTTCCTCGACCTGCCAGCCGCGATCTCGAAAAGCGGTGGCGATACCCTCCCGGAGGGTCGGCTCGTCCTCGGCTACCAATATCTTTTTCATGGGCGCTCAGTGCTCCTGCAACCCCCCGACCACGGGAAGGCGTACGGTGAACTCGGCTCCCTCTCCCGGCCGGCTGCGTACGTCGAACAGGCCCCGGTGGCTGTCCACGATCTTCTTGGCCATGGACAGCCCCACGCCGGAGCCTTGCTTCTTGGTGGTGAAGAACGGGTAGAACAGCTTCTCGAGGTGCTCTTCGGGGATCCCCGGCCCGGTGTCCGACACCCGCACCGCCGCGTAGCGGCTGACGTTCTGCCACGGATTGCACGGCTCTCCCGCGGCCCGGTAGGGCGTGAACGCGCTGGCCGGAGCCTCGACGGTGAACGTCTCGACCGTCAACACGCCCTCGTCGCCCATCGCCTCCATGGCGTTCAGGAACAGGTTCTCGAACACCTGGCGCAGTTGAGCGCCGTCGAGCAGGAAGGGTGGGATCTCCTCGGTGGATCGCCGCACGATCCGGATCCCGGGGCGCCCCCGGCGGCCCTGGGCCACAACGATCGCCTGGTCCAGGATCGGGTCGAGGGACGACGGGGCCAGAGACAGCTCGAGGGGTCTGACGAACTCCAGGCTCGAGGTGATCGTGGCGTTGAGCCTTCGAACCTCGGCGATGATCTTGTTCAGGAGGTCGTCGCCATCGGTCTCGGGGCCGAGGCGGCGCTTCAGCAGTGAGCAGGTGACGTCGATGGCGGCGAGCGGGTTCCGGATCTCGTGAGCCAGGTTCGCGGCCATCTGCCCGAGGGCGGCGAGGCGATCCTTGAGACGCTCCTGCTCTTCACGGTGCTCGACGTGGGTCAGGTCCTTGAAGAAGATCGCGGCACCCACCGGAACGCCGTCGTCGTTGGAAACGAGCGAGAGCGTGAAACCGATGGTCTTGCCCTTGTCCGAGCGGCACCGGAGCTCGATCTCGGCCCTGTTGGGAAGGCTCGACATCGAGAACGACTCGCGCAGGATCTGGGCCAGCTGCGGGTAGTCCGCGAGAGCCGCCTCGACGGGCAACCCTGCGGGGGGAAGCTCGGCCATTTCGAGAATCTGGCGGGCGTGCTCGTTGACCATCAGGAGATTGCCGCCGCGATCGATGGTCAGGATGCCGCACCTCATCCCATCGATCAGGCCACGGTGAAAGGCCGTCGCCCCGTCGGTCGTCGGCTCGACGACCCCGAGGGCCTCCGAAGGCTCGTCAGCGAACCTTCGATGCACCGGCAGCGATGAAGCCAAGAACGATCCCCCTGCCTTCCCCTGAATCGCGTTGATTCGCAACTGTCTCCCGCGAATTCGAATCTAGGTTCCGTGTGGACGCCGAGCAACCCCAGCTTTGTCGTATTTTAATTTGTTAAATTTTTATGCAACGTAAATGTCGCCCGTGCGTTCCCCGGGTGTGTCTGCGGCTCCGGGCAGGCCGGCCCGGCTACCGGATTGTGTTGAGAGTCCCGCCGAACCAGGACGTTCCGGTGATCTCCTCGGGAGGGAACTGGTCGTCGATCAGGGACGCCGCCTGGAACGAGATGGGCGACGAGCCGACCGCGGTCCCTCGAAAGACCAGGCGGACCAGAACGCGGGTGCCGACGGCGTTTGCGCCGCTGACGTTGCCGTTCCTCGAGGCGCCCACGACCACCCTGCCGGCCTGCGGAACCTGGATGGTGTAGTTCGGCGATTGTCCGCCCTGCTCGAGAAGCACTCCCGACGCCCAGTCCTCGTAACGCACCAGGGCCGGGTTGTAGATCACATCGAACGCGGAGCCGTAGACGCCGTTGGTATCGGTGACGCGGATGTTCACCGTGACCAGATCGCCCACGGCGGTGTACTGCGCCATCGAGATCGCCCCGGACCCGGGGGAGAGCTGTTCGGCGACGAAGCTGGCTTTGAGCGCGCTGGAAGGGCCACTGGTGACGGCGTCGCCCCCTCCGTCTCCGCCGCCGCCACACGCGGCCACCATGGAAACCAGGCCGAGAAGAACTGCCCACCGAGCTCGCTTGATCACGTGACCCCCGTTCTCGATCTACTGGATCATCTCGGGACAAACGCGGACACTCCAGCCCGCGCCATCCCAGCAGCGTCCCAGGTTGCTGGCCAGGTAGGCCAGATCCTCACCGTCGATCCACCCGTCACCGTTGAAGTCGGAGTCGGGGTAATAGCCTGAGTCGCCCTCACGGTTCCCGAACAGATGCGAGAGCCAGATGGTGTCCCTGCCGTCGAGCCGTTCTCGGGACGGCCCCTGTCGGTCGTCGAGGTCGAAGCGGGCGGGGTCGACCTTGACCTCGAAGGCCCCGCTCTTCGATCCGAAGACATCGTCGGGGTTGACGACGGTGACCGTGAACTGCCCGATCTCGGCTGGACGAACCCCAGCGGCGGTCGGCTCGATGGTGGCGGCCACCTGGATCTGATTGCACGACAGCACGGTGGGCGAGTCGAAGAAGACGTTGGGGTTGTCGACCTCGACGTCGGCGCCGGGCTGGAAGTTGCTCCCCGAGAT
>Ga0316191_10001649_pt1 | contig 15844 bp, 9 predicted proteins | sample Eddworburr2cm_MG_FD_204928 | JGI IMG/M metagenome (GOLD analysis project Ga0316191, IMG submission 204928) | Coastal sediment microbial communities from Maine, United States - Eddy worm burrow 2 cm | ecosystem: Environmental > Aquatic > Marine > Coastal > Sediment | place: USA: Maine | collected...
GAAGTGGATGCCCTTGTCGCGCATCGGGAAGTGACGAAGCCCCGGGACGTCCACCTCGAACGACGAGATCACGAAAATGAGGCCCATGTACAGCAGCGCGAAGCCCCAGGGACGCACACGGTCCCACCAGGTATCGGTACTCAGGTCGCGCCTCCCGCATCGAGTACCGACAAGCGCGTGCGCCGGGCACGTTCGGGCTGCCCGTCCGCGCCGGTCATGTACCCGGAGAGGCTGTGACGGTAGGGCTGGTCGATCGTGACGGTTACGAGCTCGCCCGTCGGGTCGTAGCCCTCGGGCGCGATGAGATGAACGATTTCGTTGCGCTCGCTGCGCCCCGCAAATCTCCCGGTGTCACCGGGCGACGGCCCTTCAACCAGAACCTGCAACTCTTGGCCGACCAACGACTGCAAGTGCGCGAGCTGCTGCGCCTCGATCACCGCGAACAAGCGCGCCAAGCGCTCGTCCTTCACTTCTTCGGAAACTTCGTCACCGAGCTTGAGCGCAGGCGTGTAAGGCCGCGGCGAGTACTTGAACGCAAACGCGGCTACGAATCCGACCCGCCGTGCGAGATCGAGGGTCTGCTCGAAGTCCTCTTCGGTCTCTCCGGGGAAGCCGACGATGAAGTCCGCGGAAAGCGTGAGCCCCGGTTTCGCGCCCTTCAGCGCATCGGTGCGCGCGATGTAATCCTCAGCGGTGTAGCGGCGCGCCATCCGTCGCAGCACCCGATCGGAGCCCGATTGCACCGGCAAATGAACGTGCGTTGGAAGCACATCGAGCTCGGCATGCGCAGCCACCAGCTCGGGCGTGATGTGGCGGGGGTGCGGTGAGGTGTAGCGAAGCCGCTGCAGATCGGGGACCTCCTTGGCGATCCTCCGAAGCAGCCCCGCAAACCGAGAGGTGGAGGCCGCCATCCTGGACTCGGACTTGCTCGCCTCGGCGTCCGCACCGGGCTCGTGCCACGAGTTGACCGTCTGCCCGAGCAAGGTGATCTCACGCACCCCCCCCGCGACCAGGTCTCGAATCTCCCCGACGATCTCGTCAGCAGGCCGGTACCGCTCACTCCCGCGGGTATAGGGAACGATACAAAACGTGCAGCGCTCGTCGCAGCCTTTCATCACCGTGACGTACGCCGTGACCTCTCGGCGATCTGCGTGCGGCTTGGCACGAAGGAATTGAGGGTCATCCATGTCGAACACCGTCCGGGTGATCGGCGGGGCGCCCTGCTCCACCCCTCGGATCAGGGCCGGGAGCTCGGGGATGTTGTCCGGCCCGAGGACGATGTCCACGAAGGGCGCTTTACGGAGCAGACGCTCGCCTTCTTGCTGCGCGACACAGCCTGCGACCGCCAACACGGTGCCTCGTTGGGCCTCTTTGAAGGGTCGAAAAGTCCCGAGAAGGCTCATCAACTTGTGCTCCGCCTTCTCGCGCACGCTGCAGGTGTTGACGACCAGGAGATCGGCCAGCGCGGGCTCGGTCGCCTCACGATAACCGCTCGCTCGTAGGACCTCCTCGATCCGACGGGAGTCGTGGACGTTCATCTGGCAGCCGAAGGTCTGGACGAAGTACTGCTTCATGGCGAATGTGACGATAGCTTTAGCAGCCGGGGGGGCGGCCGCCAAACGGCCGAAATCACGCCGTTCGCTGGCGGAATTGGGGCTCTCCGCGCTACAAGCCCTAGGTAGATGGCTCGCCGGCGATGCATCTGCCTCCTGCTCGTTCTGGCGAGCGGCTGCAAGACGATCCCAGAGGATGCTTACGGTATCGATCGGATCCGTTTCAGCGGCATGGAGGCCCTCGATCAGGAGGCCCTGAGGGCCTGCCTCGCCTCCCACGAGGTTGACCGGGTCACCCTCTCTTTCGGCACCAGCGCGGACCGGAGCTGCGGCGTCCCGCCCTTCGATGGAAAACGGGTCTCATTCGACCTTTGGAAGAAGCTTCGCAAGGGCTGGCCGACCCTGGACTCGGCGGTGTTCGACCGGGATGTTCAGCGAATCGAACGCTGGTATCAGGCGCGCGGCTACTACGACGCGGCGGTCGTCAGCACGGAGTTCGACCCGCCCTCGGCCGCCGGCAACGACCGGATCATCGTCGCGTCCGGGGGCGAGGCCCCCTGCACACGGGAAGACGACGACGAGGGCTGCAAGCTGACCATCGGCATCGAGGTCGAGGAAGGCGATCCCGTCGTCGTGAAATCGGTTGGAGTCTTCGGGCACGAAGGTTGGGAGTCCGACAAGCGCGAGCGGATCGAGAAGGCCGTCGAGCTCGAGGTCGGGGAACCGTTCGACGAAGCGGTGTACGAGCGCAGCAAGCGCGAGATCGGGCGCGAGCTCAGAGAGGCGAGCTACGCGTGCGGCTCGGTCTCCGGGCGCGTCGAAATCGATCGCGACGCAAGAGAGGCGTTCGTCGAGCTCCACGTCGTGGGAGGGCCGAGGTGCACGCTCGGCGACATCACGGTCACCGGCAACGGCAAGCTGCCCGCCGATACGATCGCCGCAGTCGCTGATCTCAAAACCGGCGAAACCTACAGCTCGCTCACCCTGGCGGACGCGCAGCGCGCCGTGTACGCACTCGGTGCATTGGCGTCGGTCAACGTGACCTCGACCCCGCGGCTCGACGAAGAGGAGCAGTGCACGGGCGTCGTCGACGTCAACATCGCCGTCGAGCCTGGCCGGGAGATCCGCTGGGGCATCGGCGCGGGCGTCCAGAGCGGCACGATCGCCACGTTGACACTCCAGCAGGACACTCGAATCTCCGACGTTCACTTGTTCGGGCTGTTCGAGCACCGCAATTTCATCGGCGGCTTCCGCCGCCTGCGTATCGAGGATCGCCCGAAAATCGTGGCCCTCGATCCGTTCTTCCGATTCCGGCGGGGATTCATCTTCGGCAATGAGCTCCGTGTCGAGTACCGGCGGCCGGCGTTCCTCGAGCCGCGCACCACGTCCGCGATCCAGTTCCGACATGACTGGGGCCCGGATCCCATCGAGCTCTTTCGCCGCCATGACCTTCAGCTTCGCGGGAGCCTCTCCCGGCCGTTCTACGATGGCCGGCTTTTGCTCGTGGGCGCCCTCAACTACGACACCTTCTTGACCATCGATCAGGATCCTCGCTACCCAACGAGCTACCAGGTCGTCTTTCTCGACGAGAGCGTCATCGTCGACCTTCGCGACGACTCTCGCAGTCCGCGGGCCGGCTTCTTCTTTCAGCTCGGCACGCAGCAATCGCCCGCCAAGCTGAAGCGCTCCTGGCAATACATCCGTGTCACACCGGAGGTTCGAGGCTACGCACCGCTGCCCCTCTCTTCGACGCTCGCGTTTCGCTTTGGCATCGGGGCGATGTTCTTGTTCGCCCGAGACCGCAACCGTTTAGACCTCATCGGCCAAGCGCTCGGGCCGCAGAACTACCGAATTCGTTCCGGCGGGCCGACCACCCATCGGGGGTTCTTCGGCGGCTTCCTGGGCGACCCTGGCAGCATCGACTCACTCAACCGAGAAGGCTTCGACGCACGCAACGACGGCGGCCTACGCAAGTGGGAAGCGGGGGTCGAGTGGCGTGTTCCCGTTACTCAGGCGTTTGCGACCGCGCTGTTCATGGACTTTGGCGACGTGAACCGCGGTGAAGCATTCCGGTTCAACTACATTCGCGCGGCCGCAGGATTCGGCTTTCGCTACCAAACGCCGGTCGGGCCGATTCGTCTCGACTTTGGCTTTTTGATTCCGAAGTGGCAGGTCGTCGGCGGGGACGCGCCGCCCAACGCATTCAACATTTTCCGCTTCATTCGTGGGGGTGTGCCGGGCGCCATCCACTTCACGATCGGTGAGGCGTACTGATGCGGTGGCTGTCTCGCCTCGTCAGCTGGTTTCTTGGCTGGCCCCTCATCGCCCTCGTGTCGTTGGTCGTAAGCGTCTTATTTCACCTGGACACCGGACTCGGCCGCAGGCTCGGCCGCGACATGCTCAACGAATTCGTGTCGGACCAAATGGTCGGGACGCTCCACGCCGGGTACATCACGCAGCTCCGGCTCTGGCGCACGGTCGTCAAAGACACATTCGTCTACGATCCGGACGGCAAGGCGATCATCTACGGTGAGACGGTGGAGCTCGGAATCGATCCGATCGCGGGCCTTCGCGGCCGCCTCCGATTCTACTACGCCAACCTGACCAATGGTTGGGTCGATCTGGTCGACGACGGCGAAGGGGCGCCGACCTTCCTCGCCGCATTCGAAGCGGCTGACCAGACGCCCTCCGAAGGGGAGCCGTTCCACGCGATCGTCGACAACATGGACCTGCGCAATCTCGAGGTGACTGGAGAGTTGCTCGGACTGAAGGGCCTTCGCGTCGTCGAGCTCGATACGAAGGGCCGGATGGAATTCTACTGGATCACCGACATCGAGGTCTGGTCCGCGCGCGGGCGCATCGTGAGCCCGTTCCCATTCGAAGCGAGTCTCGACAACGTGGTTGGCAGCGTCCACACCGACGCGAGAGGCGCGCAGGTGACCACGGAGGCGAGCCGCGGCGATGAGCACATGACCGCCGAAATCGTCTACCGTCCCCACGAAGACAGTGTCCCCGAGGACCCATGGGATCTCGACCTCTTCGTGCGTGTGGAGCCGGTCAGCACCGAGACGCTGCACGACGTCGGTTTCGACTGGGCAGAGTCGCTCAAGGGGGAAACGACCGGGTGGGTGCGCCTCTGGGGCCCCGAGGAGGACTATCGCCTGCAGGCCGACCTGAACACTGCGGGCGGACGCGTGCGAGTCAAAGGGGAGCTGCCGAGCGAGGGGGTGACTCGAATCGAGATTGCCAGCCCACAGGCGAAGCTGGCAGAGCTGATCGCGGGAGTTCCCGACGTCGAGGTCAACGGAAGAATCGAGATGACCAGCGACCCGGAGAATGAAGACGTGTTGGGCGTCGAAATCGAGACCGACGGCTTCGTCTACGAAAACATCCACGTCCCGGCGTTCCTCGCGAAGCTCCGCGCGCGCGATGACGGCCTCGACATCGACTCGGTGCAAACGCAGTACGCGGGGGGCGACCTCGCTTTGGACGGGCACGTCGAGTACGAAGGGATCACTGAAATCCATGCGCGCGGAAACGTTCCGGAGGTGAGCGCGGATCCCAATTTCCAAGAGTACGCGCCGGACATCGAAGGCAGCGCCGAATTCGATCTGCGCATTCGCCAAACGGTGCGCGGTGACTTTGAGACCAAGGGCTGGGTGCGTTTCGATCGCTTCGACTATGGGGCGCTCAGCGCGCACTTCTTGATTCTCGAAGGGCGCGTCTGGGGCGACCCTTCGAAGCCCATGTTGGACCTGGAGCTCGACGGTGCAGCGGTGCGCGTGGCGGGCTACCCCATCGGCAACGGAACGGCGCTTCTGACCGGAGGCCCCGACGCGTATGCGGCAACCGGGGAGTTCGCTGCGCAAGGGGGGCGGCGGGCGGAGTTCCAAGCGAGGGTCGAGGTCAACGAGGGGGTCTACAGGCTCGACGTCGACACGATCGAGCTCGCCGTGGGTGAACACTGGTGGCGCGGCTCGGTGAGCAACGCGACCCTCGACCCCGAGAAAGGGCTTTCGTTCGACAGGATCCTCATGGGTAGAGGGCCCCAACGTCTCGAGGCTCACGGCGTGTGGCTCTTTGACGGACCGGATGACATTCGTGCCGACCTCGACAACTTCGACTTGGCGTTGCTGAAGATCCTCTACCCCGAAGAGGCGCCCGATTTCACGGGTGGAGTCGATCTCCACTTCGAGTTTCGCGGCGACCTCGACAAAGAGCCGACCATCGTCGCGGAGGGCACTCTAACCGACGCAAACCTGTGGGACATCTCTCCGGTCAACGCTGCGTATCTGATTCACTACGACAACAGCCTGCTCGACGCGGACGCGCAGGTAGACCTCGGTGGGCGCGGCAACTTCACCATGAGCACAACCGGCTTCGTTGAAGCCGTACCCGGTGGCATCGGCGCATCCCTGCGCGAAGGCGTCTACGAGACGACCCTCAGCACCGGTGCGATGGACCTCACGCTGCTCGAGCTTTTCTTCGAGGAGGATCCGCCAGAGGTGCAGGGCTATGCGGACGCGAGCATTCGGTTCTCCGGGCCGATCGATACACCCGCCTTCAAGGGCAGCATCGACATCCCGGCCCTGACCGTCGAAGGCTGGGGTCCCGTCGAGCTCGCGTCGGCCTTCCGCTACGAGTATGGCGCGCTGCTCGCCCAAGTTCGCCTGGCGGACGACGAAGGCGAGCTCATCGAAACCGAAGGAAGCTTGCTGGTCGACCTGGTCCACCTGGTGCAAGTGCCTGGCGAGGCGGTGGAGGCCCTCGCGACCTCTCCATGGCGGGTCTCGATGCGCATGCCCCCGCGCCGGTTGAGCGCGTTCCCAAAGGCGCTCAGCGATCGCCTCGTTCCAGATGCCGACCGCCTGCAACTGGCGGCCAGCCTCACGCTCGCAGGCGGCGCGTTCCGAACCCGAGGTGACTTCCATTCCGCCATCGACTGGCTGTCCGATTCTTCGGAAGGCCTGTGCGGAAGCGAATCCAACCCGCGGGCCACTCTCAGAGCGCACCTGGAAGAGGGTGTCACCGTGCTCACCATGGACGGGGTCGTTGGGGACGCCAAGGTGCTCGACCTCGAGGCCTCCTCAGAGACCCCGCTCGACCGGTGGCTGCAAAATGCAGAGATCCCATCCTGGCCGGTGACCCGGGTCAGCGCCGACTTCTACGAAGCGCCCACCGAAAACCTCCCCTACCTGTGCCGCTACGCCGCGGGCGTTCTGAGTGCGCAGCTCAAGGCCACCGGTCTCTTCAGCGACGACCCTAAGCTTTCGTTCTCCATGGCGTCGGACGAGCTTCGTGCACGACGGATAGAGCCTGCCCGCCGGACTGGGATGGTCAACACGATCCTCGAAACGCCGCCTTCGCGAAATCGAATCTCGGCAGCCTACGAAGACGGCATCGGCGAGATGGACGTCGACATGCAGTGGTGGAACGGAGGCGTGACGACACTCTCGGCGAAAGTTCCTCTGATCTGGGACAGCGAGAACCCCGTCCCCGCGCTGGCCAAGAGAGGCGACGTGAGTGGCAGCGCGAACTTCGACCGGATGCCCCTTCAAGCGGTGCTCGCCTGGATGGCCGGCGTGGTCAACGTCGAAGGCATCCTTCAAGGCAGCGTGACGGCGCAAGGCCGTGTGCGGGACCCGAGCTTCGTCGGAAGCGTCGAGCTCTCTGACGGCCGCGTCAACCTGCGAGCCGTAGGCCAGACCCTCGAGGACGTGACCGGACGCGCAATCTTCGATGAGGATGGCGTCGCGGTCACCGACCTGCGAGCAACCGATACGAACGGAACGGCAGAGGTCGACGGTCGGGTCGGGTTCAAGAAGCTCCAGCTCAAGAAGATGGACTTCACGGTTCGCGCGGACAAATTCCCTCTACGTTCAGAGGGGTCGATCTTGGCGCGGCTCGACGGGAGCGCCCGGATGATGGCGAAGTTTGAAGACGAGGGCATCGACGGAGAGGTGCGCCTGCAGAAGCTAGAGCTCGACATTCCCGAAAGCACCGCAACGCCGCAAGACCTCGCGCGGCACCCGGAGGTCTTCTTCATCGGAGAGACCTACGAACCGATCCGGCGAACCGATGCCTATGAGGTGAAACTCAAAATTCGGTCCGAAGACAGGCTCGTCATCCGCAGCAGAGACCAGGGCTTCTACGTCGAAGCGACCGCCAAGTTAGACACCCGCGTGGCCGAGGAGTTCACCGTCGAGGGGACGGTCAAGCTCCATAAGGGTAGCTTTCAGGTCTTCGGGAAGCGGTTCGAGATCCGCTCCGGAAACATGATCTTCGACGGAAAGCCCGAGATGGACGCTAAAGTCGATCTCGTCGCGCGCCACTCTCTGCGTGGAAGTAACGACACGGTGACCGTCGTGGTGTCGGGACGACTCAGCAACCCGACAATCGAGTTCAAGTCGAATGTTCCGACGACCAGCGAGGCTCAAGTCATCGCGCTGCTCGTCACTGGCAGCACGCGGCAACAACGCGGGGTCAACACGTCCACCGCCCAAGCGTCTCAGGACACGACAAACTTCCTGACCGGTGTGGCCGCGGGCCTCTTCTCCGCATCACTACAATCTCAGTTCGGCGGGTTCGCTCCGACCTTCGGGATCACACAGGGACAAGGCGTTGCCGACGGCACCGAGGGGGACACCGCGGTCCAAGTCGGGTTCAGCGTCGACAGCGTGCTCCCCGACACTGTTCCGATCCGTGGTCTGTACGTCGAAGGACAGTTCGTGGCGCGGCGAAACGAAGGCGGCCCCAACACGACGGCGCAGGCCCAGCGTCCCGGGTTCTTGATCGAGGCACTTTGGCCACTAAGCTTCGTGACTACGGGGACGTTTGCCCCTCCGTCCAACTGGAGTATCGACGTCACGTGGGAGCCTTGAAGCCAGCATGAGCCGAAAACTTTTTGGAACCGACGGCATTCGCGGCCTTGCCAACCGTGGGGACATGACGCCCGAGGTGGCCTTTCGTATCGGTGCCGCAATCGCATACCAAGCGGGCAAGCGGGTCGAGCACGTGCCGAGAATCGTCGTCGGAAAAGACACGCGCTTGTCGGGTTATCTCTTCGAGACCGCCGTGGCTTCTGGCATCTGCGCGCTCGGCGGCGAGGTCCTGTTGTCCGGTCCGCTTCCCACGCCCGCCATCGCGCACCTGACGACCAGCATGCGCGCGGACGCGGGGGTGGTCATCAGCGCCTCGCACAACCCTTACCAAGACAACGGGATCAAAATCTTCGGGCCGGATGGGTTCAAGCTACCCGATGATGTCGAGAACGAGGTGGAGGCCCTCGTCTTTGGGTCCGACGTCGACAAAAAGCGTCCGACGGGGACGCGTGTCGGCCGCGCAGAGCGCTTGGACGACGCACCCGGGCGTTACGTGGCATTCGTCAAAGCCTCCTTCCCCGATGATCTGACACTCGAAGGCGTCAGGATCGTGGTCGACGCGGCTCACGGGGCCGCCTACCGAACCGCGCCGCTGGTCTTTTCCGAGCTCGGCGCGAAAACACATGCGATTGGCGTCCGGCCCAACGGCAAGAACATCAACCACAAGGTTGGCGCACTGCACCCAGAGACCTGCGCGCGCGAGGTTCGGAAGCGCGGCGCGGACCTCGGCATCGCTCTCGACGGGGATGCGGACCGCATCATCATGATCGACGAAAAGGGCAACCAGATCGACGGCGACGTGATCATGGCCTTGTGCGCCACTCGGATGCTTCGCGCGAAGCGCCTCCGTCGCCGAACCCTGGTCGCCACCGTGATGAGCAATCTCGGCCTCGAGCGCGCCATCGAGAACGACAACGGCAAGCTGCTGCGCTGCAACGTGGGCGATCGCTACGTCGTCGAAACGATGCGGAGACGCGGTCTGAACTTCGGGGGCGAACAGTCGGGCCACCTGATCTTCCTCGACCATGCGACGACGGGCGATGGCCTCATTGCCGCCATGCAGGTACTCGCCATCGTGCTTCGCGAAGGACGACCGCTGTCCGAGCTCGCCGCAGGGGTGATGGAACGCGTTCCGCAGGTTCTGGTGAACGTCAGCCTACCCAGCCGCCGCCCTCTCGAAGACCTCCCCAAGACGACGCACGCCATCGCCCTTGCGGAAAAGGCCCTCGGTAGGAACGGCCGCGTGCTGGTTCGCTGGAGCGGCACCGAACCCAAGCTCCGAGTGATGATCGAAGGCCCAAAGCACGATCGCATCAAAGCCATGGCCAACGACATCGCCGCCGAAGCCAAAAAAGAGTTCAAGCTCGCTCGCTAGAGCGGCGCAGCCCCGTGATCGCGAAGCGATTTTACGGGGACGGGGCTACTCGCCCAGCAGCACGGTGACCATGGCTGGCTCGAGCTCGAGCACTTCGACCTCGTCGGGCAGCCCGCGAAGCTCCACCGGCACCGCCACCGCACCCTTCTTTGCTGACGCGTCGCTCAAGTTGACGATCGCCAGCACCGACGCCGGGTTGAGCTGGTCGAGGATCGCCTCGGGGCCGCGAAGGCGCGCGGTGATCGCGCGAGGGCGTAGAGCGCGGGGCACGACGCCCTCGGCATCGACTCGTAGCGGTGAGAGCACACGCTCCGTCATCTTGGGTTGGACGCGCAGGGTCACCAATACCGTCTGAGCCTCGAAGGTCGTGTTGGCGGGCGCCCCAACGAGCGGGACCTCGCGCTGCACGACGCCATCCTCGAGCTCACTGACATCGACCTCCATCGAGCGGACCGTCCGCATCGAGTTGACGACATCTCGTGGCCCTTCGACGTCCATGGTCTCTGGGAACACCTCGGGCTCTCCTGCCCATTCGAGCCCACCCGGAAGCTTGCCGTCGAGAGAAACCTCGACCGGAAGCTCACGGACGGCGCGAGGCACCCACTTGAAAACCAACGAAGGCGGAACGACTTGCATCACCGACACACCGGTCGGCAGGTCGAACATCTCCTTCTCGAGGTAGTACCGCGGCTCGTCCATCGTCCTGAGCTTCACGTCCACCGGGGGCAAGTTCTCCTGCCGGATGGCGTTCAGCCGCGCCCTGCTGCCCTTGAGCCGCACACGGACCTTGTCCGGGATTTCAGTCACGAGAATCATGTCTTGCGCGTCGGATGGCGGCTGAACTACGACGCCAACATACACATTCCGCTCCATATCCTCCGCACCATGCACCAACGAGAACATGAGGATTGCGATGCCGATCGCGCCGGCCTTGAGCCCGAGGTTCTCGGTGAAAAAAAGCCGAATGGTGTGAAGCGCGTCGACGATCGCGCTCACGATGTTTCCTCAGCCTTTTTGACCGTGATTACCGCTTCCGGGCTCTGCGAACGGCTCGGCTCCGGGGGCACCACCGTGCTCCGACGGTCCGCAGCTTTGCGACGGCCGGGCTTGGGAGCGTAGAACAGGCCGTAGAGCGCGTCCCGCAGGGAGGCGACGTCGAGATTGCGGACGATATTACCGTCGAAGCAAAGCGAAATCGCGCCGCGCTCCTCGCTGACTACGACCACCACCGCGTCGGTCTCTTCGGTGATGCCGATGCCGGCGCGATGACGCGCGCCCAGCGAGCGGTCACCCCCGGCAGAGCCCGCCATCGGCAGAAACACGCCAGCCTGCCAGATGCGCCCCTCACGAACCACGACGGCGCCGTCGTGCATGGGGTTCTCGAAGCTGGGTACGAAGATGCTGTGCAGGAGCTCTTTGCTGACAGCCGCGTCGACCTCTGTCCCACGCTCGATGAATTCGTCCAGTGCTGCGCTCCGCTCGAACGCGACCAGCGCGCCGATACGCTTCTGCGCGAGCGTGCCTGCCGCCTTGATCACTTCTTCAATTGTCTGCGTCTCTTTGGCGGTGCGTTGTCCGCGAAGGAGCGGGCGTCTTCCCATTCGCGCGAGCGCGCGCCGGATGTCGGATTGGAAGATGATGACGACGATGACCGCCAGATAGGCGAGCACTGAATCCAGAATCGTGGTGACGGTCACCAAGCCGACACGACGGGCGAAGAGGTAGCCTACGAACATGAGACACAAACCGATGGCCACTTGCATGGCACGCGTGCCGCGAAGGATGACCAATGCCCAGTAGATGAGGACCGCGACCAAGCCGATGTCGAAACAATCGTGAAGCACGTCCCATGGGCTTCGTTGGAAGAAGCTCAGGAATCCGTCGCTGAGCTCGGTCAGCACACTAGTGAGGACTTCGATCATGGTGAGCCCCCACCTGGTGCGCGGAGAGCTTCGGCGACACGAACGAGCTGGCTCATCACATGGACGTCGTGCACGCGTACCGCATCGACGCCGGCCGCCACACAGATCGCAACCGCCGCTGCCGTCCCACCAAGCCGATCATCGGCTGACGGCCGCTCGCCACCTCGGTTTGGCGCGAGCTCTGCAATGAACGATTTCCGCGAAGGCCCCACAAGTATACGGTATCCGGTCTTTCGGAAACGCCCAAGAGAACTTAGCAGCGCAGCGGATTGACGGCCGGTCTTCGCGAATCCGAGGCCTGGATCGAGCCAGACCGCAGCCGCCGGCACCCCCGCACGCTCCACGCGTTCAGCTGCCTGAAGCAGCTCGTCGAGCACGTCCTGGACGATGTCCCCGTAGTCGGTATTGGGCGGCCTCACTTCGCCTCGGCCGCGGTTGTGCATGATGACGTAGTCGGCGCCGGCGGCCGCGGCAGCCTCCGCGAGCCCTGGATCTTCGGCGCACCGCACGTCGTTGACGATGCTCGCGCCCGCCGCCAGCGCCGCGATGGCGACCTCGGGCTTGACCGTGTCGACGGAAACCCGCGCCGCAAGCTCGCCCGCCAGTAACTCGATGACCGGCACCACGCGCGCCATCTCTTCGGCGGCAGGCACATGCTCGAAGCCTTCGCCATAGGTTCGGCCGGCTGGCCGGGAGGACTCGCCCCCGATGTCCAGCACGTGCGCGCCCTGCTGAAGCAACGCCCGGCCGTGATCGACCGCCGCGTCAGCATCGAGATACCGACCGCCGTCGCTGAATGAATCTGGCGTCACGTTGATGACGCCCCACAGCTCGGGCATCACGACCTCCGTCAACTACCCGGCGCTCGGGACCTCTCGCGGCCGGGGCTGAAAGATCGCCCCCTTCCGCTTTTCTTCGTTCTCGCGGCGCTTCTCTGCGTACGTCGGCACGGTGATGATGACCGACGGCGGCAAATCCTTGCCGGACATGATCGCCTCGATCTCCTCGCGGCCGAGGGTCTCTCGCTCGAGCAGCGCTTCGGCTATCGCATCGAGCTCCTTGCGATGCTCCCCGATCACCACCTTGGCGCGATCGTACTGCGTGCTGATGATGCGGCGAACCTCGTCGTCGATCTCCTTGGCCGTCTCCTCGGAGTAGTCCTTGTGATGGGACGAGCCGAGAAATCCAGGCTCCTCGGTATCGGCGTACGAGAGCGGACCAAGGGTCGTGCTCATACCCCATTCGGTGACCATGGAGCGGGCAAGCTGGGTCGCCTTCTTGAAGTCGTCCGCCGCGCCGGTCGTGAGCTGGTCGTACACCGCCTCTTCGGCGAGACGCCCACCGAGCGCCATGGCGATCTTGTCAAGCACCCAGTCGGCGCTGTAGCTCAGGCGATCCTCCTCTGGGAGCGCCATCGTGAGGCCGAGCGCGGGCCCGCGGGGAATGATGGTGACCTTGTGAATCGGGTCGTGGTTCGGAAGCTTCCAGGCCACCAAGGTGTGCCCGGCTTCGTGGTACGCAGTCGTCTTGCGCTCGTGCTCGCTGATGACCATCGAGCGGCGCTCGGAGCCCATCATGACTTTGTCTTTGGCCATCTCGAAGTCGATCATGGAGACGACGTCCTTGTCCTGGCGCGCGGCGAGGAGCGCGGCCTCGTTGACGAGGTTCTCCAGGTCGGCGCCGGAGAAACCGGGGCTTCCGCGCGAGATGATGTCGAGCTGCACGTCGTCACCAAGCGGAACGCGCCGGGTGTGCACGGCGAGAATGCCCTGACGCCCGTTCAAGTCGGGCCGTGGCACGATGATGCGACGGTCGAAGCGACCCGGGCGAAGGATCGCCGGATCGAGGACGTCAGGCCGGTTGGTCGCGGCGATGATGATGACACCCTCGCTCGACTCGAAGCCGTCCATCTCGACGAGGAGCTGGTTGAGGGTTTGCTCGCGCTCGTCGTGACCCCCGCCCATCCCGGCGCCACGATGGCGACCGACAGCGTCGATTTCGTCGATGAAGATGATGCAGGGCGCGTGCTTCTTGCCCTGCTCGAACAGGTCACGGACACGCGAGGCGCCGACGCCGACGAACATTTCGACGAAATCGGAGCCGGAGATGCTGAAGAAGGGGACGCCCGCCTCGCCGGCAATCGCGCGAGCCAGCAGCGTCTTGCCGGTGCCCGGCGCACCCATGAGCAGCACGCCCTTCGGAATGCGGCCACCGAGGCGCTGAAACTTCTTTGGGTCCTTCAGGAACGCGATGATCTCTTCGCAATCGTCCTTCGCCTCATCGATGCCGGCGACATCTTTGAAGGTGACCTTGTTCTGGGATTCGTTGAGCAGGCGTGCGCGTGACTTGCCGAAGCTCATCGCCTTGCCGCCCGAAGCCTGAAGCTGACGCATGAAGAACAGGAGAATGCCGACGAGGAAAATCATCGGAAGCCAAGTCACGAGGATGCTCGTCCACAGGCTGTTTTGATCTTCAGGCAGGTACTCTACGCTCACTTCGTTATCGAGCAGCTGCTGGTTCATCTGCTCGCCCATGATCCCGACGGTGACCTTCTCGTTGCGCGCTCCGCCCTGACCCTGGGGGGCGCTTTCGTCGACCGACTTGAGCCAGTAGGTGTACTCACCGCTGTTGTCTTGTGGACGGATTTTGACCTTCTGGACCTTGCCGTCGGCGACGTCGGTGACGAACTCGCTGAACGGAACGCTCCGAGGCTGCTCCTCGCGGGCGACGAAATTGAAGATCACGATGCACATCAGGATCACGAGGACCCAGAAGAGCAGTGTTTTTTGGCTTTGTTTCATAAAGTAAGGCTGGGGCACGGCCGAATCACCGGCCTAGCTTGAGCGACGGCCCCTCCTATCTTTGTGAGGCCGCGGAGCCCGCTTGGCAACCGTCGCCCGGCCGAAGGCTCAGGAGCGATTACTGCGTGTTCTACGATGCTCACGATATTCCAGTGAAAGTCCACCGTCCTGACGACAGACCGACCAACCTGATCCTAGCAGGACCTCCCCCGGGCCTGTAAGAAGTCGGCCTACCTCGGTGAGATGGCTCCGGTTAGGGGTTAAGCCCGTTTCGCGCGCGATCCAGCCCCGCAGCCAGCGAATCCGAATGGGAGGCGGGAACCCAGCGAGGGTTTCGGTGGGAACGAAGCGGTCGCCTTCCGGGGGGAGCCTGGGAAGTTGGGCGTCCAGGTAAGCATTGAGCTCGGCGGCCTCATCACTCAGCGCGCAGAGGTGCTCGACCACCCTTGGATCCTCGGCCGCAAGCATGGGCAGGACCTCATGACGAATGCGAACCCGCTCGAAGGCACGCTGGTGATTCGATGGGTCGTCGAGGAACGGCAGCGCCCGCTCCTCGGCGTACGCCCGCACGTCGGAACGACGGCAATCGAGCAGAGGGCGGATGACCCCGTCGGAACGCAGAGCCTCGATCCCCCCGAGGCCGCGGAGCCCGGCACCACGCAGCACCCGCGAAAGCACCGTTTCCGCCTGATCGTCCTGGGTGTGGCCGACCGCAATACGGCCCGCGCGCTGTGAGAGGGCCGTCTCCTGAAGAGCTCGATACCGAAGTTCGCGCGCTCGTGCCTGGAGCGAGACGCCCTCCCCCGTGAGATCGACGCGCGCAGCGTAGAAGGGCACGCCAAGCTCGCTCGCAAACGCTCCCACCTGCTCGACCTCCGAAGCGGACTCCGGCCGGAGGCCGTGGTCGATCGATGCAGCGCAAAGCGTGATCCCGAGCTCGCTTCGTAGCCGGTGCAGCACGTGCAACAGAGCGGTCGAGTCTGGGCCCCCCGAGCACGCGACCAGCACGTGGTCTCCCGGAGACAGCAGCGCACGCTCGCGCACGGTTCGCCGCACCGTCGAGGTGATCATGCAGGAACGCTAAAACACGCCGGACGCGAGGGAAAGCCGCATCTCGGTTCGCTCGCGGAGGCCGCCCATCCGCACGGTTTCAGCGTCTTGTGGGGCTCTCCTAGAGAACGTCACGCCTGGCGCGGCCACGCGCAAACCGGAACGTGACCGTCGAAGCAGCCCGGGTCCGGCCTCTGCCGTCTCGAACGCACGCTGCTCCTTTTCGGTGCGCAGGTCGATCTGAGGGGTCGGCTCCCATCGG
>Ga0316191_10001652_pt1 | contig 15835 bp, 15 predicted proteins | sample Eddworburr2cm_MG_FD_204928 | JGI IMG/M metagenome (GOLD analysis project Ga0316191, IMG submission 204928) | Coastal sediment microbial communities from Maine, United States - Eddy worm burrow 2 cm | ecosystem: Environmental > Aquatic > Marine > Coastal > Sediment | place: USA: Maine...
GAGCCGTAAGCTCGAGGAAGCCGAAGGCGCCAGCAAAGTCACGCTTTTGACGAAAGCGTTATCGCGCACCCTGCGGTAGAACCGCCGCAGCAACTAGTGCGTCAATCGGAAAAACGGAGCATCAACGGCTACGTTCGTTGGCCTCGTTCACGCGCAACGGACGTCCGCCGATATCCTTCCCGTTCATCTCTTCGAGAGCCTTACTGGCCCCCGAGTCCTCCATCTCGACAAAACCGAAGCCGCGCGACCGGCCGGTTTCTCGGTCGGTGATCACGCGGGCAGAAATCACATCGCCCATCGCGGAGAAAAGCGATTCCAGCTCGCTATCGTCAACGCTCCACGGCAGGTTGCCTACATAAAGTTTCTTCATCTCTAATCGTGCTCAGAAAGTTCTACCGCAGTTCCGCGCTTAACAAAACAGCGTACAATTTAAAGGGATCGAACCGATGGTTCGCTTATCAGACTTGGAACCGATCTACGGAAGAGAAAGCGACTCTGAATAGACTCTCTAAATAGACTCTCTATATAGATATCGGGGCGCGGGTCTAATTTGTTCCGAGTATAGGAGGAAGCTATGCCGGTGGGAAGTCTGTTGGCATAACGAAATCCGAGTCAAAAGGAAGGGGAAACAAAACTGAATGCTGAAGATTGGTGACACCGCGCCCGACTTCTCACTGCCGAATCAGAGCGGCGAGATGGTCACCCTTGACGATCTCGTAAGCGACAGTTCAGCCGTGGTCTATTTCTACCCGGCGGACTTCACACCAGTGTGTACCCGGGAGGCCTGCGCGTTCCGCGACCGCTATGATGACCTCAGCGATCTGTCGATATCGCTCGTTGGCATCAGCCCCCAGACCGGTCGCAGTCACCAACGGTTCTCTGAGGCCTACTCCCTGCCGTTTCCCCTGCTGGCCGATGAGCGAAAGACCGCTATTCGCGCCTTCGGCGTGGACGGCCCGCTGGGTTTCGGGGTGCGTCGCGCGACCTTTCTGATCGACCGCTCAAAGAAGATCACCAACCGGGTCGTATCTGACTTCTTTGTCGGTAGCCACCTGGAACTGGTGAGAAAAGCCCTCGAGCCCCGGTAGCTCGGCCTTCTGACATCATGGCGCTCAACCCTTTTCATCCGGCACCCGCGCGGCAGGCGACCATGTTCTTGTTCGACCCAAGTGGCAACGCCCTGGAAATCAAAGGATTCCGGGATATCCAGCGACGACTCTTCGAGACGGGGTAGCGACGGGGGCAAACACTCGCAGATGCTTTTACCAGAGGGCGACGGAAGACGCCTAAGGCTTCTCCGGTATCACTCGGTGCAGCAGCTGGGCCAGCAGTCGCCGGGTAGATTCAGCCATCCAGCGCGCAGCCAGCAGCCCAAGACAGATACCAAACAGATCTACCATCAGGTCTTTCAACTCCGCGGACCTTGCGGCTTCGAAGCTCTGCACGACCTCGAGCAGCAAGCCGTAGCCCAGCATCCACAATCCCGGCAGCAGCGCACGTTGCGACGAATGCGCAAGGCTCAGGGAGAAGGTCAGATAGGTAAATGCAAAAGCATGCAGAACGACATCACTTACCTGGAATACAGACTCCGGCGGGCTGGGCGTCAACGCAAGGTATGTGCAGACCGCCAGCGGCAGCCAGAACCCCGCCAGCAGGCAGAAACGCAGCACCCGTTCAGCCAAAGCCACGTCCGCGATCCCGTGCCGACTCCTCATGAACGTAGTCCACCAGAAATTTGACGTTGTCCACCGGGGTTTCGGGAATGATGCCGTGACCCAGGTTGAAGATGTGCCCGGGACGGCCCGCAGCCTCATCGAGCACATCCCGGGCCTGTCTGCCCACCGTCGCCCGGTCTGCACACAGGACGATGGGGTCGAGATTGCCCTGCACCGCCCCAGCTCCGGTCTTGCGCCAGGTCTCGCCCAACGGCACCCGCCAGTCCAGGGCCAGAACATCCGGTCGCGCCTGGCAGACGTCGTCCAGCAGATGACCGTTGCCCGTGCCGAAGTAGATGATGGGAACCTGTCCTTTCAGAGCTGTAATCAGCGCGTGCAGATGCGGCATTACGTAATGCCGGAAATCAGCAACGGACAGGCATCCAGCCCAGGTATCGAATATCTGTACGGCTTCCACACCCGCCGTTATCTGCAGCTGCAGATAGCTGGCAACCTGGCCCACCAGTTTCGTCATGAGCTGATTCCAGGCCTCAGGCGCCTCATACATGAGCTTTTTGACGTAGACATAGTTCCGCGAGCCCCGCCCTTCGATGGCGTATGACGCCAGCGTAAAAGGCGCACCGGCAAAGCCGATGAGGGCGATGTCCGCCGGTAACCCGGAGCGCACGTTTCGAACGGTCTCGGCGATGTAGGGCGTGGCTTCCTCCGCCGGCGCGGTCGTCAGGGCGTCGATATCGCTAGCGGAACGCAACGGATTGTCGAAAACCGGGCCCTCCCCGGGTTTGTAGTCCAGGCGCAGCCCCATGGGCTCCAAAATAGGCAGCAGGTCGGCGAACAGGATAGCGGCATCAACGCCGAGAATTCTCTGAGCATCCAAAGTCGCCTGCGCGGCTTTATCCGGGTTCTTGAAAAACGCCAGACTGGGCATGTCGCCCTTCACCGAATGGTATTCGGGCATGTATCGGCCGGCCTGACGGTTGAGCCAGATCGGGGTGTAGTCCGTGGCTTCGCCCCGGCAGGCTTTCAGAAACACCTTGTCCATCTGCTTATCCATCTACGCTGCATGCCCTTTGCTCCGCAGCGGCGCCGGCACGATATCAGACCCCCCGCCCCGGTCAACCGATGGATACGCCTGGACTTCGCCCATCCCTCGTATATCAAGCAGCAGAGCGTTGCCCAGAGCAAAAGCATGTTCCGACAGGGCCGCCGTGGGGGCATCGACCAGGAAGCCGTTGCTTCGCGCGTGCGTCTGCAGCCGGCTGGCCAGGTTCACTGGCGCACCAATCATGGTGAAGTCGAGCCTGCCATTACCTCCCCAATCGCCAAGAGTGCAGTAGCCGCTGGCGACCCCTGCCCGCATTCGGAGCTGCAACAGCTCGCCACGAAGGCGCCCATGTCGGGCCAGCTGATTCATGATTTCAGGCAGCTGCTGGCAGAAATTCAAACAATCGAGCGCCGCCGCCCTGCGGGGTGTGCCACCGAGAAGGCCGAACGCCACAAGCACGCCGTCCCCCATAAGCTTGGAGACCTCTCCACGCTGACACTCTACCGTGCCGGCCAGCGCCTCAAGGTATTCGTTGAGAACCTCCGCCAGCGCCTCGGCTTCGCTTTGTTCGACCAGCCGGGTAAAGCCCACGAGGTCTACGAACGCAACGGTCAGCCAGCGCCTTTCCCAGGAGCGCCTTCCATCCGGGCCATCCGGGCCATCCGGAGACTGGTGCAGGCGTAATCGCAGGCTCTGTGGAATGTAGTTCTCCAGCCGGTTGTTCAGCTTCTCCAGCGCCGCTGATCGGCTGGCGAGCGCGCGCCGCCGGGCATTCAGTCGCAGCGTCTGGCGATAGCTCAGATCCGCCAGCGATACGCTGAAGCTCAGCAGAACAAGCACGCTCACTCCGTCAGCCCAGCTCGTGGAGCCGGTCGTCAATCCGGTCGAGACAGCGGCGCCCATGAGCTGCCCGAGACAAAGCGCGGGCAAGGCGATGACGAGAAGGCGCCAGCCCGCCTGCGCCGCTGCTCCGGCCAGCAGAGCGACGACCCCCGTAGCGGATGCAAGTGGCGGCAAGCTGGCCCAGCTGAGCACCGCCCCGGTGACAGCGCATTCAGCGCAATAGAAGGCCGTGTAGAGGGCGGCTGAAACATCGGCGGCTTTTGCCGCGCGCCGGGTCAGGCGAAGCTCCAGGACCGGCCAGAGCGCAAAGAAAACGGCCGCAACCGCAAGTTGCCACCAGGGCCGGTGGGTTTCCAGCAGCAGCAGGCAGATGCAAGCGGTTGCCCAGTAGCAACCGAATCGGAATGGGCGCGCCCGGTGATAGAGGTTACGGCTGGCCATACGGGCAGCTTGCCTGCCCTTGGACCCGCACCGAAGCGGCGCGGTCTGAATCAACCGTGAGTCAACGGCCCATCAACGGCCCATTTTGGGATCCTGGTCGGCTTCGTAGTTCACGCCCTGGATGCCGAAGCCGAAGATCTTGAGAAAGTCTTCCCTGAAACCTTCCAGGTCCGCCAGCTCCCCCAGATTTTCCGATGTTACCAGGGGCCAACGGCGTTTGACCTCCTGCTGCACGTCATCGGCAAGCTCCAGATCGTCCATGCGAATCCGTCCCGCGTCGTCCAGACGCATGTCACAACCGCTGCACAGCTGGCTGCAGAACAATCGGTAGATGTGCGCAATGGTGTCTTCGTGCACGCCTTTGTCCTTCATGACACGGAACAGCAGCGATGCGTACAGCGGCACGACGGGGATCGCCGAGCTGGCCTGAGAAACTATGGCTTTCAGGGTAGCCACCCGGGCTTCGCCATCCAGGTCCGCCAGCTTCACGCCTATCGCCCTGGCAGCACGATCCAGGTCTTCTTTGGCCTTGCCCAACGTGGCTTCCCAGTAAATGGGCCAGGTCAGTTCGCTGCCGATGTAGGTAAAAGACAGGGTGCGGAAACGGGGAGCAAGCACACCCGCATCCATCAGCGCGTCAATCCAGAACTCCCAGTCTTCTCCCCCCATCACGGCTACCGTATGTGCGGTTTCTTCATCGCTGGCAGGTTCCAGGTCGACTTCGTGCACCAGTCCCTTGTCTACATTGAGGGTCTTGATGTGTACCGGATCGCCCAATGGTTTAATGGCCGAACGGTGCAGGATACCGGTTCGCGGATGCTGCCGCACCGGCGCGGCCAGGCTGTAGACGAGCATATCGATCTGGCCCATGTCAGCCTTGATGGTTTCCGCCACTCTGGCTTTCATCTCGTCAGAAAAGGCGTCGCCGTCCAGGCTCTTGGCATACAGACCCGCCTTGTGAGCCGCCGTCTCGAACGCCACATTGTTATACCAGCCTGCGGTAGCCGTCTTGTTCTCAGAGGGTGGTTTTTCGAAAGACACGCCGAGGGTGGCCGCATTGTTGCCGAATGCGGCGACGATTCTCGATGCCAAACCGTAGCCGCCGGAAGCGCCAAGCACGAGAACGTTACTGATACCGCAGTCAACGGCGCCCTGATCGCGGACGTACTGGATCTGCTCATTGACGTGGGCTGCGCAGCCGTCGGGATGCGCGGTGGTGCAGATGAAGCCGCGAATTCTGGGTTTGACGATCATGGCGATTGCTCGCTCTCCGGGAAAGCGGCAATGATACCTCGCGCCACAGCCCAACGCATGGCGGCCGCGAGATCGAGTACCCAGGGCCCGTCCCGCCTGACGGTGAGGTGCAGGGCGCCGCCGTCGGGAATTTTGTGGTCACGGTCTCCGTCCAGCGCCAGCACGCCCGGTCCGGGAAACGGCACCGCAACATCAAAGGCAACCCGGGTCACGCTGGCCACCTCCACCTCTCTGAACAATCCGGGGGACAGAGGCGCAGCAAATCGCACTCCCCTTCCCATCTGCACCAGCAGACCGACATCGTCCGTTTCCTCCACCACTTCCAGCAGCCCGCCGATGGGAGACATGCCCACCGCGTCGGGCTCCGCCCGGGTAAGCAGCATGCGATCGATACGCTCGGCGTCAAACGGCAGAAGGTTTCCCACGTGGTCGTTGCGCAGCAGCACGCCATCGATCAGCCCCAAATCACGCACCGGCTGTCCATGTCGACCGGTACCGCCGACGTGCAGCACCTTGGCGCGCCGCTTCAACGAGGGCTCATTCAGAACGCCAGCAGCCTGCAGCGCAGCCACCATTCCCGCGATAGTTGGCTCGGCCAGAACCGGAAAAACATTGTTGGTGCCGGTGGAGAGAGGAATCAGATGCACTTCGCCTGCGCGAGAGCCGAGCGCGCGGACGACAGCTCGGTTGGTACCGTCTCCGCCCAGGGAGACCAGGGTGCGGCAACCGGCTTCAAGGAAAGCGTCGACAGCCGTTTCGGTATCTTCAGCGGTATTGCGTATAGCCGGTTCAAGGATATGTACCCGGGCCTTCAACGCCATATGCTCCAGCGCCGCCGAAGCAATTCGGAAGGGCTCTCGGGTGACGAATATATCTGTGGCCCCAAGCGCGTCGGCACCCGCTGCAACCCGAGCGACGATGTCACGCTTCGCTTCGTGGGTCATGTTTGTAGCCCTTGCGGCCAGGCGACGGACGTCCCTGCCGGACATCGGATTCACGCAGATTGCTACGGATATTTCAGTCATCTGTGAGGCTTCACTGGCGGCGGCCGGATCTGCTACGCCCGCTCGAAGATGGAGATGCTGAAAGGGGAATTGTGGCTGGCGTCCGCAGGATAATGCTCGCTGCTCAACCTGCGCCATGGCCGCCAGTCCAACTCGGGGAAGAAAGTGTCTCCCTCAATGTCCGCATCTACCTCGGTCACATAGAGACGCGTCGCCAGCGCCAGCGCGGCCCTATATATCTCGGCCCCCCCTGCGATGAAGACCTCGTCGACACCGTCAGCGCGGCACTGTTCCCGGGCAATGGCCAGCGCCGCAGCCAGATCCGCTGCTACCCGGATGCCCTCCCGCCGGTATTCGGCATTTCGAGTAACGACGATATTGGTCCGACCCGGCAGGGGAGCCTTCATGGATTCAAAGGTTTTACGCCCCATTACAACCGGGTGTCCCATGGTGGAAGTCATGAAGAACTGCATGTCCTTCGGCAGCCGCCAGGGCAGACCGTTGCCTCGACCGATGACCCGGTTTCGCGACATGGCCCATATCAGCGATATCTCCACCCCGCTAGACCGCGATGGGAGCCTTGATACCCCCGTGGCAGCGGTAGCCGCTCAGCGTGAAGTCATCGAACTGAAAGCCGAAGATATCTCTAACCTCCGGGTTGAGATGCATGGTGGGCAGCGGCAGCGGCTCGCGGCTCAGCTGCCTGTCCGCCTGCTCGAGGTGATTGGCATAAAGATGGGCATCGCCGAAGGTATGCACGAAATCGCCAGGCTCCAGCTCACAGACCTGAGCGATCATCAGCGTCAGCAGTGCGTAGGAGGCAATGTTGAACGGCACCCCGAGAAAAATGTCGGCGCTGCGTTGATACAGCTGGCAGGATAGCCGACCTTCGGCGACGTAGAACTGGAACAGCGTGTGACAGGGCGGCAGGGCCATCTGATCGACCTCCGCCACATTCCAGGCGCTGACGATGAGACGTCGACTGTCGGGGTTCGTCTTGATGTCCGATACCAGGCGGCTGATCTGGTCGATGGTGCTGCCATCGGGACCCGGCCAGGATCGCCACTGAGAGCCATATACCGGCCCGAGTTCGCCATGCTCGTCGGCCCACTCGTCCCAGATATGCACATCGTGATCCTGCAGATATCTGATGTTGGTGCTGCCCTGGAGGAACCAGAGCAGCTCGTGAATGATGCCCTTGAGAAACATCTTTTTGCTGGTCACCAGAGGAAAACCGTCCTGCAGGTTGAATCGCATCTGTTGGCCGAAGGTGCTGTAGGTGCCGGTGCCGGTACGATCGCCCTTGAAGATGCCGTGCTGACGCACGTGCCGCATGAGATCTAGATACTGTTTCATGAGGTGCGGGTGCCGCTGTACTCGCGCGCGAAAACCATCAGCAGAATACCAGCGATAAACATGGGGAGCGATAGCAGCTGCCCCATGGTAAGCCAGTCGAAGGCAATGAAGCCGAGGTGACTGTCGGGTTGACGGAAGAATTCCGTACAGAGCCTGAGCACGCCATAGCAGCACAGGAACGCCCCGGATACCATTCCCACCGGTCGCTTTCTAGCCGAAAACAGCCAGATCACAACGAATAGAACCAGGCCTTCTGAGAATGCCTGGTAAAGGGGTGAGGGATGCCGGGCGAACGACTCCCACTCTCCGAGACAGACCGGATTGATGGCCCGGATCGCGTCTGCCGCGCAGGGATAAACCAGACCGGAGACGGCATCCGTGGCGCGCCCCGGCAGCTCGGTGTTGGCAAAATTTCCAAGACGCCCGAACCCGAGACCGAGAGGAACCAGCGGTGCGGCGAAGTCGCTCACCTCGAGAAACTGTCGCCCGGTACTACGACCGAACCACCACAGCCCGAGCAGGCAGCCCAGCAGACCGCCGTGAAAAGACATGCCACCCTCCCAGATACGTAGAATAAACAGCGGATCACGCAGCAGCTGCTCGAACCCGTAAAACAGCGTGTAGCCGACGCGCCCGCCAAGGACCGCGCCAATGGCGCCGAAAAACACCAGGTCCGACACCTCCTGCCGGTTCCACCCGCTGTCCGGTCGATCGGCCCGCCGGTTGCCCAGCCACCAGCACAGCACAAAGGCCGCCAGATAGGTCAGCCCGTACCAACGCACGGCCACCGGGCCGAGGGAAACGATGATGGGATCGATATCGGGGTAGTGGGGGTGTTGCACCGGCAATATCCTTCAATGGTCCTCTGTTAAACTTTCACCACCCGCTGATCGGGCCTGACAGGAAGCTACGGAAACCCCCAACGGAAACACTATGTGCCTTGTGCTTTTCGCTTACGACCCGGAATCAGAAAATCGTCTGGTAGTGGCGGCAAACCGGGATGAATTGTACGCTCGACCCGCACATAGCGCACATTACTGGGAGGACAACCCCCGGCTGCTGGCTGGCCGCGACCTCTCCGCCGGAGGCACCTGGCTGGGCGTAAACCGCAGCGGCAGCTTCGCAACTGTTACCAACTTCGCGGAGGAAGGGCCCAGCGAGGCACCCCTGTCCAGGGGTCGCCTGCCCGAACGGTTCCTGACTTTCGGTCGCGACGCCGACGATTTCGCCCATCACCTGCAGGGTCTGGACTATCGCGGGTTCAACCTGCTGCTGTGGGACGGTGAGCGGCTGGTATACACGTCGAATCGCGGTGTCACCCGGGTACTCGCGCCCGGCGTGTACGGCCTGGCAAATGCGGAGCTGGGCGCCGACTGGCCGAAGGTGACCCGCGGCTGTCGAGCCCTGACATCGGCTCTGCAGTCCGGCGTGTCAACGGATTCGCTGATTTCGCTGCTGGCAGACCGATGGGTACCCGCTGACCACGACCTGCCCCGCCGTGGCAGGCCGCTGGAGCTGGAGCGCCAGGTCGCACCGTGCTTCATTGCGAGCGAGGAATACGGCACGCGAGCGAGCACCGCAGTGATCATCGGTGCGCACCGAGTACGTTTCGCCGAGCAGGAATACGGCCCCAAAGGCATGCCCGGCGGTCGTAGCGAGTTCGAGTTCAATCTGGGTTAAACGGCTGTATATCGACAGCGAAGAGGGGAGGAACGGTCTATGGATATCAGTCTTGTCGGGAGAACCGCAATCATCACCGGTGGCAGTCTCGGCCTGGGTCTTGCCACTGCGGAGGCCTTTTACCAGGCGGGCGGGCGCGTGGCTCTTCTGGCACGGCGCAGAGAGCCCCTCGAGGAAGCGAGGGCCAAAATCCTGGCGCTGGAGGCCCCTGACGGCGCGCAGGCAGCCACGTTCCTGTGCGATGTCACAGATGCTGCTCAGGTGCAGGCAACCCACGCTGAAGTAGTGGCGAAGCTTGGAGGTGTGGACATTCTTGTTAACAATGCCGGGCAGTCCGCGACCCGCCCTTTCGAATCCATAACCGATGAGGACTGGCAGGCGGACATCGACCTGAAACTGTTCGCAGCCATTCGACTGTCACGCCTGGTATGGCCCCACATGAAAACCCAGCGCTGGGGTCGCATCATAAATCTGTTGAACGTTTTTGCTAAAGCGCCGGGTGCCAACACAGCGCCCACCTCGGTAACCCGGGCCGCGGGTATGGCCCTGTCAAAGGTTATGGCAAGCGAAGGCGCTCCCCATAACATTCTGGTCAACGCAATGCTGATCGGCTTCATCAAGAGCGACCAGATCAGACGCATGTTCGAAGCCAGCGACGGCAGCCAGAGCTTCGAGGAATTCGTCGCAGCGGCAGGCAGCAGGCTGCCAATGGGCCGGATGGGTGAAGCGCCGGAAGCTGCAAACCTCGCGCTGTTTCTGGCATCGGAGGCCGCTTCCTATATCACCGGCTGCGCCATCAACATGGATGGGGGTCTTTCTAAAGTGGTGTAGGAATCGCCGCTGCGCCTTGGATCCCGTTCAGGCGTGATAGGACGGTACCACCCGCCCGAGGCCGGCCTTCACAAGCTGATTTCGCATGAAGTTCTGCACTTCCGCCTCCGAGGACATCCGCAGTACCCGCGCGAGCATGCGACGAGCGTCTCTCCGGCGGATGTTGCGGATCACCCATTTGACCTTTGGCAGATTGGTGGCGTTCATGGACAGTACCTGGTAGCCCATGGCCATCAACAGCACCGCGCCCACTGGAGTCCCCGCCAGCTCGCCGCAGATACCAATGTCAGTATTTTCCAGGTGGGCCGCCCGGGCAACCTCCCGCAACGCGGTGAGTACCGCCGGGTGCGTTTCCTGATAGAGATCAGCCACCCGGGGATTGTTCCGGTCAACCGCAAGCATGTACTGGGTAAGATCGTTAGACCCCACCGCCATGAAGTCTACGCGCCGTGCCAAGTCACGGGCCTGATAGACGGCTGCAGGCACTTCCACCATCACGCCAACCAGGGGTTCTTTGACCTGCACCCCCTCCTCCAGCACCTCGATATAGGCCCGATGCACCAGCGCTTTGGCTTCCTCCAGCTCGTCCACGTTGGACACCATGGGCAGCATGATACGCAGCAGGCCGCGGAGCCCGGCATTGGCTTTCACCATTGCCCTCGCCTGAACCATGAAGATCTCAGGGTGGTCCAGGGTGACCCGGATGCCGCGCCAACCGAGAAAGGGATTTTCCTCCTGAATGGGGAAATAGGAGAGGGCCTTGTCACCCCCGATATCGAGGGTGCGCATGGTGACCGGCCGCGGCTCGAAAGCTACCATGTGCTCATGGTAGAGGACCCGCTGTTCCTCCTCAGAGGGAAACCTGTCCTGAGCCATGAAGGGCACTTCCGTTCGGAACAGGCCGATGCCCTCGGCACCCCGGTCCAGCGAACGGTAAATATCTCCAGGCAGTCCAATATTGACAAAGAGCAGCGTACGGTAGCCATCCAGGGTTACCGTCGGCAGATCCTTGAGATCTTCCAGCTCCTTGGAAAATTCACGCTCCTCGAGGATGAGAGAATCGTAGCTTTTCGCAAGCCTGCTCGAAGGATTGAGAAAGACCTCTCCATAGAAGCCATCGACGATGAGGTCTCTACCCTCCAGCTCGACAATGGGCAAGTCCACGGCACCCATTACCGCGGGCACATCCAGAGCGCGGGCCAGAATGGCCACGTGGGAATTGCCTGATCCCCGAACGGACACAATGCCCTTCAGCTTGCCTGCCGGAATATTGGCCAGCATGCTCGGCGTGACCTCATCACCCACCAGCACCGTATCATCGGGAAAATGGATTTTCCGCTGCCGGATGTCCTGCAGGTAGGCGAGCACCCGAAGACCGAGATCCTTAACGTCGGCTCCGCGCTCACGCAGATAGGGATCTTCCATGGCTTCGAAGCGGCGCACGTGCTCCCGAATGACCTGCTTGAGGGCGCCCTGCGCCCACTGGCCTCGACGAACCCGGTCCCGCATATCGCCGGCCAGGGCGTTGTCATCGAGCATGTGCAGGTAAGCGTCGAAAAGTGCCAGCTCCTCGGGCGGCAGGCTGGTCGCGAAGTCCTGACCGATGCGGCGGATGTCTTCTCTGACGGCCTCCACGGCACGGTCCAGCACGATGAGTTCAACCAGAGTATCTTCCGCTTCCCTTTCGGGCACCGCGTCCAGGTTGGCTGACGGCTGCATGACCACAGCCGTGCCGATGCAGATGCCGGGAGAACCCGCGACGCCGCGGAACATGGTGTCGGTTGCCACCGTCTCCCGACCGCTGATCGCATCGAAAAGCTTTCTGATGTCTCCGGTGGCCTGGGAGTGGGCGATAGCCACGGCCAGCTGAGCCGACAGCGTAACCAGAAAGGCCTCTTCGCTCTCGTCAAAGCGGCGTTTCTGCCGCTGCTGCACCACCAGCACGCCGAGAACTTCCCGATGGTGAATGACGGGCACGCCCAGGAACGAGCTGAACGGTTCCTCGCCGATCTCGGGAATGAAATGAAAACGAGGATGTGAGGTGGCGTCTTCGAGGTTGATAGGCTCCGCCCGCTCCGCTACCAGGGTTACCAACCCCTGATTGAGCTCCAGAGAAAGTCGGCCTACCGCATCCTGATTCAAGCCTTCAGTGGCAACGAACAGGTAACGGTCACCTTCGGGGCTGCGCAGATACACCGAACAGACTTCGGTTCCAAGCGCCTCCCGCACGTCGTGAACGATGACGTCGAGCGCCTGCTGAAAGGTGCCGGCCGCTACGACATCCTGAACAATACGCCGAAGCGTGGTCAGCATCGCCGGTCTGTGCTCCCCTGATAAGGCAAGTGAAGCGCCAGCTCGTGGAGCGCTCGCCGGTAGACGTCTCTTTTGAAATCTACGACCCGATGCACCGGATACCAGTAGCTTACCCAGCGCCAGTAGTCGAATTCCGGCTTCGCGGACGCGTCCATATGGACGTCCTCATCGCTCGCAATCATGCGCAGCAGAAACCACTTCTGCTTCTGGCCTTTGAATCCAGGCGTGGAGTTGTAGCGACGGAGCCGTTTTGGCAACCGATAGTGCAGCCAACCCCGAGTCTGAGCCAGGACTTCCACGCTTTCCGCCGTAAGGCCCACTTCCTCATTGAGCTCGCGGAACATGGCCTCCTCCACGGTTTCATTCTCCTGAATACCGCCTTGGGGGAACTGCCAGGCATCCTGGCCACCCACGCGCCGCGCCCAGAGCACCTGTCCCCGGCTGTTGGATAAAATGATTCCGACATTGGGTCGGAAACCGTCGGCGTCAACCACAGAGCGTTCCTGTAACCCGGGCCGATTGAACCTCAATCCCAGGGAAAATACCAACCAGTCCCGCGGAGCATTCGAGGGAACCTCTGCCTAAACTCGCTGAGCCTCGCCAACCGTGGCACGATTGCCCGGCAAGGTTCCTGTAACCGCCAGAGCATCAGCATGAGCGACAACCAAGCGCTACCTGGAAATCCTTTGAACCGACTTGATCAGGAGACGAGCCCCTATCTTCTGCAGCACGCGGACAACCCGGTATTCTGGCAGCCTTGGGATGAACAGGCGCTAACGCTGGCCCGCACCGAGCAGAAACCAATACTGCTTTCCATCGGCTACTCATCCTGCCATTGGTGCCACGTCATGGCCCACGAATCGTTCGAGGACCCGGCGACAGCGGCGGTCATGAATGAGCATTACATCAATATCAAGGTAGATCGCGAGGAGCGGCCTGACCTGGACAAAGTCTACCAACTGGCGCATCAGCTGCTGACCCAGCAAACCGGGGGTTGGCCTTTGACCATGTTTCTGGACCCGGACACCCTGGTACCGTTTTTTGGCGGAACTTACTTTCCAAAGACGCCGCGTCACCAGTTGCCCGGATTCGTCGATCTGCTGCTGCGTATCGCCGAAGTGTTCGGACAGCGTCGCGAAGAATTGACTACTCAGGGCGAAAAGGTATCCGAGGTGCTGGCAGATCTGACACCCACCCGCCCGGCGGCAGCCACCGTGGATGACGAAGCTTTGCTCGCGGCGGCCAGGTCACAGCTAAGCGATCAGTATGACCAGGCAGAGGGGGGGTTCGGCAACGCCCCTAAGTTCCCGATGCCGAGCACCATCGACCGTTTGCTGCGCCACTGGGCATTTCAGCAGCACTCTACTGGACGACAACAGGGACACGCGGACCGGGACGGCCTGGAGATGGTGATGATGACGCTCACCAAAATGGCCAGGGGAGGGATATTCGATCATCTGGGCGGCGGATTCTGCCGCTACGCTACTGATCGAAGTTGGATGATCCCCCACTTTGAGAAGATGTTGTACGACAATGGGCAGCTTTTGAGCCTGTACAGCGACATCCTGGCAGTGGGTCCGGACGAACTGTTCTCCCAGGCCGTGGCTCAGACCGCCAACTGGATGCTCCGCGAGATGCGCGATCCGGAAGGCGCTTTCTATGCCGCGCTGGATGCGGACAGCGAAGGCGAGGAGGGCAAGTACTACCTCTGGCGCAGAGATCAGGTAAAACGATTGCTGACCGAAGAGGAGTACCTGGTTACAGAGACCCTCTATGGACTCGACAAACCGGCGAATTTCGAAGGCAAGTGGAATCTTCACCGCAATGACGCCTGGCGATCGGTGGTATCGAGGCTGTCCCTGGAAAGACAGCGAGCAGACGAGTTGCTGGCCCAAGGGCAACGCAAGTTACTGTCGGCCCGGGAGGAGCGGGTTCGTCCGTCCCGGGACGAAAAGATTCTGACAGCCTGGAACGGCCTGGCCATTAAAGGCCTGGCCAAGGCCGGGCAGCGGCTTGGCAAAGCCGAGTGGGTTGAAGCCGCCCGACAGGCGGCTGATTTCATCAGGGCAAACCTCTGGCAAGAGGGTCGGCTGTATGCCAACTGGCAGAACGGCAGGCGAGGCTATCCGGCATACCTGGACGACTATGCCAATATGATGGACGGCATGCTGGCCCTGCTACGCGCAGGCTGGCGCGACGCGGACGCCGTATTTCTGAGAAACCTTGCCGACACGCTGCTGGTGCAGTTCGAAGACCGGGAAAACGGCGGGTTCTTCTTCACCGCTCACGATCAGGAACCGCTCATTCACCGGCCAAAACCAACACTGGACGAAGCGCTGCCACCGGGGAACGGGGTCGCGGCCCTCGTTTTGCAGGAAGCGGGTCAGCTTTTTGCTGATAGCCGCTATCTGGAAGCCGCAGACCGAACGATCGTTTGGGCGCGGAGCAGCATGGAACAGTATCCGGCAGGGCACTGTACCCTGCTGTCGGCCCTGGAAGCAGGATTAGCTGAAGCCGAGCAGGTCATCATCCGCGGGCCGGTTGGTTCCTTGGAGGAATGGGTCGCCGTCGCTTCAGCCGGCTATCACCCCTGGCGAAACGTATACCCGATTACGTACGATGGCGTGGAGGAATTACCGCCTTACATTCCAAAGTTAGTGAGCACTGACTTACAACAGACGACAAGCGCTTACATATGCCGGGGTACTGAGTGCTCTTTGCCGCTGAATGATCTGGATACATTCAGAAATGCGTTATCCGACTGACTGATGCCTTATCCGGGATCAGCCAGTTGGGCCTGCACTCCTGAAGTTGAGCCGCGGGCGCAAACTTAAGCCGCGGGGCATATAGCACCGAAAGCACCTCAGCCCTGCCAGACGAGATCCAACTCCCGAGCGGCCTTGACGTCGTCTAGACGACGGACAGGCAAAGTATAAGGCGCGCCGCGCACCAGGTCCGGGTCAGTCTCTGCTTCCTTCTGAATGGCCAGCAGCGCTTCGATAAAGCCATCGAGTTCGGCTCGAGTTTCGGTCTCCGTTGGCTCTACCAGAAAACACTCTGGAATCAGCAGCGGGAAGTAGGTGGTCGGCGAATGCACCCCATAGTCGAGCAGGCGCTTGGCAAAATCCATGGCGTTGATACCCAGAGACCTGGCTTGCTCACTGAAGCTGAGAATGAACTCATGGGTGGCCCGCCGCTCCGGATAAGCCAGCCGGAAACCGGCCTTGTGCAGCTGGCGAGCCATGTAATTGGCGTTCAAGGTCGCGTACTCGCCGACCCGCTGCATCCCTTCGCGGCCGAGCATCAGGGCGTAGGACAGCGCTCGCAACAGAATGCCCGCATTGCCCATAAAGCTGGACAGCCGGCCAATACTTTGCGGAATGTCCACCTCA
>Ga0316191_10001653_pt1 | contig 15830 bp, 13 predicted proteins | sample Eddworburr2cm_MG_FD_204928 | JGI IMG/M metagenome (GOLD analysis project Ga0316191, IMG submission 204928) | Coastal sediment microbial communities from Maine, United States - Eddy worm burrow 2 cm | ecosystem: Environmental > Aquatic > Marine > Coastal > Sediment | place: USA: Maine...
TCGAGGGTGAGGAATTCGTCTACGTCGTCGATCGTCTCGCTCTCCGGCTCGATCAGGCCTGCGAGGCCGCCCGTGGCGATGACTGCGACCTCGGTGTCCATCTCGGAGGCTAGACGCCGAACGAGCCCGTCGACCAGGCCGACGTAGCCGAACACGATGCCCGATTGCATCGAGTGAACAGTATTTCGTCCGATGGCACGCGGGGGGCGTGCAATCTCGCTGCGTGGCAACCTCGCTGCGCGCGCGAACAACGCGCTCGCGCTGATCTGCATCCCAGGAGCAATCGCGCCTCCGAGATACTCACCCTTCTCCGAGATGCAGTCGAAGGTCGTCGCGGTGCCGAAGTCGACGACGATGGCGGCGCCCTTCACGCGCTCGTAGGCCGCGACCGCATTGACGATGCGATCGGCGCCAACCTCGCGAGGGTTTTCATAGAGCACGGGCATCCCGGTCTTGATCCCGGGACCCACGATCATGACCTCGTGATCGAAAGCGCGATCGATGGCGTCCATCACCGTGTCGTTGAAGGAGGGAACGACCGACGCGAGGATACTGGCGCGCACGTCCGGACGCTTGACCCCGGCCAGCTCCAACAAGTTGAGCAGCAGCACTTGATACTCATCGCTGGTTCGGCCCTTGGCTGTCTCGATTCGAAAGTCGTGTACCAGGCGTTCGCCGTCGTAGAGGCCGAGGACCGTGTGAGTATTGCCGACGTCGACGACGAGGAGCATCTAGCGAGGCCGCAAGGACAGAGTCTGGTCGAGGAGATCCCCGAACGTCTTGGCTCGTGGGAACTCGGGCGGATCGGTCGCGTAAACCACTGGCTGCCCGGAGGGCGAAACGCTCTGTGGGCGAATCGACTCAGGACGCCGCGATGATGGGGCCGCCACAGGCGCCCCGGAATGCGCCCCCGATGGCGACGACGGGCGAATTGACCGGGCGCGCGGCTCGATCGAAAGCGGGCGCTCGACTTGAGGTGGCTGCGAGGAATAGCGCGTTGGGCTGTCGAGCGCTGGTGAGGTCGGAGGCTCAGGCAGCGGAGAGGACGGCAGCTCCGTCGGAAAAGCACTGGGAACCCGCGTCGGCGGCACGGTGGATGCTGGGGGTCGCGACGACTGAACCGGCACGGGTCGTGACGACTGAACCGGCAGAGGTGGGGACGACTGGACCGCAGCGGCTGCGGTGGTCCCCGAGGCGGTCCGAATCCGCTCGAGGGCGTCCGCTGCCCTCGTGGCGCGCTCGTCGGGGCGCTTGGCCCTCACCTTGTCGAGCAGTGACCGAAGCCTGTCTTCGCGATCGCTCATGATGCCCTCTTCGTCTCGAGCATGCCTACGATCGCAGGCAAGTCCGCTCCGTCTTTGAACCAACCCCAAACGGTTTCGGCGACCTCGAAGTCGACCATGATGAACTTGGAATCACCCGTGGGGACACAGGAAACCTGCCGTTGGGAAATCTCAGAGAACATGCCGCCAAGGAGTGCTGCCGCGCCCAGCTCATCTTCGTCGAGCTCGGGTTTGTCGCGTAGCGCGACGACGAGGGCGGAGCCCCATCGCTCGAACGCGAGGCGCCCCCAACCGAAGAGCGCGGTTACCGCCGAAGCGTGCCCAAGCACGGCCTCCGGCGAAAGCACCGATGCGGGCCGGTCCAGTCCGCCAAGCACCTGCTCACCGAGCAACTCGCCCAACCGTCGAAGCGGCGTGAGGTCACCATCGCGCGCGGCTGCCGCGACCAAAGATGAGAGCACATCCTCGCTGAGAATGACCACGCGCTCCCCCGTGCGGGCGCGAACCATTCCACCGGTCAGATTGAACTCGTAAAAGCCGCTAGGATCGAAACGGCCGTCGTGCATAAGTCCCCCTCCAGACGGGATGTAGAAGGTATAGGCCGATCGTGTCAAATGCCCTGGGTGAAATCAAACCTCGTCTGCATCGCTCTCGCGGTTGCCCTGCAGACGCAAACCGCGCGGGCGGAGGGCGATCCGCTCGGGGCGGACGAGATGGCCGAGGCGATCGTTTCGATGACCTCGCCGGTATGGACGGGGCCCAGAACGCCTGCCCCCAATCGGGTACGGCGGCCCTCCGAGGCATCGCTGGAGATCCGATCAGCGCACGCGCTCCTAACCGTTCGCGCCGATCCAAGCGTGAGTCTGCAGACGATGCGACTGGCGATGAGCGCCCTCGAACACGCCCGGGCGCGGCTCGACGCCATGGGTTGGCCGGCTCCGATCTCGGATGGCGACCTGGGCGGCGGGCCTGAGCTGGATCTGTACATGACCGGCGCCCTTCCCCCCGGCGCGTACTCCGACGGCATGGCGCCATGGACCTACCTCGACCGAGCTTCGACGTTCGCCGTGCTGAACCCGGCGACCCCCGACGCTATGCTCGACGCATGCGTGGCGGCGGCCTACGCCGAGGCGCTGTTGATGAGCATGGACCCTGCTGAGGCGGGGACTTGGCGGCGTGCGACCGCAGCCTGGCTGGCGTGGGTGCTGACCGGCCAGTTCGGATGTGACGAGGCTGTGACCCGTCAGCAGGCGGAGCCGTATCGGTCTTGGGTGGGAGGCGCCGCAGGGGACGGCGCCGGCGGTGCACTCTGGCTTGCGTATCTCTCGGCTCGACACGACACGGTGCCGGGGCGATTCGTCCGGGACGTTTGGGGCCTCGCCAGTCAACGCACCTGGGAGGGGACCGGGCTCCGAGCGGATCCGGATCTGTGGTCGGCCATCGAGACGGCCGTCGAGCAGAGTGGAGACCGGCTGCTCGACAACACTGAGGAGCTGGCGGTTCTCCGATGGTTCGTCGGACGAGGGGACCCGAACAACTCTCTCGTGGCCGCGATCGATGACGATGCGCGAGTCCCGATATCTCGACAGATGAAGCGCCTCCCTACCCGAGTGATCGTGTCCGAGCCGTTAGAATCGTTCGGCAGCTCGTACATCGTCATGGATGCGGCGGTATGGGGCGACAGCACGCATCTTCGAGCCTGGCTGCAAGGCGAGTACGGAGTCCGCTGGTCTTTCGTCGCCGTCCAACTCGACGAGCGCGGCAACGAGGTTCGCCGCATCACCGCTCCGCACACCGGACCCGCGCCCAGCGCGTACCTGCCCATCGAGATCGACGACACCACTCAACGACTGCTATTCGTCGTGACGAACCTCTCGAACACCCTGCCCGACGCAGACGAACCCGACGTCAACAAGCGGGCGTTCGAGCTCATCGTGGACCGCAATAACGACTAGCTACGATTTCGGGGGCGGCGGCGACGCCGGCGGCGAGTCCGCGGCTCGGTGTCGTAAACCGCTTCGGTCGGCTCGTGGGCCCATGAAGGCAGATCCTCGCCGCGGGCTGTCCGATCGAGCGCGAATAAGGTCGCTGCGTCGCCAAAGTACTCGCGGCGCGCGATCGACTGGATGCGCCCCGTGCGAAGGCGCCGCTGCGCCATGATGAGCAAGCGGATGCGGTCTTTGAGACGTCTCGGCAGAGACAGGCGAAGTGAGAGCTCTCGGACGAACTCCTCGTACGCGACCGGAACGTCCGACACGCCTTCAAGTGCTTCGTCGACCGGCCCGAGCAAGAGGGCGGCGAGCAGAACCGCATCGCCTGGGAGCCGATCCTCGGCAGCCAGCGCATCGAGCGCCTTCAGGCGCCCAAAAGTCAGCGATGCACCCTCCGGGTCGTCGTCCAGGAACGAAGCGACCTCGGGTAGGATCTCGCTGAGAACGCCCACATCCCACGACAGGAAGACCGAGCGGTGCCCTGCGCCACCGCGAAGAAAGCGGAGAATTTCCTCGAGCACACGCGGCGCAGCCGCGCGCCGAAGGTCGCACCGGTGCCGAACCATGGCGTCGTAGACGTCCGGGTCTAGCCCCATGTCCAAGCGGGCGCTGAACTTGATTGCGCGTAGAATGCGCACCGGGTCCTCTCGGAAGCGGACGTTCGGGTCGCCGATCGTGCGGAGCAAGTGCTCTTCGAGGTCCGCAACGCCGCCGACGTAGTCGATCACTTCACCGCGTTCGAGGTCGTAAAACAAGCCGTTGATCGTGAAGTCGCGCCGGATCGAGTCCTCGTGCGGCTCCCCGAAGACGTTGTCGTTGGTGATCAGCAAGTCCGCGTCTTCGCCTTCGGTGATCGCTCGTCGCGAGGGAATCAAGCGCACCGGCTCCGGACCCGCGCACAGTGGAATCTTCTTTGCGATCTTCGGCTTGATGACCTCGAAGTGCTGGGAAGGGTCACGCCGGTAGGTCGCGACCTCGATGATCTTGCCCCCGGAGAACAGGACATGCGCCAATCGGAAGCGCCGGCCGATCACACGGCAGTTACGGAAGAGGTCACGCACTTCGTAGGGGCGGGCACTCGTGGCCAGGTCGAAGTCCTTGGGCTTGCGACCGAGCATCAGGTCGCGCACGCCTCCGCCCACGAGGTAGGCTGTGTGGCCATGTCGGTTGAGACGGCGAATCACTTTCGCGGCGTCTGGGTCGACGAGCCGGCGCGGAATCGCGTAGGCGTAGACGAGAGGTTCGGGCGGGTCCTCACTGAGGGCGCTTCGATCGTCGTCTTCTTGTCGACCGAAGTCAGTATCTATAACTCGGCTCATCCAGTTCCAGAGCCCATCAGGGCAAACAGGTAGTTACCGTCTTGTAGCAACAACCCGCCCTGACGGCAATCTAAGACCAGTGCTACGGTCTCTCAACAAATGAACGAGCTCGAACGAATGGCCGGCAATGTCATCGTCTGCGGATTCGGGGGACTGGAAGCTCCCTCGATGGTTCACCGATGGATGTCGGAGGAGAGCGTAGCGGGTTTGATCCTGTTCAAGCGCAACATCTCCGGCGTGGGTCAGGCTGCTGAATTGATAACGTCGTGCGCCGCTGGAAGCGATCCCGCGCTCCCGATTCTCGTCTGTGTCGACCAGGAAGGCGGACGTGTTGCGCGTTTCGGAGAGCCGGTCCTCCGGCTACCGCCGATGCAGACCCTCGCCGCGGCAGGAGACACAAAGCTCACACGGGCCGCAGCCGAGGTTCTTGGGCGACAGCTGCGTGCAATCGGGATCAACCTGGACTTCGCGCCTGTTCTCGACGTGAACACCAACCCACAGAATCCGGTCATCGGTGATCGTGCTTTCGGTTGCACTCCCGATGTCGTGATCGAGCATGCGCTTGCCTTTGCCGATGGTCTGCACGACGGCGGCGTGCTCTCCTGCGGCAAGCACTTCCCAGGGCACGGCGACACCGACCTCGACAGTCACCTCGCCCTTCCGACCTTGCGCCACGACCGCGCTCGCCTGGACGAAGTGGAGCTTCGCCCATTCCGCGCCGCTGCCAAACGGATTCCATCGATCATGACAGCGCACGTCGTCTTCGAAGCTGTCGACTTGGACGTCCCCGCAACGATGTCCGCGGCCACGCTCCGCAGGCTCTTGCGAGAGGACCTGGGGTTCGAGGGTGCGGTGTTCTCGGACGATCTGGAGATGAAAGCCGTGACCGAACGCTACTCGATCGAGGAAGCTGGAGTGCTCGCAATTGAAGCGGGATGCGACCTGCTTCTCGTTTGTTCCGACCTCGAAGCCGCCGCTCGTCTGCGCGAAACGCTCGCGACCGAGGCCAGCCGGAGCGCGCCATTTCACGCCCGTCTGACCGAAGCCCGGTCCCGGGCGGACGCACTTCGACGGCGGGTCCGCGAGCTCCCCCCTGCCGTACCCTTGCAAAACGCGCTAGAGAGTGCAGATGCACGTTCCGTGAAGGAACGGCTTCAGCAATTGTAACTTGAATTCATCGATGTGTTGAGCTGAGGAAGCGTTGGAGATCTACGGCGACACGAGCGGTCTCAGCCCGTCCGAAACCAAGGCGCTGCAGCGCATCTATCGGCGCAAGGTGCCTCTGGACCGGCTGACGACGCCTGAGCTCACGCGGGCCCTCGTGGGCGTCTCCCACGCAACGGGGAGACAAGTCGGCGTGCTCGTCGACCGCCGGGGGACGGTGCATCACGTGATTCTGGGCGACGCGTCGAAGCTCATGCTGCCCGACGTGGGCCGTCTCCGTGCCGGGGCTGGCAGGCTTCGAGGCCTGCGGCTGATCCACACCCACTTACGCAACGAGCCGCTGAGCCGGGACGACCTCGTCGACCTCACGCGTCTGCACCTGGACATGGTGGTCGCGGTCTGCCTGGCGCCCGGCGAAGAGCGCGCGCTGTGTGTGTACTACGGGCACAACTTCCCCGTGGTCGACGACACGAACGAACCGCCATTTCGAACCTTTGGACCGATTCCATACGCCAAGGCCCGCGACAACCCTGCTGAGATCATCGAAACGCTCGAGCAGGAATTCGCTAGCGCCGCCCGAGCGCGTGGAGTCACCGCCAAAGACGGCCGAGCCATCTTAGTCCACGTCTGCGACAAGCGAAGCGCCGGCCAAGCCGAAGACTCGCTGCGAGAGCTAGATGAGCTGGCGCGCACGGCAGGGGTCGAGGTTGCGGATCGAATTCTGCAGGTTCGCGACCGGGTCGATCCACGCTACGCGCTCGGTCGCGGCAAGCTCGAGGATGTCGTGATCCGAGCGATGCAGCTCGACGCTGAGACCTTGATCTTCGACTGCAACCTTCGTCCAGCTCAAGCCAACAACATCGCTCAACTGACAGATCTGAAGGTTGTCGACCGCACCCAGCTCATCCTCGATATCTTCGCGCAGCATGCAGAGACCAACGACGGCAAACTGCAAGTCGAGCTCGCGCAAATGCGCTATCTGCTGCCGCGGCTCGGGCAGCGAGACGATGCCCTCTCGCGCCTGACCGGCGGCATCGGAGGGCGCGGGCCCGGCGAGACGAAGCTCGAGGTCGGGCGGCGCCGGGCGAGGGAGCGCATCACGCGTCTTCAGTCGCAGCTCAAGAAACAGGGTCGGCAGCGAGAGCAGAGGCGTTCGCGCCGAAAGCGAAGCGGAACGCCCACGGTGGCGATCGTCGGCTATACCAACGCCGGAAAGAGCACCCTCCTCAACGCGCTGACTGGCAGCGACGTGACCGTCGAAGACAAGCTCTTTGCAACGCTCGATACGCGCTCACGAGCGATGAGGCTTCCCTCCGGACGCGAGGTCGTCGTCACCGACACGGTGGGCTTCATTCGAGACCTGCCCAAAGACCTGTTTACCGCGTTCCGTGCAACTTTCGACGAGACTCAGGACGCCGATCTATTGCTTCACGTGATCGACGCGTCGGACCCGTGCCGAAGCGAGCATCTCGAAACGACCGAGAAGCTCTTGGTTGACCTCGGCCTCGAACGAGTCCCGCGAATCCTGGTCTTCAACAAGTGCGACAGGCTCGAGACGCCCCACCCGACACTGGCCGACCGCGGTGTCCCGATCAGCGCGCTCGATCCGAGCTCACTGGGCGCACTCAAGGGAGCGATCGAAGATCGCATCGAGGTGTCGCACCCGATGCTCCAGGCGGACGAGCCTACTTCTTCACAACCGGCTTGATGCCGACCTTGCCGTCTTTGACGACGACCTTGAAGTCGACGCGCTTCCCCTTGTGCTTACGGTCGAGCTTTGGAACCATCTTCTTGAGGCTCTTGGCGACGGATTCGTAGTCGATCTTGTCGGTGCGTTCGTTGTTGTTTCGCTTAGCCTCGACATAGCTGTCGTAGATTTGGCGCATCCGAGCTTCGCCGGGCCCCTTGGAACGAGCTGTGATGGGCGGCGGCGCGCGGCGACTCGGCGTCACCGCCGGATTGGATTTCTCCCGCTTCAGTGCGGGCCGGCGTGATTGCGGCTTTCCGAACCTTGCAGTCGGTGGCTCTTCCTGAGGCGCACTCTGCTCCAAGTCGAGGGTTGAGACCTTCGAGGAAGGCTCTGGCGCCTTCAGGAGCTCGTCCATCCGATCGCTCGCGTCCGCGATCAGTTGGTCCATGTTCGTGTCCTCATTTGGATCGAGCTCGAGTGGGCTACTGCTTCGACGTCCGCTCTCTCGTTGGCGCTCTGCTCGGCCCGCCTCTCGACGCCGCCTCGCGCGGAGCAGATCGCGACGATACGTGCCTTCTTCGATCTGACGGCCGATCCGGCGCCAGTATGTCTGCAGCGTGGTGTAGCGTTGGATCAGCGTTTGAAAACGGAACCGCAGTGCGGTGTTCCTGGGCTTGACCTTACGGAGCTCGTGAAGGGCGCGGTCAAACTGCTTGCGCGGGATCTGTGGTTCGATGCGCTCGATTCCTTGAAACCACTGCTCATAGAGATGCTTGATGCGCGAAAGCTGCACCTCCGCATCTGACAACATGATTTCGAATTCTTTCGGCGTCATGACCCAACCGTCACCGCGGTGTGACCTTCAAATTGTCGAACCGGAGGTCCGATTGCCAGTTATTGAAGCCAAAATGGTCGTGTCCCCGGCCCCCAAGGGGCTCAGAGTCGTCCATTTCGAGCAAAATGTCCTCATCCACCCGCACCGTGAGAATGCCACCGATCCGATCGATCCGGAACCGGTAGGTCCTGCCGGGCTCGACTTTGCGGGGCTTACCCACGACCCGATCGTCTCCGTGCTCGTCCATCCGGGCCAACACGTTCCGCGAATTGTTCCAGCCTCCAAAGATGATGACGTAGCTCGTCGCCGTGTAGCGATCGCCCTCCGCATGCGACGCACCGTCTCCAAAAATCTCGACCTTGATGTCCCCTTCCGCGCTCTCGCTCCGCACGTCGAATTCAACCCGAACATCGCGGGGCAGAGTCCGGAGAAGCCAAAGCGGATGATTCTTGGCCCCATTCACATGAAGCTCGCCATTTTCGATCCGCCAGTTGCCACCGGTCTTGTTGTAGTCGCGACCGAGCTGCGAGCGCTCGAAGTCGTCAGTGAAGGCAGAGCCAATACCGGGATCGCCCTGGGGGGTGCAGGCTGCAAGCAGCAGGCAGGCGGCAGCGCAAGCCCGAAGGGCGCAGCCCGGCGCACAGCGCCGCCAAGCCCGCGCGAAAGCGCAGGGTGCGGCAGGGAGGACTACGGGCGGGGGCGGGCGGGTGGTGTAACAAAACCAGGATTGTACGCTACACACCGACGCTGGCACCGGCACTGACTCGGTCCCCCGGTCTCGGCCTCGGACTCGGTTACTCGGGATCGGTACAACCATCCTCATCCAGATCCCGCCCCTCGATCGCTTCCTCGTTCGGGCACTTGTCGTCTGGGTCCGGAATGAAGTCATTGTCGTTGTCCGGATCCATGCAGCCGTCTTCGTCCTCGAAGCCGTCGACGTCCTCCGGCAGTCTGGGGCACTCATCTCCTGAGTCGGGGATTCCGTCTCCGTCCATGTCGTCGGTTTCCGGAGACCATGAGACGCCGACGATGGCCCGGAAACGTGGTTGCCCGAGGCCACGGACGAAGCCCATGCCGAGCGCCGCGGTCATCGTCACCGTGTTCTTGGTCCAGCGGACGCCAATGTCGCCTTCCAGAGTGTTTGTGCTGCGACCGCGGAACGCGCTCGTCCCGCGTAGCTCCAGCAGCCCGAAAAGGTCCTTGGCGGGTGGAATCGGCGGCTTCAGGGAGAAACCGTACTGAAACTCCTGCCAAAGGGAATCGACCCCGAAGCTGCGTTCATTCACCCGGTAGCGCCAGCCCAGCATCATTCCCGCGCCCGCACCGATGAGGTGGAAGTCTGCGAGGAGCTGCGCGTCGAACGAAAACTGTCCTTCGCTCGCGTAGAAACTGCTGCTGCCAATCGGCACGGGGATGGTGAGCAACAAACCCAACCCGGGGCCGTCAGGACGGCTCTGCGTCTCGGCGGTCTTCTCTCCGAAGATCCGTACCTTAGTGGTGAAGCGCGGGTCCTCGACCGCAAATCCTGTGAATGAAGTCCGGCCCGTCTGCGGCACCGGCCGGGAGGTCTCCCCACTCTGATAGAGGACCAAGGGTACCTCGAGGGCGAGCGACCAGCGGCCAAACAGACCGACTTCGAAGAGCAGATCCCCCGTCATCCGATGATCGATGACCTGCTCTCCGGTTCCGTCTGCGTATCGAATTCTGAGTGGCCTATCGGAATACCAGGTCATGAGCCCGAGGTTCCAGCGCCCGTGCCCCGGGGTCGCACTTCCCTGCATCCCCAAGAAACCAAACCGGTCGAGCGTGGGACGGAAGCGCTCGATGTTGAGGGCCTGGGCGGAGACCGACGCCGACGCAGTGAGCGCCAAGACCAGTCCGACGACGGCCGTAAGACGCGCCATGCGACCTAGCTCGTCCCCAACAGATGGGAAGTGTGCACGTTCTTGAGCGCGGCGAGCATGCTTTGGCGTACCTGTGGCGCGCGTTTCTCGATGTCGTCGAGCATTTCCTTGACCTGCTGGCGCCAGAGATTGTCCTGCGAGCCGCAGAGGTTGCATGGGATGATGGGAAAATCCAAGTGCTCGGAGTATGCAGCGATGTCTCGCTCGGACGAATAAAGCAGCGGACGAATGACCGTGTTGCGGCCGTCATCGCTCACGAGCTTCGCCGGCATGGCGCTCAGCGAGCCGTTGAACATCATGTTCAGCATCAGCGTTTCGATCGCGTCGTCGCGATGATGTCCAAGCGCGATCTTGGTGCACCCGAGGCTCTCGGCGGCGTTGTAGAGGATGCCGCGCCGCAGTCGGGAGCACATGCTGCAGTAGGTCTGCCCCTCGGCAATGACCCGGGTCACCACTTGATAGGTGTCCTTGCGCAGGATCTGATGGTCGTAGCCTTCCTTGCGGAGCCACGCCTCGAGCTCCCGTCCATCGTAGCCGGGCTGCCCCTGATCGAGGTGCACCGCAATGATCTCGAACCGCACGGGGGCCCTCTGACGCGCGCGCTCCAGCAAATGCAACAGCGTGTAGCTGTCCTTGCCGCCACTGATGGCAACCATCACGCGATCGCCGGGCCCGATGAGCTCGTAATCCGCGATGCATCGCCCCATCTCGTGAGCGAGTCGCTTTTCCAAAGTGGCCTGACCCACGCGCGATGGGTACCCGTCAGCCGCCCGCCCCGCAAGGCTCCCGGTCACTTCGCTCTTCGAAGCGCGACTGCGCGCGCATGCGCCTCGAGGCCTTCGAGCCGGGCAAGCCCCTCGAGGAGATCGGCCTGATCGGTGATCGCTGCTTGCGAGTACCGAATCAGTGACGATCGGACGACGAAATCATAGACGCCCAGCGGCGACGCGAAGCGAACGGCCCCGCCTGTGGGCAGCACGTGACTCGGCCCGGCCGCGTAGTCCCCGGCGGCCTCGGGGGTGTGGTAGCCGAGGAATATCGCGCCGGCCGCTCCGATCCGCTCGAGCATCGCCTCGGAATCCGCCACCGACAGGCTCAAGTGCTCGGCCGCGAGCACCGTTGCGGTGCGCCCGGCCTCGTCCAAGTCGCGCACGACAAAGCAATACCCGTTGTTGCGCACCGCCTCTTCGGCGATCGCTCTTCGGGGAAGCGATGCGAGCTGACGTTCTAGCGCGGCGTCAATCGCGTCGGCCTGCGCCCGCGAGAGCACCACGGCGAGAGGGTACGCGGCCTCGTCGTGCTCAGCCTGAGACAACAGATCGGCGGCGACGATCTCCGGGTCGGCGCCGTCATCCGCGACGACGAGGATCTCACTGGGCCCGGCGATCGAATCGATGTCGACGACGCCGAAGACCAGCCGCTTCGCGCAGGCGACATAGATGTTGCCAGGGCCTACCACCTTGTCGACGCGGGCAATCGATTCGGTGCCGTACGCCACGGCCGCGATCGCTTGCGCTCCGCCAGCGTCCACGACCTCGGTCACCCCGGCGACGTCCGCCGCGGCCAAGATCTCCGGCGTGGGGTTCGGCGTGATCAGGACGATGCGCTCGACGCCCGCGACGGTGGCCGGGATCGCGGTCATCAGCACTGTGGACGGATAGCGAGCCTTGCCGCCGGGCGCGTACACCGCCGCAGCAGCCACCGGCTGGACCCGTTGGCCGAGCTCGATTCCGTCCTCTTCGTAGCGAAACCCTGGCTCCCGCTGATGCTCGTGATAGCGGCGAATGCGCTCGCCTGCGGCTTCCAACGCCTCGCGAACGGCGGGGTCGACGGTGCGCGCCTCTCGCAGCCAAGCGTCGCGATTCAGAACGAGCGATTGGGGACGCCGGCGATCGAAGCGCTCCGTGTACTCGAGCACGGCCTCGTCGCCCCGCTCACGGACCGCGTCGAGGATCGCGCGTACGTCGGGCTCGACCCGCGCGAGATCTTCGTCGCCGCGCCGGCTCAAAGACGCTAGCGTGTCTTCGTAGCCAGCCTGGCCCTGTTCGTGGATCCTGAGCATTTGCTGGTTCTAGCGGGCCGGACAATGGGGTCAACCGCGCGACCTTGCCCTCCGGGGCGGAAAGTGCTCAGACTTCGCCGATCATGAACGTACGCCTGCACAACACCCTCACGGGCCAAAAGGAGCCTTTCGAGCCGGCCGAACCCGATCACGCCCGTGTCTACGTCTGCGGCCCGACGGTCTACGACTATGCGCATTTGGGCCACGCTCGTTGCTACGTCGTCTACGACGTCTTGGTTCGTCATCTGCGGGCCGACGGGCTGAAGGTCACCTACGTCCGAAATGTCACCGACGTCGACGACAAGATCCTCAAGCGCGCCGCCGAGACGGGTACGGAGCCCACAGTGCTCGCCGCACGCTTTGCCGACGCTTACTCCGAAGACATGCACCGACTCGGGAACCTCGACCCCGACGTCGAACCGCGCGTCAGCACCCACCTCGAGGACATCTTCGCGTTGGTGCAACGGCTGGTCGACGGCGATCATGCTTACGTATCGGACGGTGACGTCTATTTCTCGGTCGAGTCCTTTTCCGACTACGGCAAGCTCAGCCATCGCGACCTCGGACAAATGAAGCTCGGGGCGAGCGAGCGTCTCGACGAAACCAAGGCGGCGCGGAAGCGCCATCCGGCGGATTTCGCGTTGTGGAAGAAGAGCGAGGAGGACGCCTGGGGTTGGGATAGCCCCTGGGGGCGGGGCCGCCCTGGCTGGCACATCGAGTGCTCGGCGATGTCGATGAAGCACCTCGGCGATACGCTCGACCTCCACGGAGGCGGCTTGGATCTGGTTTTCCCACACCACGAAAACGAGATCGCCCAAAGCGAGGCCGCCACCGGAAAACCGTTTGCGCGATGTTGGATGCACAACGGGTTCGTCGAGGTCGATAAAGAGAAAATGAGCAAGAGCCTCGGCAATTTCTTCACGGCGCGAGACCTGTTCGACCGCGTCGAGCCGGAGGCGATTCGGTACTGCATGATGACGGTGCACTACCGTGCCCCGCTCAACCTAGATTGGACGCTCGACGACGCCGGCAACGTGACGGGATTCCCGCAGTTCGAAGAGGCGGAACGGCGTGTGGCCTACCTCTACAAAACCAAGCAACGCCTCGAAGGACTTCCTCCGAAGCGCGTGGTCGATGTTGACGGGCCCGTCCCGCCAGACATCGCCGGCTTCCCGGAAGCATTGCGTGAATCCTTGGATGACGACCTCAACATGCCCGTGGCGCTCGCCAAGCTGGCCGACTTCCTCAAGGCGGTGAACGAGCTCTGTGACCAAGCGATGAAGAAGAAGGGCAAGGCGGCCCGGCGCGCAGTGGAGCAAGCCCAGGCCGGATTTCGCGCGCTCGAAGCAGAGCTTGGGATCGGTACCGAGTCGGCCGACATCATCCTCCTGCGAATTCGCGACCGACGGGCCAAGGCGCGTGGCTTGGACTCCGCGGCGATCGAGCGGCAGATCTCGGACCGCACGGAGGCCAGAAAGTCCAAGGACTTCGCGGAGGCCGACCGCGTTCGCGACGAGCTCGCGGCACAGGGTGTGGAGCTGCTGGACGGCCCCGAAGGCACCGGCTGGACAATCGCGGACTGATGAGAGTATCAGGTAGGCTGCGCGGACCGGTCCGGAATTCAGCATTTCTCAGCACTTAGCGGCGACCCAAATCTGTCACTGGCCCGTTCCGTATGGCACCCTGATAATTCCTTGGAGCATCAAGCTTTGACGTCGTCTGTCCCAAAGCCGTTGGCGGAAGGCACTTTGAGTGCGACCCCATTCGGCCACGTCCTGTTGTCCATCCAGAAGAAGGGGCTCTCCGGAACGCTTGCGGTCTGGCCGGACGACGACCGAGCCGGGCAAGACCGGATCCTGTTTCGAGCTGGTGCGCCGGCACTCGGTCGATTCCTCGACCCGGCACCGGACCTCGAGCGAGGCATGCTCAACATCTTCCATCGGGACAAGGGCCCGTACGCGTTCTACGAAGCGGACCTAGTCGGCGAGAGCAGCGAGGCACTCCGCGGGCAGGTCGACGTTCTGGCGCTCATCGCCACTGCGCTTCGCGGCGACGTCCCGAAAGATGCGATGCTGCGAGTGATTCGAAAACTCGGGCTCGACCGTCAGCGTGTGAAACAGGGAGCCCCGTTGGCGAGGCTCGCGCTTCAGTCGAACGAGTTGGCGTTCGTCGAGCTGATGCGTGCGGAGCCAGCCACCGCTGCGATTCTCATCGAGCAGTTCGGCGACCCGAAGGTTGCTCAGCGCATGCTCTACCTGCTCGCGATCACGGAATGTCTAGAACCGTATCGCCCGGTCTCACAACAGAAGCTCAGGGCCGTCTCGCCCTCTTCGCCTCCCGGGCGGCGACAGTCAACTCCGCCGGGGGCACGCAGAACGATGAGGTCTTCGGGAAGCATGTTGCCCCCGACGGGCCGCGGCTCGTCTCCGCCCGGAGCGCGTGACTCGAGTCTGCCGGGAGGCGATTCGGTTCTGCCGGCGTCGATCAGCAATCTGCCGCCGGCGAAAACACTTTCTGGCGAGATCGTCGCGCCACGGGCCATGCCGGGGCGGCCACCTCCGGGGTTGAGCGAGGAGCATCAGAAACGCTGGGAGGAAGTCACGCGGGTCATCAGCATGATGGACCGCCAGAACTATTTCGAAATGCTCGGGGTGAAAGAATCGGCGGACGGCAACGCTATCAGCAAGAAGTACATGTCGCTCGCGAAGATCTGGCACCCGGACCGTCTGCCTCCGGAGCTTTCGCAGCTCCGCCCTTGGGTCGAGGAGATTTTCCATCTGTTTACCGTGGCCAGCGATACGCTCGGCGATGCGAAGAAGCGGGGCGACTACCAGAAGACCGTGATGCAGGGCGGCGGGACGCCCGAGTCCGAACGCAAGCTCAACGTAATGGTCGAGGCGGCGATCAACTTCCAAAAGGTCGACGTGCTGGTGAAGCGGCGACGATACGATGACGCGTTCCAGATCTGCGACGAGGCAATGGCTGTCGTTCGGAAGGAAGCCGACTACCCAGCCATGAAGGCCTGGATCCTACTGCTGCGCGACGGGATCGAGGACGACCTGGTCGCCAACCAGATCCGCGACCTGCTTCGCAAGACCTTCGCAATCAACCCCGATCACGTGCAAGGCCACTTCGTACGTGCCCATTTCCTGAAGAGGCAGGGTGACCACGACAAAGCGCTGAAGCATTTCAAGAAGGTCTCCAAGCTCGATCCGAAGAACCTCGAAGCCTTGCGTGAGGTCCGGATCGGCAACATGCGCCAATCAAGAGGCCGTAGCAGCGCCCCGCCGCCATCACGGGGGGACAGCAAACGGCCCAGCATCTTCGGGAAGTTCTTCAAGAAGTAAAACGCGGGCCGGGACCCGATTCGGTGCCCGTGTCAGCGACAGCTTGGGCGACGCGATCCATGAGTAAGTCGCTAGATCGCGGGCCCTAGACGCTTGGTGCACGACAAGAGGGATTGCAGCCCGGGACTGGATAACTGGAGTTACTCGTGGCTGAAAAGCCGACGCGAGAACGGCAATACCGATTGTCGTACACGATTTCGGGCGACGCAATGTAAGCGCCGAGTGTACGAACTCG
>Ga0316191_10001654_pt1 | contig 15829 bp, 16 predicted proteins | sample Eddworburr2cm_MG_FD_204928 | JGI IMG/M metagenome (GOLD analysis project Ga0316191, IMG submission 204928) | Coastal sediment microbial communities from Maine, United States - Eddy worm burrow 2 cm | ecosystem: Environmental > Aquatic > Marine > Coastal > Sediment | place: USA: Maine...
CCCCATATTGCGCCAATGGCCAAAGAGGCAATTATTGGCCCTCTACGCTGTTGTAATTTTGGTAAAACATAGCCACGCCAACCCAATTCTTCGCCTACTGGTCCGTTAAAGGGTAAAAACACCACCAACAACCAGATTGGCAAAAGGTGCAATTCTTGTCTTAGGACCGTAAGAGACGGTGCCCGCTCTCCCATTATCAGATAAATTCCCAGCCCAACAGCGAATATGAGCAGTGGCCCGAACCAGGCTTTAAGCCAATATCGTGGTTGAACTCGCCAGCGTCCTGCTGAGCGCAATAAGTTCAGCACCCCTTGCTTGCCACCGACAGCGAATGCCATGGCTAAACCAAGTAACGAAGGCATAAATGTCACTGTTTCGGGCGCAATGCCGGAGTACCAGGGAAACCAACTCAGTACGATTACGAGTACAAAAAATATAGTAATTTGATGTCGCTTCAAAAATGTTTTCATAATTTCATTCGTCGAAAGCGCTTGGTAGTAAACTCGTTGGATGCCCGCTTCGGGTCATCGTGCACCTCCATCGGTCAATATAGACCGAAATGAAAGTGTCCACTAAACCTGAGCAAGACCAGCTGACCCAATGCGGGCGTTCGTCCACCGGTGCTTAGACCAACTCTAACGTAGGCACATCCCAGAATTGACGGTGCGTTCTGGAAGTTCAAAATAGGTATCGCGATAAAGGCAAACCCAGCAAAAAGCTGGGGACGCAAAGCCACGGGTCCTCGTCTCCTCCGCGACGTTCGAGCGCCACGAAGGACCCTTGATCGCCGGGCTGCCGCAATTTCGTAATTGAAATTTGTCGAGCCCGTACGGCGACAAAGGAGGTGGCAAACATGAGATCTCTAGTCCCAAAGGCACTCTTATTCCTCGGGACCGCACTTTGCATCAATATCCTCTGCGTCAATGCAGCAAGCGCAGATTCTGCAACTTACGTCTATCGAGGCAATAATTTTACCGATATACAGGGTGAGCCTGGAGTTTTTTCAACAAAAGACCGGGTCACCGGCCATTTCACGGTTAACTGTAGTATCGCTCACCCGGAGGGCACCTGCGCTAACCTGCCATACGACAACTATTTTTGGATGGGCGCGGTCACGCTCGAATCAGTCGAACTATCCGCCGGACCGGCCAGTCTACCCACCGATGACGGTCACGCAGACGTCAACGCGTTCTGGTTCTCGACTGATTCAAATGGGCAGATCGTTTTCTGGGATATTGACCTGTCCCTCTGGGATCCTTCGGGCATCATCAATGTCGATACCGATAAGAAACCTTGGGGGAGCGCAATCGACTCGGCAGCCGCATCAGGCGGCTTTGCCAATGTTGACGACGACCCTGGAAAATGGCGGAAAGTTGGTCGTCCCGGCGGGCGCCCCGCAACCGTGTTCCAAAACCATAATCGTGTATACGGAAATGGCGTCGCCGCGGATGTTTGCGTTGATTCTCCGGACAGACAACGCTGCGCCTATCTGAATGCATGGGAAGATTATGATTTGAAGGGCACGTTCCAGTTTACCGGCATTGACATCAATTACTGGTTCATCCGGTTCTTCGATGACGGGGGCTACAGGACGTGGTGGCGCTGGATGTTTTGCGAGGCAGGACCGGGATCAATAGCAGCCCATACGAACGATGTAACGCTGGGCGCAGTTCTGGATCCGGATAGTCCGGAATGCCAAACGTACGGAGAACGGGTGGATTGTGATGCTTTGGGTAATTGCGATTACGCGCAAAGTGGGTTCGTGGGTCCTCTAGAAGTCACGGGTGAATGGATCCAGCCGATCAATACCACAAAGCGCGTGATGAACGAAACAAGTATCGTCTACGATCCGTGGTCCGAGACGGCGCAAAGATCGATGGTTCACTGCAACGAGAACGGGGGCGATATGATGAAACGCGGAGGATTCTACATAGGCTTCAGATACTTCCCGTTTGATGGGTTTGCTACACAGGGCTGGAGTAATTATTGGCTTAGAAGCTGCAACAACGATTACAAGGAAAAATAAGATCGAACGATCAGATGAAGGGAAGGGGCTTTACGGCCCCTTCCATCCATTCCAACGACCGCTAGAAACCGCAACCCAAAGCAGCCTCTCAGGCGATGTAGATTTGACGACCGAAAGCTGGTCCGCAGCGTAACTTAGAGACTGGATATTTTGGTGTGCGCTAGCCCTTTTTGCGCCCTAAGAAACGGCCAAGAAATGAAATGCAAGAGATGACAGATCTGATTTATACGTACGCGGATGACGTTGCCAATATTGAAGACTTGCGTCGCAGGGATGTGGCCGCTTCTATGGCAGGCGAATTTGAAAATCTAAAGTCTCTGATGGATGAACAGTGCATTGTATTGCCGCCGGATTCTGAACCCGAGTCAGGTCAAGCATTTTTGGATCGCGCTGCCGATTCGAGCAAGGATACGAAGTCACAGGAGCAGATACTTGAGTTAATTCAGGACTGGGAAGAACTACAGTTGTTTGGGGATTTTGCCTACGAGCGTGGCATTGTCCGTTACACGGTTAGGGGCGTTAATGGCGAGATTGTCCGAGAAACCCAGAGGCTAATGAGGATATTGCGGCGCCAAGATGATGGCTCATGGCGAGTTTATCGCGCAATGTGGCATCAGCCGCAGGAAGCTCGCTAGGAACACATTTCAATGGCTGCTATTGGCTGCGGTTGCAATCGGACATACACGCCCGAGCTTCATATTTGCGAAGTAAGGTTAATGATTGGTCTCGCGTTGAAATTCCCTGTTCCGCTTAGAAGGACCATATGGATCGGCATTCGATAGTCCTAAGGGCGGCCAACCCCGCGTTCGATGAAGGTCTGGCATTTGCCCGCTACCTTGATGAAGCGGCCGAGGGGTTCTTTCGTTTTTGGCTCGGTCGTCGCGCCATGCACATAGTCGCCACGGCGTTCGTCCAGCCCGACCACGACCTTTCCTACCAGAATGTGACTTTCGCAGAGCGTGACAATGTCATCGTGGGAATGGTGTTGGGCTACACAGCGGAGCAGCATCACCGGTCCTCGCACGAACCGCTGGAGCGAGCTGCCGGAAGGAGTAATCTGCGAATGAAGATCGTACGAACGCTGTTTGCTCCAATCATGCGGATTATAGATTCAATCTCCCATGGAGATTTCTACGTTCAGGCTATCGCAGTTGAAACGGAACTTCGCGGTGATGGCGTCGGCTCGATCTTGATGGACTCGTCTGAAGAGCGGGCTCACGCGGTCGGATCGACTCGACTATCCCTAGACGTGTCAGCTAAGAACAAGGAAGCTCGGCGATTCTATGAACACCGGGGTATGAACGTCGAGTCGCAGTGGCCGAAGCGATTGGCAATACCGGCATTGAAGTTCTATCGAATGACAAAAGTGCTCTGAGCTTTCAATGTCCGTATATGGACTCCTCCTCATTGCAAGCAAATTGCTTTAGGCAAACGTGGCACGACTGCGTACGTATATCCGGCCTCTGTAGTCGGCATACGTTGATGCCGGGCCATAATGGGTTATTCGCGCGTCAGCTCCCAATCGCTTCTTCGTAATCAAGTTACTCGGACATTCCCGGGGTGGGCCGACGCCGGTTCGACCTGTTTGCCATTAAGCAGTTTGCTGATGCAATCGCTGTTGAGGTTCTCCTTGGTTAATCAGGCCTGGCCGACGGCCAAGCTTGCATCGTAGTTCGTTTCGTTTTGCAGCATGGCCCACGCCATGCGTGCGGTCTTGTTGGCTAATGCCACAGCAGCAACGTTGGGGTGTCGTCGCTTGGCGATGTCTGTCACCCACCGACTCAAGGGATCGTCTCGATGCTTGGCCTGTGAGACGACGGCCCTGGCACCGTGGATCATCTGTGTGCGCAGGTAGACGTCACCGCGCTTGCTGATGCCGAACAACCGGTACTTGTCACCGGAGCTGTTTTGCCTGGGTGTTAGTCCCAACGCTGATGCCATCTGCCGGCCTTTGCTGTACTGACTGCCATCACCCACCGTTGCGACCAGCGCCGTTGCCACCAGCGGCCCAACGCCGCGCAGCTGCTGCAGACGCTTGGTCACTTCAAAGCTGCGAGCCAGCTTCTCGATCTCCTTGTCGAGTTCCTTGAGGCGATCATCGAGCGTCAGCAGATCGTTCCACAGCCCGTGCAACAAGGATCGGAAGTTGTCCGTCAGACCGTTCTCCGCATCTTCCAGCCACTCCGGGATCGCACGCCGTAGTGCCAGCAGCGTCTTCGGCGCAACCAGGCCGTACTCGGCCACCAGGCCGCGGATCTGGTTGGCCTTGGCGTTGCGATGCGCCTTGAGCTCCTCGCGGACCCGGTGGGTTGCCTGGATGTCCTGTTGCTCGACCGTCTTCACTGACACGAAGCGCATGTGCGGCCGGCTTATTGCCTCGCAGATCGCCTCGGCATCGTTGGCGTCGTTCTTGTTGCTCTTCACGAAGGGCTTCACGAACTGCGGCGCGACCAGCTTCACCGTGTAACCTCGAGACTCAAGCTCACGGGCCCAGTGATGCGCACCGGTGCAGGCCTCCATGCCGATCTCGCATCCCGGCTCAACTGTATCCGTTAGCACCTGCAGCCACTGGCCGCGCCGCAAGCGGCGCTTCCAGACCGTCTTGCCGTGCCGATCCACACCGTGCAACTGATAAACGTTCTTTGCCAAATCAACGCCAACCCGACTAAGCTTCATAAGTGGACTCCTTCTCATTCCTGTCACTGAAAAAATACGCTTCTTTCAGTCTGGCACATTGCGATGCCGTTAAGGTTGAGGAGGAGTCCATCCCATTGCTACTGGCCGACTCCAGCCATTAGCCAGGAATTGATATGATCGCCTGGCATTGACTGACCCAAAGCGTTCCTTCCCCTAATCCCCTTAGACCGACTTTAGTTTAAGTACAAGCCAGAATTGACGCGATCTTTCGATAGGCGCACAAAAAGCTGTTACATCCGCTAAATGCAAACCTGACCAAAGTCAGGGACGCAAAGTCACAGGTCCTCGCTTCCTCAGGCTTGTCTAACCGGAAAGGGGGAAACAATGGGCAATATCAGTATCAAACGCATGCTTCTTGGCGGGTTGTTCGCAGGTTTGGTGATTTGCCTTGGTGAGTACATTGTGGGCTGGCTCATTCTTGGCGAGCAGTGGGCCGAAGTCGTGGCAGAAGCTGGCACGGGAGACCTTGGCGCTACACAAATAGCCTCGCTCGCCATTATTGCTCTGCTGTATGGGGTCGCATTAATTTGGATGTATGCTGCGATAAGGCCACGCTTCGGACCGGGACCAAAGACGGCGATTATTGCCGGGTTCACCATGTGGGTCGTGGCTTATTTTCTCGTCTGCGCTTATGTGATCGTCATCGGTGCGTACCCGGCGGGCCTCTTGATTGCCGCTGCTGTTTGGGGGCTGTTTGAGCTGCCAATTGCTGCGGTTGCAGGCGCTTGGTTTTATCAAGAAAGTGATGCTGCGTGAAGGGCCACTTCTGGTTTCAATTCGAGTATTTATTTCCAATTAGCGATCAATTGAGTGAGTTAAAAAGATTCAGTGCCGCAGCACTTCTCGCGCCGTCGATAGTCCCCCTCATAGCGATGGCGCTGGTTGGTATCTCTGGTGATAGCATGCAAGGGATCAATGCACTCGTAGTTGTCTGGATTGCAGTGGTTTCGTATGCCGGGTTTTACGCCTTTGGATATCCCTTGGCTAAACTGCTGGACAAGCAAGACTCTCTTTCGATCGGGACGCTACTAGCAAGTGGGTTTATTTGCGGCGCTATTGTTGGGCTACTCTTGGGCATTGTTGTCGGAAGTTTTCTTGGCTCTTACAAATCCCCGACACTGAGTCTACTGTTTGTGTTCGGCTGGTTGGGCGGACTGGTCGCCTTCGTTTTCGGTCTCATGGCGAAGGTCCGCTGGTCGAAAGGCCCTTTCCAACACAGCTAAATTGTGAATCTGCCGCAGTCTTCAAAGGTTGCTTCTGGCCAACTCACCCCTGCGTGTTGCGTGCGGAGGTGGAGGGTGTTTTTTTTCTGTGGGATTTATGTATACCCTGTACCCTTGAGGGGTCCTTTTTTGTCCCAAAAGACCCGATCAGGTGTATAATCGCGACGAGTCAGAGATGCTCGAGAAGGTACGAAAAGTGGGTATGAATTCCCCGGATGCAACATCCGAGGCACGTACAGGTCGAGACCTCTTCAAGGCAACCATTCCGTTTTCCATCGAATCCACGAAGAAGAGCTGGTGGCATGTCGCCTCCACTTTCATCCTGTTGATTGCCTCGTTGGTCGGTGCTGCAGCCGCCCCTGCGTGGCCGCTGCGGCTGATGTTCTCGGTACTGTCGGCGCTGCTAATGGTACGCGCGTTCATTACGTACCATGACTACATGCACAACGCGATTTTGTCGCGTTCGCGGATCGCATGGTTGCTGTTCCGCGTCTACTCTGCACTTTCGCTGACACCGCCGCGTTCGTGGAAACATAGCCACAATTATCACCACGGTCACGTTGGCAAGATAGCTGCCGCGAGCATTGGCGCGTTTCCGCTGATGACTACGGATATGTGGCGTGACGCGTCCCTGGCGACGCGCATCGGCTATCGCATTGAGCGACATCCGCTGACCGTGATGACCGGCTACATCACCATCTTCTTCTTCAGCGTCACCTTGCTGCCATTCCTGAGAAACCCGGCCAAACACTGGGATTCGCTGCTTGTGCTGCTGGGCCACGGCGTCCTGATTGCTGCCTTGTGGATCTTTGGCGGTTTCGATGTCGCGTTTTTCGTCGTCTTGTTGCCGATGACAATCGCGTCAATGATTGGCAGCTATCTGTTTTTTGCTCAACACAGCTTCGAGGACATGCACGTCTTGTCAGCGGATAACTGGACGTTTCAACGGGCGGCGATGGAGTCATCCAGCTACATGAAGCTCAACAAGATCATGGCGTGGTTCACCGGTAATATCGGCTACCATCATATCCATCACCTCAACGTGCGCATCCCGTTCTATCGCCTCCCTGAGGCGATGGACGCAATCCCCGAACTCCAGTCACCCGTGACCACGACTCTCTCGCCCCACGATATTCTTGCATGCTTCCGTTGCTGCCTGTGGGATGAGAAATTGCAGCGAATGGTCTCGTACCGTGAGACTTCGATGGCAGCGCCAGCGGTCTGAGTTTCAACCCTCAGGATGGCAGGCGCGCAATGCGTCTTAGAGGCCCGAGCCGTCGGCGGAGTAGATTACCCAGATCTTGGTGTAGCCATCGGTTTCCCAAATGCCCGTCCATTCCTTGGGAATAGTGACGGCTTCGCCGGCATTGATGACCTGTGCGCTGCCATCAGACGACGTCAACGTGACATTGCCTTCGAGAAAATACATGAACTCGTCGACACCATACGGTTCGTCGATCTCGATCCTGACTTTGCCCGACTTGTACATGCCCGAAGCGAATTTCTTGTCGCTCGAGAGCAATGAGGTTACATCGAGTGTCGTATTGCCGTTCTCATGCGTCGTCTCGAGCATGTCCGGCCGGTCGAAGATGCTACCGGCAATATCGTCGGCGTTCATTTTGGCGGGCTTTACGGTTTCATGATGCCCGGCATACAACGCGCCGGACACGAGAATGGCCAAGCTCGCGACAAAGAGTGTTTTTCTCATGCTGATTTCCCCTGATTCAGGCACCGTCTCTTTTTGGTGCTACTGGCTAAGGCGAACTTGCGTCCGCATAGGTTTGTAACTGCAATATCATCGACCTTGCCCAGCTCGTGAGGCCCTGATCATGACTCCATGCCAGAATTGATTGCAGAACGCGTATTGCTTTTTTATAACTGCCGACGTTCGCGTAGGCAACAGCCAGGTCAGCGTGAGCGCCAACATGCGATGGCATGATCTGTGTGGCCGCTTCGAGTTTTGCCACAATTGTCTCCGGCGATACCTCCAGTTCACTCATGACGCGCGCCGAACTGACGAGTAGTTCCGGCGTCACCATGCCCAGCGATTCGACGTAGTCATAGCCTGCGGCGGCTGCAGCCAGATCTTCATATTTTTTCTCTGTTGTGCTGCCGGAACCAAGCGCTCGCGCGAGCCAGTAATTTGACCGGTCGAGGAGTACCTCAGGATCGTCAGGAGCGAGTGCCGCTGCGTCTTCAAAATACGATTCAGCCGCATCGAACTCCTCTCTGTAGACGAGTACGTTTCCGAGTCCGGCCAGTGCCCTTGCCCTGGTGTCGTCATTTTCTGCAGCCACCCTATACCACTGTTCGGCACCAGCGTCGTTGTCAAATTTGAGGGCAATCCCAGCAAGCCCCAGCGCGATGTCGGCCGCATCAGGCGTGACAACCATGGTCTCAAACTCGGGCAAATAACCCTCGATGGGCGGCTCGTAATAAATGCAGCATTCTTCAGTCAGGTACATCTTGAGTCGTGCGTTGAGGTCGGCCGCCCTGATCCCAAATGCCTCCTCGAATGAACGTACCTCGTCCAACCCATTGGCGCGCGCTTTCATATACAGGCGGAGCCCTTCGTCCGCAGATGGTGTCTGTGGCTTGCGATTGAAAAGAAAATGGACGAGTAGCCAGGCTTGTGCATAAAAGAAGTCGATTTGTTTGTCGGACAATGACGCGAAAGACGACGAATCCAGAAGAAGTTCAGCCGGTAACCAGCCCTGGTCCTGCAAAGTATAGAGTCGTCCTAAAACAGGTCCGAAAAGTTCGACCGTCTTACGCTTTATAGAGAGGGAGCCCAGCCAGTCTGCGTACCCTTCGAGATACCACTTCGGGTAAGTGTATCCGTCGGCGTTATTTGTGAGGTGGTGTGCGTATTCATGCAGGATAATCGATGACTCGTTTGCCCCATACACGCCACGCATGAATATCACGTTGTTTCTTAGTCCTGAGATGAACATGCCGGCGAAGCGATCGTCCGCACCGACCTCCACGAATTCCTTTTCTGTTTTTACCGCATAGATAACAGTAGGAACACCGGCCTCGGCGTTCCACGACTCTGCTCTACTGACAACATTGCGGAGCAACTCCATGTGCCGGAGCATGTTGATTGATTCTTTCTTGCTCAAACGGCTGAGGATCGTGAAATTCTCCGATTTCACCTCGATCCACTTCCTGTCTTCCAGCTCAGCCGCAGTTGCAGGCAGGAATGTAGCGAGTGCAACCAGCGCAATGACGGCACGAAGCAATAAGAATCTCATGGACGCATCCTTTATCTGGATGCGTCCGAGATTAGCGCATGTGGCGAACTCAGGACAGTTGAGACGCCAGCCTGTTGCCGTTTGACGTAGATGCCGGACGCTGACCTGTACGCGGCCTGTTCGTCAACGACATCACGAGCGCCCCGAGCAGGCACAAGGCACCAGCGATGACAAACGGCGTCATCCAGGCACTCGGTTGGGCCGCACCCTGCGCGGCATCCTTGAAGTAACCCGCCAGCAGTGGACCGGCGAGACCGGCGACGCCGTAGGCCGTGAACATCCAGCCATAGTTGCTACCGACGTTCTTGTTACCGAAATAGTCGGCAGTAATTGCAGGGAACAATGCGAATGCACCACCGTAATTAAACCCGATCAGTGCCGCGGCAAATATGAATCCATAGACCATGCCGAAGGTGATAAAGATATGGTAGGTCATCAGCATCGTGACGCCTTGCAGACCGGACATCAGCACGATGGTCAGCTTGCGCCCGAGCCTGTCGGAAATGCTGCCCCATGCAATGCGGCCCAATCCATTGAAGATTGCATACCAAGCCATCGCTGTGCCTGTAATCGCACCAGCGTCAACCACGCCGCGATATTCCAGTGCGTCAATGCCGAACAACTTGATGCAGTAGATAACCATCAGTCCGGCGATGCTGGCGAACATGAAGATTGACCACAACATGTAGAATTGAGGCGTGCGTAGCATTTCCCGGGCACGGAAATTCGCGCTTCCCTCTTGACTACCGTCCGCCGATTCCTGCGGTACCCAGCCAGCGGGTTGGTAGCCTTCCGGTGGGTTGACCATGACTGTGCTTCCAAGCAGCACGAGCAGGAAAAATGTGACGCCGTAAATTACGAAGACGCTCTGCACGCCTGGCAGACCGAAGACAGCCGTTGTATTGAGCAAGCCGCCAAACCACGATCCCGCGAGCTTGACCCAGATAGTCGCTCCGAAGCCGAAACCGGCCACGGCGAGCCCGGTGATCAGGCCTTTCTTGTCGGGGAACCACTTGACGCAAACTGCGATCGGCACGACGTACGCGAGTCCGATACCAGTGCCGCTGATGACCCCGATGCTCAGCAACTGAATCCAGAAGGACTGGCCGAACAGGCCGCCGATAATATATCCGGCGCCAAGTAACAGGCCGCCCGCCAATGCCAGCGGCCGTGGGCCGACTTTCGGCAAGATACGGCCCGCGAGCACCATCACGATCGCAAATGTAGCGAGTCCGGTCGAGAATACCCAGGCAGTCTGACTGGCTGAGAATGCATAAATGCCTGACTGATCTGTGAGCCTCGCTGTGAAGACAGACCAGGCATAAATTGCGCCCAGTGCGAGTTGAATAAGAATTGCACCCATGACGATGATCCACCGATTTCGTGGATTGGGTTGGAATTTCATGATGGCCTCCGTTGCCAGATGTCTCCGCGCCCGGAAGGGCGGGCACATACTCTTACAATCGCGGAGCGGAGGGCATTGCCACTATCAGAAGTCGCGTAAGGAGCTTTACGTATTCCCAGATTTTAGCCGGCGGCCTTCAATTTTCTCGAGTCGACTTCGTAGTGTGAACCGTCTTTTGCTTCGAGATTAATCTCCCAGATTTCGTCGTCCGGAATCTGAGTCCGCTCGTGCCCGGGAAGCTCGCGTTCGTCGTCAACCTGCAAACCCCAGACACGTACGTTACGTACTCCCACGACCGGGATTCGGTGCTCGTCGAACTTGCTGCGCAGTACCGGATCAACGTCATCGGTCGCCCAGGTTGCGAAGCCACAGTCTTTGATAGCGGCGACGTGCTCAGGCATGTTCGTATTCTGTTCGGTCATAGCTTACGGTCCTCCAACCTCGACCCTACGTTTCCGCAGGGCGAGGTGGAATCCGTAATTGTGCCGATTAGTACGTTAACTCCGCACTGACCGAAGCGTGGTCTGACGGCCACAGGCCGGACAAGGTCTTGTCCTCAACCTCGGCATCCAGAACATTGGCTTTCACCGTGGACGGCGCCGGCAGAGTGAACACGATATCGATCCGCTCGTCGTGCTGGGAAGGTGCGTTCGAGAGGTCGGCGAGTTCACAGCACGTGAAGCCTTGTGGCTTTCCAGGGCGCAGGGGCCAGATGTCGGTGAAGAACATTGTCATCTGCTCATAGGGCGTCGGTTGGCCAATAGCTGATACGTCGGCCGGTGACGAATTGAAGTCGCCCGCGACGATGTACCGTTTGCTGGCGTCGAATGTGGCGAAGATGGTATTCAGAAGTTCGCTTGCCTGCACGGTCTGGAAATAGATACTGGCTGGATTGTTGCCGAGCTGCTGTACTTCCAAATGCGTGTTGATGAAGCGGTAGTCGGTTCCGTTCACTGTTGCGTCTATACCGACAAAGCCACGTTCGATGTTAATCGGGAACCCGCCGAGGCTGGCCTCAGCAACCACGCTGAAGTTGCAGCCGTCCAGCGATTCCTGTTCCTGCATGCAGCCAAAGTCAACAACTGTCGTATCGACATCAGTGCGCGCCAGGATGACATCCCGATCGATCACCTCGATGAAAATGAAAGGACCGTCGAGTTCAAGCTGTATGGGGACACCGGGATACGGAAACCCCGCAGGCGGCAGCGTCAGGTTTTGCACGACCGCTGCGACTTCATAGTTGTCGCCAAGGGCAGCCATGGTTGCCGCCAGGTGATCGTTGAATGCATTGGGAAACAGCCCACAATTGCCTGTGCCGAAAGGATCGAGGCAATTAAACGCAAACATCTCCTGCAACGCCACGAGGTGTGGCTTTTTGTCGGAAATCGATGCTGCAAGCGCTTGTACCCGCTCCGGGTAGTTGTTGTTTGAAACGGTCACCAATGCCCCGATCAAGGCCGCGTTGGCCTCTTCCGGGCTCGCCGCTGCGATCACGGGCGTAAGGTCAGCGCCCAGGTATTGATTCTGGGTCATCACCACGATGTCGGCCTTGGAGCCGGCAAGAGCGGTGCCGCAAACGAACACCGCTACCAGGGCAACAAGAGCCCTGAGTTCTTTGGTTCTCATAGTTTTCACTCCTCTGATGGAAAACAGCCAATTGGCCGAGTCTGTTTTCTCACCTTTGGAGGCGAATTAACTGATTGCTGGCTGATTCTTACCTGAGGAATTGCTGAGCACGCTGCCGGGTCCGTATAAATCTCAATTGCGTGTCATATCCTGTGGCGTAAGGTGATTGTCAGACACCCCCGTTCGTCTTGCGGGCCCTGGAGGTACACATGTCGATTATCAATGTTCTCGTTATAGCCGCGCTGATTGCTACAGTCGTCGTCCTGGCAATGGGATTGCGCTCCATGGCCAGAGGCGGGACCTACGACAAGGAGCACGCCGAGAAATTCATGTGGGAGCGCGTTGTCCTGCAGGGGCTCGTGGTCGTGCTGTTGCTGGCTGCTGCGATCCTTCTCAATACCTGAAGAACTATCGGATTTGTCATCCAACTCTTTGAATTATTTAATAATTAAGGGGTTCTTCTGCACTTGCTGCTTCCAGCGTATAATGCCGCGCTTATGTCGACCATAAAACGTCATTTTTCGAGCCCTGTCCATGTGCTGGCCGCGATTGTATTGGTGGCGGGACCGCTGGCTCCGCTCGACCAGGCCTTTAGCGTGGATGAGCGCCAGCTGTCGTTTTATCATACGCATACGCAGAAGACGCTCGATGTTACGTATGCACGAGGTGGCGAGTACATCGACTCTGCGTTGGATGAAGTAAACGAATTTCTTGCTGATTTTCGTACCGGTGATCAGACCTTGATGGACAGGGAACTGCTGGACCTTATCTATGACGTTCGCGCGTCATTGGGCAGCGAAGCGGCCTTCGAGGTTATCTCGGCATACCGTTCCCCGAAGACCAACGAGATGTTGCGTGCCAAGAGCAATGGCGTGGCCAAGAAGAGCCAGCATTTGCTTGGCAAGGCTATTGATGTACGCCTCCGGGGCGTGCCCACCGACACGCTGCGCGACGCGGCGCTCGCGCTGCAGCGCGGTGGTGTCGGTTACTATGAGAAGTCTGACTTTGTACACATGGATACAGGACGAGTGCGCCGCTGGTAACTCTCCGGTAGTTGTCGAAAATGACTGACGTCGTCGGCAAACGAACACTCATTACAGGTGCCGCCAGTGGCATCGGCAAGCTGCTTGCGCAGCGACTCGCGGATGCCGGGGCTCGGTTGGTGTTGTGGGATATCGACTCTGCCGGTCTTGCCGAGCTTGAGACGGAATTTGCTGCTGCAGGTCATGAGGTCGACACCTACACGTGCGATCTCACGAACCGGGAGACAATCGCAGCCGTCGCGGCCCAGACGCTGGCTGACGGCGGTCCAATAGACATTCTCATCAACAATGCGGGCATCGTCTCCGGCAAGACCCTTCTTGAGATATCCGAAGAGGAAATCGAACGTACGTTCCAGGTGAATACACTGGCCTTGTTCTGGACGGTCAAAGCGTTTCTTCCGGCCATGATGGAGCGAGATAGCGGGCATATTATTACGGTCGCATCGGCCGCTGGCCTGGCGGGTACGGCTAAATTGACAGACTATTGCTCAAGCAAATTCGCTGCTGTCGGCTTTGACGAGTCTCTGCGGCTTGAGCTCAAAAAGCTGGGAAGCAACGTCGTTACGACCGTGGTCTGCCCCTTCTTTATCAACACGGGAATGTTCGACGGCGTCAAAACGCGTTTTTCCTGGTTGCTGCCGATCATGAAACCAGAGGCCGTCGTGAAGCGAATCCTGCGCGCGATACGCAAAGACCGGCGCAGGTTGATCATGCCCTGGTTCATCTACACATCGTGGCCGATCCGCCTCCTGCCTGTGAGCTGGTTCGATGCATTGATGGCTTTTTTTGGCGTCAGCCACAGCATGGACGACTTTCGAGGTAAATCGGACAAGTCCTGAACAGGCGTTTGGGAGAGATTCGATGGGTTTCGACCTGCAGTTTCACGGTGCGACGGGCGAGGTTACCGGCTCCCTTTATCTGCTGAATACCGGTACGCATAAAGTCTTGCTCGAGTGCGGACTGATTCAAGGCGGCTCCGAAGACGAGGAACGTAATCGCGATCCGTTTCCTTTTGCGATTGGCGAGATTGACGCCGTTGTTCTCAGTCACGCCCACATTGACCACTCCGGGCGTGTGCCATTGCTTGTGAAGCGTGGATACAGTGGCCCCATCTTCGTCCAGAATGCAACCAAAGCGTTGTGTGAAATCATGCTGCCCGACTCGGGCCACCTCAATGAACGCGATGCCGAATGGGAGAATCGCAAGCGTCGCCGCAAAGGACAGCACCTCATCAAGCCGCTGTACACGCTCGAGGATGCCGAACGCAGCCTGGAACAATTCCGCGGCGTGGATTACGACGAGACCATAGAAGTTGTCCCCGGCCTGAAGCTCCGTTTCCATGATGCCGGCCACATCCTCGGATCGACAATCGTCGAGCTGACCCATGCGGGCGCGAAAGGCGATCGGACGCTGGTGTTCAGCGGGGATCTTGGCTATCGCGACGCACCCGTCATGAATCAGCCTGCGAGAATCGACCATGCTGACGCAGTGTTACTCGAGAGCACCTACGGCGATCGACTGCATAGGCCCATCGCCGACACGCTGGAAGAGCTCGGCGAGGTTTTCGAAATGGCGCGTGCTGCGCAGGGCAATATCCTGATACCGGCATTCACTGTAGGCCGTACGCAGGATCTGCTGTACCTGATGGCCGAGCACTATGATCGGTGGAAGCTGAAAAACTGGCGTATCTTCCTCGACAGCCCCATGGCTATTGAGGCGACGCAGACGTATTCGCAGTTTCGCCAATTGTATGGAGCAGAACTCTTCAAGCCCGGCTCCAGTCGTCCCGACCTGCCGAACTTGCATATCACGCGTACGCCCGAGGAGTCGATGGAAATCAACGACATCGAGTCGGGAGCAATCATCATTGCCGGCAGCGGGATGTGCAGCGGCGGTCGAATTCTGCATCACCTGAAAAACAACGTCTGGCGGCCGGAGTGCCACCTTGTGATCGTCGGGTTCCAGGCCTACGGCACGCTTGGCAGGAAGCTCCTGGAAGGTGCCGAAACGGTCAGACTGTTCGGCGACGAGTACCGCGTGCGCATTCGCACGCACACGATCGGTGGTTTGTCGGCGCACGCAGATCAGGCTGACCTGATTTCATGGTACGAAGGCTTTCGGAACAAGCCGCCCGTTTATCTCGTGCACGGGGAAAGCAGCGCACAGCAGGTGCTCGCGCAAACGATGCGCAAGCAGCTGCGGGCGCCGGTGACTATCGCCAAGCGCTCGCAGGTGATCTCGATTTGATCGCGACGGCTGTGACCGATCAGGCTAAAATACACGGCCTCGCACAAGCCGGCCTCAAGGACAATTAACCATGCGTATCGACGCAATCGCCATTGGCGAGAATCCGCCCGAGGATATCAACGTCATCGTTGAGGTTCCCATGGGTGGCCAGCCGATCAAATATGAACTCGACAAGGATGCGGGCACGCTCGTTGTTGACCGCTTCCTGTACACGCCGATGTCATACCCGGGCAACTACGGTTTCGTGCCGCATACGTTGTCAGAAGACGGCGACCCGATTGATGTGCTCATTATCAATACGCGCGAGC
>Ga0316191_10001656_pt1 | contig 15825 bp, 10 predicted proteins | sample Eddworburr2cm_MG_FD_204928 | JGI IMG/M metagenome (GOLD analysis project Ga0316191, IMG submission 204928) | Coastal sediment microbial communities from Maine, United States - Eddy worm burrow 2 cm | ecosystem: Environmental > Aquatic > Marine > Coastal > Sediment | place: USA: Maine...
GACGAGTTTCTTCGTGGCTCAGGTCTTCTTCGATCAGATCGCTTCCCCGTCCAGTGTAGACCAAGTGGTAGAAGCAAACGCGAGGGATGTCGCGTTCTTCCAGAAGATCAAAAATGGCAGGTATCTCTGCAGCATTCATCCGGTTGACGGTAAAACGCAAGCCCACCTTGATGCCCGCCTCCTGGCAATATTCGATCCCGGCCATAGCCCGATCAAAAGACCCTTTGACCCCACGAAACCGGTCATTAACCTCTCGCATGCCATCCAGGCTTATGCCCACATAGGACAATCCTACTTCCTTCAGGGTCTGGGCAGCGGACCTGCTAATCAAAGTGCCGTTTGTGGAAATTACAGCCCGCATGCCCCGTTTGACGGCGTAATCGGCCAGTTCAACCAGATCTTTTCTAACGAGAGGCTCGCCGCCGGAGAAAAGCACCACCGGAGTTCCAAAATCAGCCAGATCATCCAGTAGCTGCTTTCCCTCCTCTGTGCTGAGTTCATCCTTTGCGGCCTCATCAGTGGCGTGAGCATAGCAGTGCACACACTTGAGATTACAACTGCGAGTGATATTCCAGACCACAACCGGTTTCTTGTCACTAGAGAATTGGAGTAGATGTGAGGGCAGCTGTTGTGACTGACGCCCGTAGCGAAGCGCGTCGGATGGTTCGACTGTGCCGCAGTAGAGTTTGGATATTCCGATCATTTGTTTTCCTTGTGCTTAAGAGTAGAGCCAGTACTTGACCTTTGACAAAAGGCTTTATTTTCCCCAACAGAGAAGAAAAACACTACATTTGTCAGGAGTCAAGTCCTGGCCCTGATTTTTACTTGTCCCGTGGACCCTGAATGGCGAATGGAGCGGTGCCGTAGGATCTCCGGATTAGCTCATTGATGAAAGCTTCGGGATCCTCGATTGCTTCCCTGGTGATGACGAACTCTTGCTGGCCGGTCTTGTCCATGATCAGTTTCAAGGCGTAATCGTAGTCTGCGGATGCCTGGCGACAGATTCTTGTAGCACTCTTCCTTTGGGTTAAAGCCCTCTGTAAGACCTCATCCTCCGCATCCTCAGCAAAACGGACCTGGACTTTCTTTTTGCCTGCAAAACTGGACTCGTAGTCTCTTATCTCGCCAATCATGGACACTATTTCCCCGAAGAGACCTTCCAACTCCGCCCCCGAAAACAAATGGTAGGTAGCAATCAGATCAATCCTTTTTTCTGTAAAGGCCGAGCGGTAGTTCTCTCGGTAGTAATCTTCCTTGTCCAATATTGCCCGCGTGGCCGCAGCCTTATCAATATTAAACACTTTTTCATAACGCTCCACGAACTCCGATGCCTCAGGATTCGCTAGAATAATCTCCAGGATCCTCTTGGGGTCTTTCACCACCTCTGGAGTTACCACCAAGATACGAATGTCCGTCGAGGGCAGCTTTTTTTCAAAGTGGAGAACTGCCTTTTCCAGAACGCTCACCAACCCACGAGCCCCGGTCCGCTCCTCGTGAGCTTGCTCGGCCAGCAAGCGGAGGGCCTCATCTTCAAAGCGTATGTCAATACCATAGGCACGAAAATCCGCCTTCTTTGCATTTATCACCGGATTTTTAGGATTTTTAAGAATGGCATACAGGTCGTCCGCCGCAAGTTCCTCGAATACTGATACCACCGGCAGCCTGCCCACAAATTCGCTTTCAAAACCATACTGGATAAGGTCCTCGGCTTTGACCATCCTGAGGAACTGCTCTTCTTCCGCCTTACTGGAGAGATCGGCGCCAAATCCTATTCCCTGCTTTTTCACCCGTTTTCTGACTATCTCCGCCAGAGCAGTGAACGCCCCACTCATAATAAAAAGAATGTTGCGCGTGTTGATCACCTGTTTTTCCCGCTTTCCTGTCTTGCGGTACTGCTCAATGGCCTGGATTTGAGAGATGGGATCGTGGGGGACCTTCATATCAACGTCGGTCTCTTCCATGGGTTTCAGGAGGGCCCGTTGCACTCCTGTTCTGGAGACGTCAGGACCGATTAGGTTCTGACTAGAGGCAATTTTGTCGATCTCATCAATATAGACAATGCCGTACTGTGCCAGCTCTATATTATCATTCGCTTCGTTCACCAGATCGCGGACCAGGTCTTCCACATCGCCACCAACATAACCTGTTTCGCTGAACTTGGTGGCATCACCTTTGACAAAGGGAACCCCGAGCTTATTGGCAATGAGTTTCACCATGTAGGTCTTTCCCACCCCTGTGGGGCCAATCATTATTATGTTGTTTTTTATCCGGCCCACCACGGTGGGATCATGGGATTTTTCGTTCTGAAGCTCGTGCTTTATCCGGTTAAAGTGGGTACAAACCTTGGTAGCAAGTATTGCCTTGGCTTCATCCTGCTTGATAACATACTCGTTCAGGTAGGCTTCCAGTTCTTCGGGTTTCATCTCGAACTGTATATTGTTTAACGCCTCACTGTCTGAAGTGGTTTCCCCCTCAGCCTCCTGTTCAGCCCCCTTTGGGAGCATCATTGGCGAGACTATCTTGACCCGGGCTCCATACTTCTTGGAGAGATAATCGCTCAGTTCCTTTTCCAGCTCTTTCTGATCAGGTACCTTCCGCTCGTCGTCAGCCATGGGACACCTTTTTGCTCTCTTCTCTGAAATCAAGTAAGCCGGGAGGCCATACGGCAATCGCGACTACAGATTTCACGTTGTCAGCCATACTTTCACTATAATCATTTTACTGGGCCATTTCAACCAATATAGCCCCTCATCCGTAACAGATCTATTTTAATAACACGCTGTTATCTATTCAAAAACCGTGCCGGCGATGGTCTAACCCGGATGTTTCACATATTGCCGTCGCGAGCCCAACTCTTTTCTCTTGACAAAAAGTCTTGTCTTGCTGATGGTAAATAATCACTTTGGTCTATCTGTCAAGAGCAAAGAGCTCACTCAAGGCGACGAAAAATCCTCTTGACACTATCTAAGATGAATGTTACGAGAAATGGTTCCTTAGTCTAACAGGTCGGGCCGTTAACTCAGTCGGTAGAGTATCTGCCTTTTAAGCAGAGAGTCGCTGGTTCGAGTCCAGCACGGCCCACCAACTTTCGCATAGCGCAAAGCGTTACGCTATGCGCCATGCGCTATGCGCTCTGCGAACGAAGCTTCGTCCCCATCGTCTAGCCCGGTCCAGGAACATCCCGCTTTCCAAGCGGGACGACAGGAGAACTTAGCCGGGATTTGATGAAGGGAAATGAAGCGAGCATCGCTTGCGCAGAAGTGATATTTAGGAAAAACCGCGTCCCCATCGTCTAGCCCGGTCCAGGACACCGGCCTTTCACGCCGGCGACAGGGGTTCAAATCCCCTTGGGGACGCCATTTTTAAGAGTGTAGCCCTTCGACTTTTGTCGAGGGGCTTTTTTCTTAGTCTTTCTGCGCTTTTCTGGCCGGATCTCTATTTTCCCGAGATCACCCGCCTCTATTAGGCCGACTTCAGCAAGGATGCCTTGGTAAGTTCCATGGATCACGATTTTGCCATCCTCATGGACGGTGATCTCCCGGATATGCTTTTGGAGTTCATCCCTGACAGCAACTGGTGAACACTCGTGAAGTGCATCAACCCAAGCGCCAAGCTCATCTTGAAGATACTTGTACCAGTCCTTTAAAGACTTGTTCTTCTTGCCTACATATTTGATTGCTACCTTTTGGTCTCCGAAAAAGGGCATCATTAGCTTGGCGACCTTTTCCTGTGCCTTCCGTGGTCGATCCAGAACCCTGTCTATCTCCTTGAGACGCTTCTTGCGCTCTTGTATCTCCTCAGAAATCAGCTTGGCAGCATCTGGAGTCTGATCAGCTGCTGTCAGAGCACGCATCAAGCGATCGATCTCTTGCTCCAGTTTTCGTTTCTTTTGTTCAAGCCCCTCAGTCTCATGCGCGTCTAGCCTCGCCCGTTCCAAAATTCGCTCTGCCTGTTTAGCCACATTATGGATCATTTCGGGATCCATCAGCTTTTGCTCGGTTGCTTCCAAGACCGCTTTATCTAAGACATTCATGTTTATACGATTGCTGTTAGAGCAAACACTTGTACCTCTATTTCGCCGGTAACCGCAGACATAGTGCCAATAGCGAGGCGGCTCTCCTGCTTTGGCCTTGGTTGATTGTACAGTGAAGTTAGCCTCACATACGGCGCATTTAATGAGTCCTGTCAGTAGGTAGTTGCTATGCTCTGCCTTGGCATGACTGATTTCCTTCTTGTACTTCTTGGCAATCTTGGCCATTCGTTTCTGCACTTTCTTGAACAGGTCTTCAGTGACAATCGGCTCATGAGCGTTTTTGTAGATCCGCCACTGATCCATCGGATTGTCGATATAACGTTTTTGTCCGTCTGATCCCTTGACTCTCGAAGTCTTACCAAGACAATACCAGCCAAGATATGAGTGGTTTCTTAGCATCTCCCGAATGGCAGACGGTGCCCATGAATCACTACGTGGCGCACGGACCCCTTTTTCGTTCAGCTTTGAAGCAAGCTTCTTGAAACCATTGCCCAGTAGATATTCTTTAAACAGCCACTTAACGACTTCTGCCTGTTCAAGATCTACTACCCACTTTAAGCGCGTACGTGGCTGGCCAGTTCGCTTATCTATGCTCGCAGAAGGATCCGATACCCATTCATTCTTATACCCATAGGGAGCCCACGTTGTCTTAAATCCCCTGGAGGCAGTGTGGTCCTGTCCTCTCTTGACATGCTCGGCCACCTGAGCAAGATAGACTTCGTTAACCATACGAATCGCACTCTCTGCTGCCACCCTCCCGCTACCCTTCATCGTGTGGAAAGGCTCCGATGCGCTAACCACCTCGATTCCTTGTCTCTCTAACTCAGCGGTTATCTTCAGTTCCTGCAAGCTGCTCCTAGAAAGTCTTGACTTGGAGAAGACAACCACCCTATCAAATGCCCTCGGCTTCCTTCGAGCTGAGGCCATAAGATTCTGCAAACCTGGCCGCTTATTCGTTGCGCCGCTGATAGCATAATCGGGATAAATATGATCGGGGTTTAATGTCCATCCCTCGCGCTCGATGAATTCTTTACACTTTTCCACCTGGCTTTCAATGCTCTCTTCGTTTTGATTGTCGGTACTGAAACGGGCGTAAATAGCGCACCTCATACGCTCCTCCGCTAGGTATTCGGATCAATAATACAAAAAGTTGCGTAATAAAATTCATTTTACAAAGTGGAATCATATTCAAGGAGTGTACCAGACTTTCCGGTTTAGCGCTCCTGTTTGATTATCTGTGCAAGTCTTGAATCAGGATAGATTGTCGTGGATTGGCTCGTTTCACCATTTTGCAGCCCTAAGACCAATTTTTAAAAAAGATTAGAAGTCAACGCAGCAAATTTCGAATCCCGCCTTTACTATTCAGGTGACTATGGGAGATGTGACTCTACTCACGCCGCTCCCCTATGCTGCCAAAGAAGTACCGAAGTACCGGCACCCTTCGGTTCTTCAGGCCACCGCGTGTCGGAATTGAATAGCTTGCAGAGATGTCCTGGTCCAGAAGTGTGTCCTTACACCCCCGCACTAAGCGCAATAGTCGTGATTACGCATACAGCAATGCTCTCCTTTGACCTATAAAGCTGCAAGCCACACTAACCAGGACAACCGGCGCTCGAGACTCTGGATGTCGCTGTCTTCAACGCGGCACCGAAGGTAGAAGCAAGGGCGGCTTCCAATAGCCGCCCTGAAGCCCCTGCAAACCTACAACACCCTACAGAAAGGATACAAATTGAGTACTACACGACACTACGGATATTTCATTAACAGCTGGCCTTGGGAGTGGTTCCTAACTCTGACTTTCAGGGAGCCTGTCTCACTTGATGTTGCACGCAGGCAACTGCTGCACTGGAATAGAGATCTTTGTAAGACGGAAGGCATACAGACAGCCTTCATTGCGGTTTTGAACAATACGAACTTTACTCCTCACTGGCATGCTTTGATTTTCGGTAAGAATAAAAACGGCAGGACTTTATTGGATGTATCGGAGAAAAGGTGGGAAAGAAGATGGCCCGGGATTGCTCGTATTGAGGTTGTCAGAGGCAATCAGGCCGCTAGTCATTATGTAGCAGGTAATATTACCTTATGGAATTCAGACCAATATGAACTTCTGGCCTATAACAAAAAGTTGCTAGATAAATGCAGACTTGCGAGGCAGGATTGATTGCCAAGGCAGGCAATCTATTGCTCTCATACAAGGTCCGATATTTCATACATGCTATCGGTAGACACAGCGTCGACAAAAGCCGACTCACATGCTTTCTCAAGTTTTCCCTTAAGCTCTATCGCTTGCGTAGAAGGATTCTTCTCAGAACGTCTTTTCAGAGCAGCATCCCGTTTATACTTTTCCTTTCTGGTTCCCACCAACGACTCTAGGATCTTCTGTTTTCTCTTTTTGACCCTCTCCTTCAGCTCCCAGGCCTTGTGAACTTCCCTGTTGACGATGGGTTTACCTTCTCTGTCAACTCCAACAACAATGTCTTTAGTCATGTCAGCGCACTCAGGTCTAGAGAGAATCATGCTAGCCCTGAGGTCATAGATATCGAGTTCAGCAAGCTCCGTGATCATACCTACTTCAGAATAATTCTCAGGGTCGACTTCAAACTCTTTCATATACCTGGTGGTCCAGAAGGCCATTAGCTCCAACTCAATGGGGCATTTCCTGCCAACTGGAACTTTGGCGATCTCCACGAATGGGCATTCCTGGGCGAATGGGCAGATCTTCTCTCCACCACAGAAGAGTGGTACTTTTGCCGCAGCACCGCCCCACTTGACTCCCTGTAGTCTGTAGTGGACTTTTCTGGCCTCTTCTGCGGTAAGCAGGATATGTCCATACTCTTCTAGATCCAGTTGGAGGAAGTCGAACATCTTAGACTCGGTGACCTTGCCATCTTCATTGATTGCTAGGCCACAAAGGTTAAAGTGGGTCTTTTTCGTCCTACCATCTTTGGAGTAAAAGGTCCTGACTTGCTTCTGTTCTATTTCAATCATCTTGCTAGGCATCTCTCCACTCATCAATTACTCAGGATCATTTTTGAATTCCCCGAATTCTCACCAATCCTTTCATACTAATAGTAAAGGGAATATGAGATTCGTACTGAAACAAATACAAACATTAGGTGCGATATTGGCAGGCTGGAAAACTACATTAAGGGACTAATCACACTTTGGTGAAGATATGAAAAGCATATGGCAAAAATCCTCTAATGATTAAGACTCCACATACATAGCAGATATTCAAACTTGCGAGTTACTTGAACTGTGTCCCAAGTTTATCCTGCTGATACTATAGAAAGAGTGAGAGATAACAGAACCACTGTTAGATGGTGAGAGACTCTTGAACATCTCACACTGCAACATTAGGGTTACGTCAGTCCTTATTCTGCTTGCTTTGACTCTGCATTTCCTCCCAGGCGTACCGAACCGCCTGCACTGAGGCGGCAACCACCAGGCCAGTAAACAGTATGCCGCCGACGGCTAGCAAAACAGAGATGATCCGGCCAATAGCCGTGGCAGGCACGATATCGCCGTAACCGACGGTTAGCCCCGTAATGAAGGAAAAGTAGACGGCCTTTCCGAACGACACCTTCTCCGTAGCTGCGATAGCCACGGCACCGGCCATGATCAAGGCAAGTAGCATCAAATATAGAGTACGAAGATTCCAGGTGATTCTAAGAAAATGGTGGTTGAAACGTGCAAGCATTCTCATCTCCCAGAGTTGGTGACTAAAAAGTCGAGCCTCGTTGACTCACTCGCTGGCACTACCTTCCGCCAGCCTTCTCCGTGTACCGAATGCTTTGGCCCAGGGGTTGGCGGTGATTCCGTGAGCCAGGATACTGAGCATTATTGTGCAGACCACAGTCATGGCGATGGGACCGCTGTTCGGCACGTTGGCGTTCACCACGATAACACCGAAGACAATACTGGCCAAACCACGTGGACCGAACCAGCCTATAAAAAGCTTGCCCTCGGTGCTCACCCCCATACCGGTGAGCGAGATAAAGACCGGCAACATGCGGATCAGGGTGAGACTAAGCACCGAGTAAAGCAGAATAAGCCAGCTGAACTGACCCACCGCCTGACCCACAACTGCCGAGCCGAAGATCACCCAGGTAATCAGCGCCAGGGTGTCCCCGGTGCCCTCCGCCGCGAGCAGAAACTCTTCCCGGTGCTGCTTTGCCAGTACGCCGAACAGAAGACCGCCTGAAAACGCTGCAATGAAGCCGCTCCCACCCAGGAATTGGGCAACAGCAAAACAGCCAAGCGCCAGGGCCACCACCGGGATCTGAATCCAGGTGTGGGTGAGCCACCCTTGCCCCTTGGCAAACTTCAACAGTAAACTCGCCATAGTGGTCAGTACCAGACCGACAGCCAGACCGATGCCGATCTCCTCGGCTACCAGCTTCATGGCGAGCTGCCAGGGACCCCCTTCACCACCCTTTCCCGTGGCGAGGGCCAGGAAGACGAACAGGATGGGCACGCAGATACCGTCGTTCAAGCCGCTCTCCACATTTAACCCTTGGCGAACAGGGTCGGGCACCGCTTCATTGGTGACCACCGCTTTACCGAGGGCAGCATCTGTCGGCGCTAACATAGTTGCCAGCAGGGCCACCTCGAACAAGGACAGTTTTTCGACGAGGAGCACACCGACCCCGAAACCGAGCAGTATGGTCAGCGGCAGGCCGATCAGCAGCAGACGAATGGGCAATGCCTTCGCCTTTCTCAGCACACCCATGTCGGCGCCAGCCGCATCGGTGAACAGCACCATCGCCAGGGTCAACTCCGCCAGGGTACTGAGTGTTTCCCCATCCGTTTTGAACGACAGCAGGTCCAGACCTACCGGGCCTATGAGGAGACCAAAGATGGTAAACACAATCGGTCCACTGATCCAGGTGCGCTCAACGCGCCCTGCGATCGAACTGTAAACCAGAATGAAGAGAGCCAGAATGGCTAGATCCTGATACATCGCTTATCTCCAATCATTTATCAAAACATCGACCTCGACTTAAGTCTAAGTTTTCAGGTTTCAAATTTCAAATTTCAGGTTTCGGGTTTCAGGTTTCAGGAAGTAAAAGAACTACCATAAGACCTGTGACCTGGATCCCTTATTGATTCGGCGGATCATTCTCCGCAACAGACTCCTGCTTCTGGATAAACAATTGAACGGCATCTGCAACCTTGTCGTGAATATGATCGCGGCCGATGATTTGGTCGACCCCATCCTTCTCCAACATGTCCATGACTGCATGTTTCACCCGGGCCAGGTGGATATCTACCCCCACGCTTCGCATATCCTTGGCAATCTCGGCCAACATATCGGAGCCTTCAAGATCAATATAGTTTATGCCCTCCATGTCGATCAGGACCTGTCTTACCGGTGGATCGACGTTAGTAGTCACCTCCCTGACCCTATCGCGCAGTCCATTGGCGGTAGCGAAGTATAGAGCGCCGTCGAAGCGAATGATGACTAGCCCCGGATAGGTTTCGCTATCAGGGTATCTGTCCAGGCTATGAAAAACCTTGGTACCGGGCCATCTGCCAAGCACCGGGATATTGGGCTTGGACGATCTGGCAATGAGCACTAACAGGGACAGAAGGAGGCCCATGAGCACACCCTGCAGGGTGCCGAAGGTGAGCACGCCCAGCAAGGCCATTGTTCCGACCCAGAACTCGGTTCGATTCAGGCGGTAGATCCGTTTCATGGCCTTAACATCCATGAGCCCAAAGACCACCGCCTCGATGACGATGGCCCCCAACACGGCCTCGGGAAGGTCAGCAAAGAGCGGGGCCAGGAGGAGCAGAGTCAGGATGACAAAAGCGCCTTGGGCCAGCGAGGCCATCTCCGATTTGGCCCCAGAGCCATCGTTGACAGAACTCTTGGAAAGGCTGCCTCAAACGTTGATGCCCTGAAAAAGACCCGAGGTTACGTTGGCCATGCCCTGGGCCAACATCTCCTGGTTGATGTCGATGTCGTAGTGGTGTTTGGAAGCGTACTGGCGAGCCACGGCCAGGGACTCCGAGAACCCGACCAGCAGCACACCAATCGCCCCGGAGAGAATCAGGCCAAAATTCTTCGTGATGAGGCTGATGTCAGGTAGGGCCGGGGTCGGCAGTCCCCCTGGAACCTTACCCACCACAGCCACACCCTGAGCGGAGAGGTCAAAGATTGCTGAGGCCCCGATGCCCAACACCAGAGCCACTAATGCGCACGGCACTTTGGGGGCGTAGATCTTGAGCACGAACAGGAGCACCAGGGCGACAACACCAACCACCAGGGTGGTCGTATGGGTATGAGGCAGGCTCGCAAGCCAACTTGCCAGTTTTTGCCAGACGCTTTCGCCGGTGACATGTGTCCCGGTAATATGCTTGAGCTGACCGATAGCCACGTCAATGCCGATGCCAAAGATGAAGCCAACCAGCACGCTCTCGGCCAGGAAGTTTGAGACCCAGCCCATCTTAAGCACAGATAGGACAATATACAGAATACCGGCCAGTATGGTAACGACCGCCACCAGGGCGACAGCCTCGCTGGAGCCGGCCTTGGCTACGGACAGGACGGCCGCGCCGGTGACGGCGGCGATGGTGGAAGTGGGCCCGGTGACCACGTGGCGAGAGCTGCCAAAGATGGCGTAAACAATCAGCGCGATGGCGGCCGCATAGAGACCATACTGCACCGGCACACCGCTTATGGCGGCATAGCCCAGGGACTGGGGCACCATCAAGGCCCACACCGACAGGCCTGCGACGATGTCGCCCGTCAGCCACGCTTTATTGTAGTGGGGCAGCCAGTGAAGAATTGGCAGGTAACGGGCAAGCAAGCCGGGTTTTACTTTGTCTTGTTGAGGCATGACCGCCATAGTCTTTGCACCTCTTTTACTAAGGTGTCAGGTGTCGGGTGTCAGGTGTCAGGAAAAAGAAACAAAAAAGTTATAGCGCGAACCGTAATCCTTAACACCGAGCATTGAAACCTCATCTAACATCAATGGGCCAGCCCGGTAGTCGAATCGCGGCTGCCTGCCCACCATCGCGAGCCGCTCAGGCGAGGTGGGCGGGGAAAGCCGCTCCCACAAGAGAATCCCTCTCTTCCGACCTCTGACTTCCGACCTCCGACCTCTAAGTTCTGTCCTCTGTCCTCCGCATCCATATAATTCTTCGTTGTCACTGCCTTCTCCCCTGACACCTTCTAGAAATCCGGCTTGTAGAGAACTTTCACCGCCTGGCCGGTGGGTGGCTGCTCCTCTCTATCTTCGGGTAAATCCTCAGGCGGCAACAAATTACCCCAATCGGTCCGCTGCCGCATCTCCTCCATGGTTTTCGCCGGGATGAAATCCTTGCCCAGCCGAAGTTCCCAGCCGCCACCCAGTGCCTTGTACAAGGCAATCAGGTTGGTGCCCACAGAGCCGGTAGCCGAGGCGAAGGTGTCCTCCTGCTCAGCCAGATTTCTTTGCGCATCGATCACGCGCTGGTAGGTTGTCAGACCTTCGCTGTATTGGATCAAAGAAAGTTCCACCGAACGCCTATAATGTTTGACACTTTCAGAGAGAAACCCAGTCTGTTCTTGTGTTCTCAAAAAGCCCACCGTGGCGTCTTCTACATCCTGGAAAGCCCTCAGGACCGTGTTCTGGTAATTGACCACCAGCTGTTGGAAGCGGGCATCCTGGACGCGGACGTTATTTTTGAGACGGCCGTAGTTGAAAATGGGCCACTGGAATGAGGGGCCAAAGAAATAGGTAATGCCACCGGAGGTAAACAGATCGCTGAAGTTTGCTCTGTTCGAGAGAACACCGCCTTTGTCGCTGGACTGTAAGCCGATGGAGCCAACCAAAGAGAAACTGGGGTAGAGATCCGCTTTGGCAATGCCAATTTGGGCACTCTGGACCGCCGCTTGAAATTCTGCCAGTCGAATATCCGGCCGACGGCGGAGCAGTTCCGCCGGAATCCCCACTGCGACCTCAATGGGTGCTGTCGGGATGGGCTTGGGTGGGCCAAGGATGTCCTGGACCTCGGTCGGCAGGATGCCGAGCAAAATAGCTAGTGCGTTTTTCGCCTGGCGCAGGCTGGCTTCAAGAGGGGGAATTGTCGCCTGGGTTTGCTTGAGAAGCGCTTTGGCTTGGCTAACATCAAGTTCGCTTTCCGCTCCAAATTCAAAACGCGCTGCCGCAACATCCAGCGATTCCTCCTGGAGACTGACGTTTTCCCTTGCAAACACCAACCTTTGTTCAAAGGTGCGGATGTCAAAGTAGGTACGGGCCACCTCAGCAATCAAGGAGATAAGGATATCGTCATAGTTTGCCAGAGTGGTATAAAGGCTCGCATTGGCAGACTCGACCCCGCGGCGAAACCGGCCCCAGAAATCCAGCTCCCAGGCGGCGTCAAAGCCAAACTGGTAGTTATAGAAGAACTTGTCCGCTCCCGCCCCGTTCGGCGCGTTTTCGCTCAGCTGGTTCGCGTTGGCTTCGCCGCCGATCTGTTGTGTCTGAGGGTACTGAAACCCGACAGCGATCCCTAACTGCGCCCGGGCCTCGAGGATTCGGAGCCCCGCGTTTTGCAGGTCCAGGTTTTGCCGGGAAGCAATCTCGATGAGGTTATCGAGTACAGGATCGTTAAACACGGACCACCATTCGCTAAAATCTGTCGGTTCGCTTTTGATTGTCTGATTGTGCTGCTGGAGCCATCCTTCCTCCACCTGAGCATCTGGCTTGACAAAATCAGGTCCAACCATGCAGCCGCTTACCAGAAAAGCCAGGGTGAAAAGGACAACTAACCAACTCCATAGAAACGCATGAGCACGTTGAGTCCACGCCAGATCATCGAAGGATCGGATAGATTTTCTCCAAATAGAGTCGGTCTCCAGGTTTCTACTAAAGGTGTTGGCTAGCATGATGGTTACTCCTTGCAGCGATGAATGAGGTTTCAGGTGTCAGGAAAAACAGACAGAAAATCTGAAACCTTCATCCAGACTGGTACTTCACTGGAGCGCGCGGGGGGCGGCGACGGGCGGCTTTTCTTTCTCGCTGCCGCTGGTCCCCGTCCTCACCAGCACCGAGCAGGTGATTCCCACGCGCAGCTCGACCTCGTCCGGCACATTGGTGAGATGGATGCGCACGGGTACGCGCTGGGCCAGCCGAATCCACTCGAAGGTCGGACTGATATTGGGCAGCAGCTCAAAACCCGTGCTGCCGTCCTGCTGGGCGATGCCCCAGCCGAGGCTGTCGACAGAACCTTCCAGCGGGGTGTCCGGATAGGCCATCAGGGTCACGACCGCTTTGTCCCCCTCCCGGATTTTCCCGATGGAGGTTTCCTTAAAGAAGCCGTCGACCCAGAAGCTGTTGACATCCACCAGCGCCAACGCCGGCTGGTTGGCAACGGCCTGGCTGCCCAGCCTGAGGTTCAGGTTGGTGACGTAGCCGTCCACCGGCGCCCTGACCTGGGTGAACTCGAGGTTCAGCTCCGCCTGCCGGACAGCGGCACGTGCCGCCCGGATGCTGGCGTTGGCTTCCCCCGCCGCCCCGAGATTCGCCTTCGCTTCAGCCAGGTTGGCTTCTGACTCGAGCAAAGACGCCTTCGACTGTGCCAAAGCGGCCACGGCCGTTTTCCGTTGCTCAATGGAAATCTCATAGTTGGCCTTGGCCCGGTCGACAGCCTTCTGGGATGTTGCTTTTCGCGGAAGCAGCTCCTTCTGGCGATCGTACTCAGCCTCGTTTTTTTCGATCGTCGACTCCATCTCCTTGATGGAACTCTTCGCTTGGGTTATGGCAGCGCGGGACACAGCGACCATCGCTTTTGCGGCCTCGACCTGCTGGACCAAAGCCTGGTAGTTGTCGCCGGTCTCGTCGAGTTGCGCCCGCGCCTGCTCCAGACTTGCCTCGAAAGTGCGCCGGTCGAGCTCAAACAGCAGGTCGCCCGCCTTCACGAGCTGATTGTCCTTTATTGGCAGCTTGACGATCGGGCCGGACACGCGCGGCGTTATCTGGATCACCTGGGCACGGACCTGGCCGTCCCGGGTCCAGGGGTTGGTGACATAGTCCCAGTACATGAGCAAGACCACGACGACGGCGAGCAAGACCACGCCAGCTGTCAGCAGGTATCTTTGGTTTTTTTTCATGGTTTTACACCGGAATGATTAGGGTCCCGATGAGGACCGTGTAAATGATCATCAACGCCAGGAACACCAGCGGCGGATAAAAAAAGTATTTCGACAGCCGATAGCGATTGAGCAAACGAGCCGTCACGACCGCAGCGATTGTCCCGAGTATGGCCGCGATGAGCAGCGGCGGCATGTAAACTCCACCGATGGCAAATTCGTGTGGCATGATAGGCTCCTCCTTAAATCTCATAGGAAGTATTAGAAGGCAAATTCGTTTTTAAATCCGAAATCCGCACTCCGCAATCCGAAATGAATTAAAATCTTGCTTCTTCCCACTGCGTCCAGTCGATGACGTCGGTGCTTCCGGCATAATTGACCAGCGCTTCCGAGACACCCCGATAGGCGCCCAAGAGGCGGTAAAAGTTCTCACCATCCCTTTCACTGATCAATCCATCGGGGGCCTTGTCCAAGGCACCCTTGATACGCTCTTCCAGATGATACAAAGTCCCGTCAAGTTTGGTGCGAAACGTTTCCCTCTCCCCGGCGGCCGGATGCTCCGATAACCGTTGAAAGATTTCCTGCACCCTGAGGCGCCAGGCTCGGACGTCCTCCTGCAGCTCCTGCACCAGGAATTGTGCCTGAGGATTGCCGCGTTCCTCAAGCAACTCCTGCATGCGATAAGTGAGCCCCTGCAGGCTTGTCACCACAGCCTGAACCTGCTGTGGCGAGGTGCCAGACAGTGCTTTCTTGTCAATGCTCGGGGCCCAGGCCCCGAGTTTTCGGGGCAGCGTCGACACTTCGCGGACGTGAAAGGCTTCTCTCCAGCGGTCCAGTCGCTTCACAGCCCGCTGCGGGTCCCAGCGCATAGTGGAAATCAGGTACTCGCAGCTGCGGAAGAAGCGACCAAGCAGACGCAGAAATACCCGTTCGGGGCGTAAATAGAAGGGAGCGCGCGCAGTGATAGCCAGGATCAGAAAGAGCAGGGCGAACATCAGCGCGGTGTTGGCTATCTTGAGGAAACTGTAAGTCTGCACGTTGGAAATGGAAGCGAGTGTAACAAACATGGCCAACCCTAATGCCCTGCCCAGGGCCTGCCGGGGGGCGGCGAAGAAATAGCAGATGGCGAAGGTCACCCCGAAGATCAGTAACCCGAGGCCAATGAAACTAGATAGCTGCGGCATGACAAAGATGTGCACCAGGCCACCGAAAAGCACGCTAATGGCGGCGGGCAAGAATAACAGTGAGACCGATACTTGTGGCATGGCCGCCATTGCCATCCCAAAGGCAGTAGCCATGCTCACGAAACCGGCTCCACCAGGCATGTCGTCAATGTAGATCAGGGCGAGAAAGGCCAGCCATAAAATCAAGATTATCCGTACGGCCCCCGCCAAACGATCCGGGTCGGGCACTAATCCGCCACGCGGCGGGGGAGCGGTATCGACCTCAGTTACCAATTGGCCAAAACCCTTGATGTCGCTGAGGCTGTCAAACAGGGATCGGGTCAGGACCTCGAGCCGTTGCAGCCGGGACCAGGTGACTGCTAGCGCCGCCTTGTGGAAATGGAACAGGGCCCGAGCTTCGGCCTTATCCAGGGCCAGATCCATGGCTACCGGCTGCCGCTCGGGCGGTTGATTGGCAAGCAGGCGACCGATCTGCGCCAACCGCTCGTCGAGTTCGGCGCCAAAGGGTATCAGATTGGGCAGCAGAC
>Ga0316191_10001657_pt1 | contig 15821 bp, 14 predicted proteins | sample Eddworburr2cm_MG_FD_204928 | JGI IMG/M metagenome (GOLD analysis project Ga0316191, IMG submission 204928) | Coastal sediment microbial communities from Maine, United States - Eddy worm burrow 2 cm | ecosystem: Environmental > Aquatic > Marine > Coastal > Sediment | place: USA: Maine...
AGGACGAGCTTCGAGAATTCCTGCGGCGACGCTTGGTTCCGGCGCTCGGCTTGTAGTAAGGGGATCAACTGTGAGCACTTGGAAGCACTCGTTGGTGGTCGCACTTGCGGCGGCCGCCCTTTTCCTTCCTGGGAGCCCCGCCTCGAACGCGGCCGCCGACGGGCCGATCGTGATTCGGTACGCGTCGCTTGCGCCTCCGAGCTCCGGCTTCGGCAAGGTCCTCAAAGCCTGGGGCCGCACGTTCAAGAAAGACACCGAGGGCCGTGCGGAGCTTCGGTTCTACACGGGCGGCAGCCAGGGTGACGAGCGCGACTTCATCCGGAAGATCCGGGCCGGGCAGATCGACGCCGCGGGGATCACCACGACAGGGATGGGCATGGTCGTGCGCCCAATCCTCGTTCTTACGGCGCCTGGACTGATCACAGAGATTGAGCAGCTCTACTACGTTAGGACGAAGCTTCGTGATCGCTTCGAGGCGATGTTCCAAGCGGCTGGGTTCGAGCTGTTGACCTGGGGAGACGGAGGCAAGAACCGCATCTTCTCGGCGAATCCGTTTGCGAAGCCCGACGACCTCAAGAGCGGGCGTCCGTGGGCCTGGAAAGATGATCCGGTGTTCGCCGGCTTCTTGTCGGTGATCGGCGCCAACCCAGTGCGCGTCGGCGCGAACGAGGTTTACGGCGGTCTGCAAACTCGCATGATCGACACGGTGACCACCTCCTCCATCATGGCCGTCGCCATCCAGTGGTACACGAAGCTCAACTACGTGGCGAAGCAGAACCTCAGCATCCTCGTCGGCGGGTCGATCGTGAAGCAGGAGGTGTTCAACCAGCTCACGCCGGAAGACCAGCAGACCTTCCTCACCACGGCGGAGCGCGGCGCGCGGGCGCTGGACATGATCACGGCCCGGGACGACGAAAGGGCGTACCAGACCCTCCTCTCTCGAGGCCTTACAGAGGTCGACCTCAGCCCCCACAAGGCCGAATGGGACGCCGTCGCTAAGAAGACGCGGGAACAGCTCGCGGGCCGGGTCTACAGCCAGAGCCTCCTCGACGAGGTTACGAAGCTGGCCGCTGAAAAGTGAACAATTGCGGCCCCGGGCCGTCTATTCGTGAGTCGATATGCAACACCGCAAGTACCCACTGATCCTCACTCTCGCGCTCGCCGCCCTCGTCGTTCCCGGACGCGCCGCGGTTTCTCAAGTTCCAACCGTACCGGCCACGACGATCCGAATCGCTTCGCTGGCACCGCCCGGTTCTTCGTTCGTCAAGGTGCTCAAGGCCTGGAGCCGCACCCTTCAAAAGGAGACGGAGGGCCGAGTCGAGCTTCGGGTTTTTTCGGGCGGCAGTGAGGGCAGCGACCGAGACCTCGTCAAGAGAATCAAGGCCGGCAAGCTCGACGCGGCTGGCGTTGCAACCACCGGGCTGAGCATGGTTGCGCCCGAGCTGCAGGTGCTCGCGGCCCCAGGGCTCCTCACCGACGACGCGCAGCTCGATCGCGCGCGCGAGAAGCTCGACGCAAAGCTTCAGAAACTGATCGAGGACGGCGGCTTCAAGCTGCTCGCCTGGGGAGACGGCGGAAAGAACCGCGTGTTCTCGTCGACCGAGTTCGCCGGGCCTGCGGACCTTGCCGCCAAGCCTGGATGGGCCGGCAAAGACAATGCCGTGGGGCTCGAGTACATCAAGGCGCTCGGTGCAAGCCCGGTGCGAGTCGGGGCCTCCGGGGTGTTCCCGGGTCTCAAGGAGGGGAAGCTCGAAGTCGTGCCCGCGTCCGCGATGGCTGCGGTTGCCTTCCAATGGTACACGAAGCTCAAGTACGTGACCTCGACCAACTTCAATATCATCGTTGGCGGCTCGATCATCAGTAAGGAGAAGTTCAACGAGCTCAGCGAGGCCGACCAGAAGACTCTGCTCGACACCGCCGCACGGGCTGCTTCGAAGCTGGACCAAATCGTCGCTCGAGACGACGCCCGGGCATATCAAACACTGCTTGGACGAGGCATCACCGAAGTGGACACCGCCCCGAACAAGGCAGCCTGGGATGGGGTGGCCAAGAAAGCGCGGGAGCGGCTCGCCCAACGCGGCGTGTACAGCAAGAGCCTACTGAAAACCGTAGAAGCCGCCGCCAAGAACTAGCGAAGGTTTTGCGTTAGCCACGCGGGGCGGGGCTCTATAGACTCCGCGCCGGTGACTGCGGAGTGCATTCTCGCGATCGATCTCGGGACGAGCGGGCCCAAGGTGGCGCTCGTCACGACGGAGGGCGAGGTGCTGGCCTCCGAGGTGGAGTCGACCGAGCTGTTCCTCAGTGAGGGAGGCGGGGCCGAGCAGGACCCCGACGACTGGTGGCGCGCCATCATGACCGCGACACGGCGGATCACCGACCGGCGTCTCGTGCCGGCCGAGCAGATCATTGCGGTGGCAGTCACCTCGCAATGGGCCGGAACCGTCCCCGTCGATAGCGACGGCAATGCGCTCGGTCGAGCGATCATTTGGCTCGATTCCCGCGGGGCGAAGTACGTGCCCGAGGTGGCAGGCGGCTTGGTTCGGATTCAAGGCTACGGCGCGCTGAAGCTCGAGAGCTGGATTCGCAAGACCGGTGGGGTCCCGAGCCTCGCGGGCAAAGAACCGGTCGCGCACATCTTGTTTCTTCGGCATGAGCGGCCGGAGATCTACGAAGCCGCGTACAAGTTCATGGAGCCGAAGGACTATCTGAACCTACGGCTCACCGGGAAGTTCCTGGCCACGACCGACTCGATCACGCTCCACTGGGTCACGGACAATCGCGACATCTACAACGTCCACTACGACGACAAGCTGCTCGCCCAGAGCACCTTGCCTCGTGAGAAGCTTCCCGACCTGAGGCGTGCTGTCGACGTGATCGGGACGCTGACACCCGCCACAGCGGTGGAGTTGGGCTTGAACGAAAACACCAAGGTCGTCGGAGGCACGCCGGACGTGCCTGCAGCGGCGGTGGGGTCGGGCGCGGTCGGGGACTTCGAAGGACATATCTACGTCGGGACCTCGTCTTGGTTGACCTGCCACGTCCCTTTCAAGAAGACCGACCTGACACACAATATGGCGTCGCTCCCGTCGGCGCTGCCGGGCCGCTACTTCATCGGCAACGAGCAGGAAACGGCGGGAGCCTGCATGGCGTGGCTGCGAGACAGCGTGCTCTGTCGCGACGACGCCCTCGACCCGGGCGCCCCTCCCGACGACGCGTTGGAACGATTCGGCGAGCTCGCGGCGGCAGCGCCGGCGGGCAGCGACAAGCTGATCTTCACCCCGTGGCTGTATGGCGAGCACACGCCGGTCGCGAACCCTCACTTGCGAGCCGCGTTTTCGAACGTGTCGTTGCGGACGACTCGCGCACACATGATCCGCGCAGTGATGGAAGGCGTCGCATACAACACCCGCTGGCTCATGGGTGGGGTCGAGGGGTTCATCGGCCGCCCGTTCGAGGGGCTTCGGTTCATTGGTGGCGGCGCGAAGTCAGAGCTCTGGTGTCAGATCTTTGCCGACGTGCTCAACCGGCCGATCGACCGAGTCGCTGACCCAATCTCGGCGAACGTCCGCGGCGCGGCTTTCGTCGCCGCCGTGGGGCTCCGCAAGCTCAAAGTCGAAGACATTCGGTCGCGGGTCCCCATCGAAAAGCGCTACATGCCCAACCCGGACCATCGACCGATCTACGACCAGCTCTTCAAGGCCTTCTTGGAAATCCACAAGAACAACGAGGGCATGTACAACCGGCTCAATCAATAGCGGCGGCGAGCGAGCTAGCCGATTCCGCGGTGGTGCGGTACGCAGGGTGCATGGACATCAAGGATCTTGCGAACGTGCGCCTCGGGCCGCTGGAGCCTCTCGTGGCGCGCATCTACCGGTACGCCAAGCGTTTGCCGATGGTCAGGGAGAAGCTCGAAGCGGAGTACGCGCCGATCATGGAGGAGCTTCGCAAATCGGCGAAGCCCTATGCGGACGAGATCGAGAATCACTCTGCGCTTCCCGCCGAGGGGAAGCCTCGTGCGGACATTCTGTCGGAGATCCGCGAGCTCGGACGGAGGGAGACCGAGCGCTGGGAAGACGGGTACGTGTCGGGAGCGGTTTACCACGGCGACCCGGAGCACATCGCGTTTCTCAACGAGGCCTACGCGATCACGTCTCAAACGAATCCGCTCCACTCCGACCTGTGGCCGAGCATCGCGAAGTACGAAGCGGAAATCGTCTCGATGACGGCGAACATGCTGGGTGCACGCCGAGCGACGGATGCCCAGGTCTGTGGGTCGGTGTCGAGCGGGGGGACCGAGAGCATCATGCTGGCGATGCGCTCCTACCGCGATTGGGCACGGGACACCAAGGGGATCACCTCACCCGAGCTCGTCGTGCCGACCACCGCGCACGCCGCCTTTGACAAGTCGGCGCAGTACTTCGGCATCAAGTTGGTCAAGGTGCCCGTTGGCCCGGACTGCCGCGCGGATGTGGTCGCGACCAAGAAGGCGATCAACCGACACACAATTTGCGTGGTCGGATCGGCGATTTCATTCCCTCATGGAGTGATCGATCCAATCGAAGAGCTCTCGGAGCTCGCGCGCAAACGCGGCATCGGCTTTCATACCGACGCTTGCCTAGGCGGTTTCATCCTGCCCTGGGCCGAAAGGCTCGGTTACGGCATTCCGGCGTTCGACTTTCGATTGCCGGGGGTGACCTCGATGTCTGCGGACACGCACAAGTACGGATACGCCGCCAAAGGAACGAGCGTAGTCCTCTATCGCAACTACGACTTGCGCCACTATCAGTACTACAAAGTCGCCGACTGGCCGGGCGGGCTCTACTTCTCACCGACGTTCGCCGGCAGTCGCCCGGGAGCGCTCAGCGCGGCGTGTTGGGCGGCCATGATCTCGATGGGGGAAAGCGGTTATCTCAATGCGAGCCGGCGTATTTTGGAGACCGGCGCGAAGATCCGCGAAGGCATTCGCGCCATCCCGGAGCTCAAAGTGCTCGGCGACCCGCTATGGGTGATCGCGTTTGGCTCTGACGATCTCGACATTTATCGCGTCATGGACTTCATGACGAAGCGAAACTGGAACCTCAACGGCTTGCACCGGCCGCCTAGCGTCCATCTCGCGGTCACCCTCCGTCACACCCAGGAAGGAGTGGCCGCTCGCTTCCTCGAAGATCTACGTGCCGCCGTCGAGCACACCAGAGCCCACCCCAACGAGGAAGGCGGCATGGCGCCGGTATACGGCATGGCCAACACAGTCCCAGTCCAAGGCGTAGTAACCGACCTCCTAGAACGCTACTTGGACGTCCTGTACGAGGTATGATGCAAGTTATCGAGCTCTACAAAACAACTGATCCGCTTACGACTGCACTTTGGGTAGCGGGGGCGCTGGCTCTGCTTTGCTGGGTGCTGTCGCTGATCACGAAAGAATACTCGTGGGTCGATCGATTATGGTCGATCACGCCGGTGCTCTTTGCGGTTCACTTCGCGGGGTACGCCGGATTCAACGATGCGCGTCTGAACTTGATGGCAGCGCTCGCCGTGCTCTGGGGCGTGCGCCTGACGTACAACTTCGTACGCAAGGGCGGCTACAAGCCGGGGGGCGAGGACTATCGCTGGGAGGAGATCCAAGAGAAGATCGGCCCGCGGTGGTTCCAGGTGCTGAACGCAACATTCATCGCGCCCTTCCAGAACTATCTTCTGCTGCTGATCGTCGTGCCCTCGTACGCGGCCTACCGTTTCGTGGGAACGCCCCTCAACGCGCTCGACTACGCCGCTGCTATCGCCTTCGCCGGATTCCTCATCGGGGAAGCCGTTGCAGACGAGCAGCAGTGGAAGTTTCAGACCGCCAAGTACGCGGCGATCGCGCGTGGGGAGACGCCCGAGGCCGGCTTCATCACGACGGGGCTCTTCCGGTACTCCCGGCACCCGAATTTCCTGTGCGAGCAGGCGATGTGGTGGACGTACTACGTCTTTTCGATCGCGGCGGGCGCCGGCTGGTTGAACTGGACTATCACGGGCGCCGTGCTCCTCACCCTGTTGTTCCAAGCTTCGACCAACCTCACCGAGAAGCTCTCCGCCCGAAAGTACCCGGCGTACGCCGACTACCAACGAACCACGAACCGCCTGATGCCCTGGTTTCCTTCCTGAGCGGGGCCTAACGAATCCGCCGGTGCTCGAGGCTCGGAACCGCCCTGCGAACCTGGTCGACGAAAGCGGGGTCGATCGGTGCAACCGCAACGCCCTCGCCTTCGCCGCATTGGGCAACGACCGTGCCCCAGGGGTCGGCGATCAGCGCGTGGCCGTAGGAGCGTCGCTCCCCGTAGTGGTGGCCCGTCTGCGCCGCCGCCAGCACGTAGCACTGCTGCTCGATCGCGCGGGCTCGGAGCAACACGTGCCAGTGGTCTTTGCCCGTGGTCAGCGTGAACGCCGCCGGGACGGCGAGTGCGATGGCGCCCGCATCGACCAAACGCCGGTAGAGCTCGGGGAACCGCAGGTCGTAACAAACACTCAGCCCGAGCGTTCCGAAAGGGGCGTCGGCGATGATGGTGTCGGACCCGGGGTCCACCGTCTGCGATTCGAGCAACTTGGTGCCATCGGGTAAGTCCACATCAAAGAGGTGAATCTTTCGGTAGACCGCATCGATCGAGCCATCGGCGCGCATATAGATGCACGCGTTGCGCACCTTGCCAGGCACGTCGCTCTTCTCCCAGAAGCCGCCGTAAACCACGTCGACCCCAGCATCTTGGGCCACCTCCCGGCAGCGCTCCAGGATCGGCCCGCCCTCGTCGAGGGACTCGGCGATGTCGATCTTACCCTTCTCAGGCCCGAGGTACGAAAAGCACTCGGGCACCAGCACCATCTCGGCGCCTCGAAGGGCAGCGTCGCGCACCAGCCTGCGCACGGTGTCCATATTGGCATCGACATCGGCGGTGGATGTCATCTGGAGCACGCCGGCGATCACTCTCTTCGACTGGCTCAATGTGAAAACCTCCGCATCGACACGTTCATCAGCAAGCCCAGGCCCAACATGGTCGAGAGCAGGCTCGACCCGCCGTACGAGAACAGTGGAAGCGTCATCCCGACGACGGGCAGCAGCCCCGAGACCATCCCAAGATTGACCACGGTTTGCCAGAAGATCATGGCGCCAACGCCAACCGCGACCACCGCACCGAACCGGTCTTTCGCTTGAGATGCGATGCGCAACGACCAAAGGACCAGGAACAGGTAGAGACTGATCAGGAGCACTGCGCCCAAGAAACCGTGCTCCTCGGCCCATACTGGGAACGGAAAGTCGGTGTGTTGGTCGGGCAGAAAGCGAAACCGGGTCTGCGTGCCTTGCGTGAAACCTTTGCCGGTCAGCCCGCCGCTTCCGATCGCCACGAGCGATTGATGGGTGTGCCAGCCGGAGTCGAGGATGTCGGCCTGCGTTCCCCCGAGGCGGTCCCAAAACGCGGTGATTCGCTCTTTTTGATAGTCCTTCAGGAGGTAGAACCAGGTGACGGGAGCGGCGACCACGAACGTCGCGAGAAGGGTGACGACCGAACGCATCTTGAGCTGCGTCAGCATCATGACGCTCGCAAAGATGAAGGCGAGGACCATCGCGGTGCCGAGGTCGGGCTGAAGGAGGACGAGCCCCATCGGCAACGCGAGGATCAGGCCGGGGATGATCAAGTCTGCCAGCGTGCGGCCCCCGGTCTTGGTGTCGTGATGGAGATACTTCGCGAGCGCGATGATCAGCCCGATCTTCATGAGCTCGCTCGGCTGAAGCGAGAATCCGCCGAGAGCGATCCAACGCGTTGAGCCCCGAACGCTCCTTCCGAGCCCGAACACCAGGACGAGCGCGAGAATGCACGCACCGTAAATCACCCAGCCGTATCGCTCGAAGTACCTGTAGTCGATGGCGACCGTCAACCCTGCGACGCCGAAGCCGAGAATGAGCCAATAGAGCTGCTGCACATACGCATCCGACGTCGTGCCGCCTTCGGTGGCGCTGTAGAGGTTGAGCACGCCGAACAACGCAATCGTCGACACCGCAATGAAGAGCGGCCAATCGAAGTCGTCGCGGATCGTTCTTCCGATCGCCATCGGCTACTCCGCCTCCGTGGGCTCTGGCTCGCTCAAGTACTGCTGCATGACCGACGTGGCAATCGGGGCGGCGCTCGCTCCGCCCGAACCACCGTGCTCCACCAAGACCGCAAAGGCCACCTGCGGATCTTCGGCGGGCGCAAAACCGGCGAACCAGCCGTGAGAGCGGTCTAGGTACCAGGCGCTCGATGATTCCTCAGAGCGGCCCTTGCGGCTGACGACCTGAGCGGTGCCGGTCTTGCCGGCGACCCGCACCCCGTCCTTGTTCCGCGCGCGGTATGCCGTGCCGGACTCTTCCTGAACCACATCGTGGAGCGCCCGGCGCATCAAATCGAGGTGCTGCGGCGAAACGCCTACTTCCCGCCTGATGCGCGGCTCGAACGTCTCGGACAGAGAGCCGTCGGGCGCCTTCACGTTCTGCACGACCTGGGGCACATACAAGGTGCCTCCGTTGGCGATCGCCGCATTGGCCATCGCGAGCTGAAGGACGGTAACGCGTGTGTTGCCCTGCCCGATCGCCGTGTTGAGCGTGTAGCCGATGCGAAACGCCCCGTAGTGTTCGACGTACCACTCGCGGGTCGCCAAGAAGCCCTTGGCTTCGCTGTTGACGCCGATCCCCGTTTGCTCGGCGAACCCGAAGGCCTCCGCGTAGCGTGTGATCCGTTCCAAGCCCACCTCTTCGGCGAGCTCCCAGAAGTACACGTTGCAGGACTGAACGATCGAATCGTACAGGTCGACCCATTCGTGCCGCTTGCTGCAGCGGAATTTCTGCCTGCCGATCTTCATGGACCCCATGCATTCGATGCGCTGCATCGGATCGACCACCGCATCTTCGAGGGAGGCCAGAGCGGTAATGACCTTGAAGGTCGAGCCAGGAAAGTAAGTTTCGTACATCGTCTTGTCGATCAATGGCCGAAATGGGTCGCCGGTGAGCTCGGCGTAGCGTTTCGTGCTGAGGCCGCTGCTCATCTCATTGGGATCGTAGACCGGCTTGGAATAGAGCGCGCGAACGGCACCGGTGTGAATGTCGACGACGACCGCCGCCCCAGAGGGATGCGGCCGAAACGCGCGGTCGAACGCCTCCATCAGCCGCATGTCGATCGTCAATTGAATGTCGTGGCCCGGAACCGGCTTCTTCAGCATCTCGACTTCGAGGGAGTCAGGCCGCGTTCCCGCGAGGGCTTTGCCTCTGGCGTCCACGACGACCCTGCGAAAACCGCGCGACCCCTTGAGCAGAGGCTCGTAGCGCTTCTCGAGCCCACTTCGGCCGATTCGGTCGCCTGAGCGGTACGTGCTTGGGTCGGGCGAACGCTCCAAGTCCTGCGCGTTGACCTCGTTCAGATAGCCGATCAGATGAGCCCCGAGCGTGGCGTAGGGATAGTCACGGAGCGGAACGGTGACGACGTCGAGCGCCGGGAGCTCCGCCAGGTGGGTCTCCAATGCAGCAAGCTGCTCCCGGTCGATGTCGCTGTAGAGCTCGAGCTGGTGAGTACGGCGGCTCGGAGGGAGCTCGTCCAATCGCGTCTGGAGGCCGGCCCGGTCTTGCTCGCTCAGCCCCATCAGCGACGCAATTCTGTCTACGTCTTCGGACAGGAGCAGCCGCGGGGTGGCATAGACATCGTAAGATGGGCGGTTCGTGGCGACGACGCGGCCCGCGATGTCTCGAATGACTCCCCGGGTGGCGGGAAGCTCGAGCGTCTTGGTGATGTTTTGCTGCGCAATGCCCGACCAGCGATCGCGCTGAAAGAGCTGCACCTGAGCGACACGGATGATGATCCCACCGAAGACGAGCACGACGAACAGCGCCATCCAACGATAGCGCTTGCGGAACTCCCCCACTTCCCTTCGCTGCGAGACCGTGATCATGTCGGCGCTCGCTCGGACACCGGGTCGATCCGCCGAACCACGGCAAACAGGATCGGCGCGACGAGCGCCGTGGCGAGTGCTGAAGCGAAAAGCGCGATCGTCAGCGTGACCCCACTCCAAGCCATGCCGCCGGGCGTGAACCCGCGGATGAGCTCGAGCAAGCCTCCGAGAAGGATGGTCAGCACGAATGTCAGCACCATCTCGAATGCGATGCCCCGAAACGTAAGGAGGTATCCGACCAGCCAGGCCGTGAGATAACCGACCACGAACACGAATGTGTGAAGGCCCAGCGGATTTCCTGTGAAGAGGTCGTACAGGTAGCCGATCGCAAATGCCGTGGCCGTGCCGCGAAGAACCCGCACGCCGGGCGCGGTGCCCATCGCGAAGACGAACGGAAGGCCGAGGTAGGGTGAGAACGGATAGGGGGCGAGCACCCGCGAAAAGACCGCCTGCGTCAGCAGCATCGCGAACGCGACCAAGACGATGATGATGCTTCCTCGCGCGCCGTGCATGCCCCTACCTTAGAGCGCGTCCGAGTCCTTGGGCCCGGAGGTCAGGATCAGCACCTCGTCGAGCCTCGTGAAATCGACCGATGGAGTCACTTCACCTTCCTGATGAAGGCCGAACTCCTGATCGCCGATCTGGCTGACGTAGCCGATTAGAATCGATGCAGGGAACTTCTTCCCGAGACCGGAGGTGAAGACCTCGTCACCTACGGCCACTTGGTCATCCTCGCGGTCGAACTGGATGCGGCAGCGATAACGGCTGCGCTCACCGAGCCCCTCGATCCGGCCGCGAGCACGGCCCTCGCCGACCACGACATCCACTCGGCTCTCGGGATCGATGGTCAACAACACGTCAGCGAAACGCCCCGAGACGCGTCGTATTTGACCCACCAGTCCGTCGTTCGCAACGACGGGCATGCCAGCATGCAAGCCCGCATGCTCGCCTTGATCGACCGCGAGTCGAACGACGCGAAATGACGGCGAGATGCCTTTGGCGATCACACGCGCTGTCATCGTCTCGGTCGCCAACCGTTCGCGCAGACCCAGCAACGACTCGAGCTCGTGCACCCGCTGCGCGTCGCCTCGCAAGACACGCATCTCACGCTCCATGCGATCGTTCTCCGCGCGCAGATGGTCGTTGTCGCTCTTGACGTCCACCAGGTATACGTAGTCCTCGACTACGCTCGTCACGCTGTCGGCAGCCCACTCAGCGACGAATTGCACCGGACCGCTCACCTGAAGCAGCGCGCGGTCGAGCCAGGAAAGCTCGGAAGGATCTCTGAGGTTCGCGCGCAAAAAGACGGCAGGAATGATCACCAGTGCAAGCAAGATGGCGGCATCTCGAATCGTCTGGAAGTAGTTCATCGCCGCGTTCTTGCTCCTCGCACTACGCGATCGTCACCTCACGGAGCAGATCCAAGTGGTCCAGCGCCTTGCCGGAGCCAAGCACGACGGCTGACACTGGATCATCCGAAACCATCACAGGAAGCCCTGTTTCCTCGCGCAAGAGCACATCCAAATTCTTCAAGAGGGCGCCGCCGCCGGTGAGCACGATGCCTTTGTCGACGATGTCGGCCGACAGCTCGGGCGGCGTTCGTTCGAGCGCCATCATGACGGCCTCGGTGATCGAGTTGATCGGCTCGGTGAGCGCGTCGCGAATCTCGTCCGAGTTGACGATGACGGTCTTCGGGACGCCCGCAACCATGTCGCGGCCCTTCACTTCCATCGTCTCTGCTTCGCCGTCCATGTGCGCGTTGCCGATGGTGCACTTGACGCGTTCGGCGGTCTGTTCGCCGATCAGAAGATTGTACTTGCGCTTCAGGTACGCGATGATCGCTTCGTCCATCTTGTCTCCGCCGACGCGAACGGATTGCGAGTAGACGATGCCGGCAAGCGAGATGACCGCAACCTCGGTCGTGCCGCCACCGATATCGACGACCATGTTGCCGCTCGGCTCGGTGATCGGAAGACCTGCACCGATCGCCGCTGCCATCGGCTCTTCGATGAGGAACACCTCGCGCGCACCGGCGCCCTCCGCGCTCTCTTTGACCGCGCGCTTCTCGACTTCGGTGATACCGAACGGGACGCAGATGATGATGCGGGGCTTGACCAAGGTCCGGCGATCGTGGTGTGCGCGGGCAATGAAGTAACGGAGCATCGCCTCGGTGATGTCGAAGTCCGCAATCACGCCGTCGCGTAACGGACGCACGGCACGGATCGAACCGGGCGTCCGCCCCAGCATCTCTTTCGCTTCTTTGCCGACCGCCAAGACGCGCTTCCCACCGCGCGGGTCCGCCTGGACCGCCACGACGGACGGTTCGCACGACACGATGCCTCGGCCCTTCACGTAGATGAGGGTCGTCGCCGTGCCCAAGTCGATGGCGAGGTCATTCGAGAATAGGCCGTAGAACCAGTCGGTGATCATGGGTGTGAGCCGGGCCCCAGAAGAGAATTCAAGAGAATTGAAGCGAATTCCCCACCATTCCAAGGGCTTCCGAGTGCAAGCGGGTTGGATGTAACAGCTTGGTTTGGGCCTTTCAACCCACGGATTTGGGTCCGGCCCAGGAAAGCGGGTAACCTTTAGGGGTCCTGAACGGACGGGGGCCTATTGAGCGGAAAACCACAGGTATCCGAAGCGCAGCGGCGAGGGGCTGAAGCCGCTGAGCTCGTCGCCCGCGCCAAGGCCGGAGACCCGGCCGCGTTCGATGAGCTGGTCCGTAAATATAGGGCACGCGTGTACTCGCTAGCGCTGCATCTGACCGGCCAGGCGAGCGATGCCGACGACATCACGCAGGATGCCTTTCTCAAGGCCTATCACAAGCTTCCAGAGTTCGAGGGACGCAGCGAGTTCTTCACTTGGATCTATCGGATCACACTGCACCGGGCCCTCAACTCGAAACGCGATCGCAAGCGCAGACGCACCGTGCCGCTCGATGACCCTCGCCTCGTCGCGGCGGTCGCGGTCGATTCGTACGGCGATCCGGAACGCGCCGTCCAGCTGAGAGATCGATATCGGGCCCTTCTCGAGGCGTTCGACCAGCTCTCGCCGCTTCTTCAAACGACGGTGGTCCTCACGACGCTCCAGGGCCTCAGCTACAAGGAAGCCGCCGTGGTTCTCGAGACCACGGAGGGAACGATCGCCTGGCGTATCCACGAGGCTCGCCGAAAGATGCGGGGCTACCTCGAAGGCCTCGAAACCGGACGGGCACGCGCCAAGCGGCGCCCCATGTCCGACAGTGCGGTGTTCCGACTAGAAAAGGCGCTGATGCAGCTCATCCCCGTGGTGCCGACGCCGGCGACCGCCCGCTGATCGGGTCATCCGGCCATCTGTGGTAAACCAAGCTCGTGCTTGCCCACGGCATCGAGACCTCCCGGTCGGCCGATCCCGACCGTTACATGCTGTTTTTGCACGGGATCCTGGGTACTCGGGCCAATTGGCGGAGCATCGCCCGACGGTTCGTCGAAGCGCGGCCCCGGTGGGGTGCAATCCTGGTCGACCTCCGCGAACATGGGGATTCCCTTGGACTCTCCGGGCCGCACACCGTGCGAGCGGCGGCGGCCGACCTGACCGAGCTAGAGGGGTCGCTGGCCCTGCCAATCGGGGGCGCTCTCGGCCATAGCTTTGGGGGCAAGGTGGTGCTGGAGTGGCTACGGTCGCGTCAGGGTCAGCTCACCGAGGCTTGGACCATCGACTCTTCGCCGTCTCCGATCGGAGCAGATCGCAATACGTCGGCGACCGCCGAGGTGATTCGAACGCTCGAAGCGCTCCCCCGGCAGTGGGCTTCCGGAGACGCCTTCATCGCGGCGATGGTCGAGGCCGGTCAGCCGCCGCCGATAGCGAAATGGCTCGCAATGAACCTCCGCAGAACCGACAGGGGCGAACGGATCTTCGGGCCGGACCTCGGAGTGATCCGCGATCTCATCGACGATTATGCCAGCGCCGACAGTTGGGACGTGCTCGAAGCACTGCCGAAGGAGTGCACGCTCGACCTGGTCATCGGCGGCCAATCCGAAGTGTTTTCTGCGTCGGATCGAGAGCGCGTCGGGCAACTCGCCAACCGGAATTCGAACATTTCGGTGCATGTGATCGAGCGAGCCGGACATTGGGTGCACGTCGATGCGGCGGACGCGCTGCTGGCGCTCTTGACTTCGCCGCGAAGCCCACAACGATGAGCTTCGATGGCGATCTTCATGACAGGGGCGACCGGGCATCTCGGCTCGTACGCCACCGAGTGGCTCCTTCGCAATACCGACCACGAGCTCGCGCTCCTGGTGCGGGCCCCGGACTACGACGCCGGAGTCGAGCGCCTCTGGAAGTCCCTTCAACTGCACATGCAGGCCGATGAGTTCCATCGCCACCTGGACCGGATCTGCTTCATCAGCGGCGATCTGACGGAGCCCGGCCTGGGCATCTCTACGGCGGATTACGATTGGCTCATCTCGAACGCGGAGTCTGTGCTTCACAACGCAGCCGCACTCAACTTCCGCTCCGAGCGCGCCTGCACGAATCACAACCTTCGAGGCACGCTCTCGGTCATCCAGCTCGCGCGCGCGATCCAAGAAGACCATCCGCTGGAGCGCTTCACGCAGGTATCGACCGCGGCCGTGGCCGGCAACCGTCCCGGAGCGCTCGTCATGGAAGACGAGCCCCTCGACTGGACTCAACCCGACTTCAATCCGTTCACGCGCACGAAGAAATTTTGCGAGCATATGGTGCGGGAGCTCCTGCCGGAGGCGCCTTGCCTGATCGTGCGCCCGAGCGTGGTCATGGGCGACTCGCGCTTCGCCGAGACGACTCGATTCGACATGGCCCGCGCGCTGTGCGCGCTGACCGACCTGCCGGTGTTGCCGCTGTCACCAGACCTTCGGCTCGACGTCGTCAATGCGGACTGGGTCGGCCCGAGCATTGCCGAGCTGCACGTCCGGGAAGACCTTGCGTGCGACACCTATCACCTGAGCGCAGGCATCGAGTCGCGAACCCTCGGAGAGATCGCCGACGCTTTTTCATCCGCGCTCGGCAAACGAGCCCCTCGGTTTGCGGGTCAACTCGCGGCGCCGTTCGAGCGAGTGCTGGATGCCCTGGCCAACTTTCCCAAAGCCGGGAACCTCCAACGCATCGGCGCACTTCTGAGTGCGTTCATCCCCTACATGGCCACGGACATCGTCTACGACAACACGCGCGCGGTAACAGATCTGCACACCGCGCCGACGCCCTTCACTTCGTACGGGGCAGCGCTGTACACCTACGCAAAATCCGTGAACTTCGAGTTCCCGTATAGGCCGCTCCCCGAGGGTCTCGATCTTTCGAACGTCCCGCCCAGCCCCATTCGTCCGACGGCTTGAGCCCGGCTCGGCGCTTTCCATGTGTCGATAGGAGTGGTAATTGGGCCGTGGATGGGGCTCAAGAACACAGTCGACTGGGCGCGCAACGAGTGGGGCATCTTCCGCAAGGGCGGCGAGATGGGCTGGGGTCAACGCGGGCGTTGGCTCAAGCAGTGGGTCCCGTTTGGAACCCGCACGATCGGCTGGAGTGCGGTGTCGCTCGGCGTCGGGCCGCTCACCAAAGGCGCGGCATCGACTTGGGCGGCCAAAAAGTGGAGCCAGTCTTCGGCCAGGGGCCTCAACATCTACATCGAGGCAACGGGTGGAGAGAACGTACCAGACGGTGGCTTCGTTTACGCAAGCAACCACGAGAGCTTGATCGACATCTTGGTCCTCGGCGCGGCACTGCCTGGCGATTTCAAGTGGGCCGCGAAGCGTTCGGTCATGAATATCCCGTTCTTGGGCTGGCACCTGAGGCTGGCTGGGCACGTGCCGGTCGACCGCAACCAGGGCAAGAGTGCGGCACTGGCGGTCACCGAGGCATTTGAG
>Ga0316191_10001658_pt1 | contig 15818 bp, 18 predicted proteins | sample Eddworburr2cm_MG_FD_204928 | JGI IMG/M metagenome (GOLD analysis project Ga0316191, IMG submission 204928) | Coastal sediment microbial communities from Maine, United States - Eddy worm burrow 2 cm | ecosystem: Environmental > Aquatic > Marine > Coastal > Sediment | place: USA: Maine...
CTCGCCTGTTTAGAACCGAGGTCAGCGGATCGGTCCTGGCAAGCTCTTTCTGGCTCTCCAGAGCAGTTTTTAATTTATGGGTGATACAAGTGATGACCAAAAATACAAACAGCCTGAAAACTTGGTTTAAATAAGGGATGATGATATTTGAAAAAATATCCACCATCATCAAATCTGCTACAAGCCAGGATATAGCACCCGTAAAGGATATTAAGACTCCAGCCGCGATTCCTGCCTTCCAGGTTGCCAGAATGATGGGGAATAAATAGAAAGCTGATAATGCCCATTCCGGTCCGGAAAAATATCGAATAACGCCAATCGCCAGTGCAAGCACAAAACAATTAATAACAAGTAAAGCCTTAGAATAGTTTTTGAAACCACTTAAAGTGCTCATTATTGAATTTTCTATCCAATACTTAGCTAACTATCCACAGGGTGCTACGATAGGCAAATTGTAGTATTTTTCTGCTTACCCGCCCAAACTTGAACTCCCCGACAGCAGTAAGACCCCGCCTCCCAAGCACAATGGTATCAAAGCCACCTTCGGTGGCTGTTTTTACAATAGCATCGGCTCTGCTTTTTTGATACGTCAAGATTTCACTGGAAATTTTTTCTTTAGAAAACCCCGCCTTCTCCAAGCGTCTTTTGGCTTCGTTTATTACGGGTACAATTTTTCTTTGGTTAGCTGCGATCCAATCGGCCTCATGTTTTGGGACGAAAAGTTCTTTGGCACCCATTTGTTGAACACTTAACGGTCGGATGACATGGCATAGCAAAATTTCGCATTCGGCCGGACCTAACAAAGCAGCGACACATTGCACAGCCTTCATCGATTCTGTGGATCCATCAATCGCAATGATAATTTTTTGGGATTTCGTATTCTTCCCAACAACTATGATAGGAGGATAGGCGACCACGTCAACCAGCTTGGAAGCCACGCTTCCCAGCGTAATATTCTCAATTTTGCTTATTCCGCTTCGTCCAATCACCAATAGGTCATAGTTTTGGTGCGATTCGTTTAAGATATCTCTGGCAACACCGGATCTCATAGTCTGGGTCTTTACCGATATGGCTTCTTTGGGAAAACCGGAAGCAATTAATATATCACAAGCTGCTGTCATAAATTCATTGATAAGCTCCTCCTGGCGGGTGTTCCAAACACTGAGCGGATAATTTTCTTTTTCGGTTAACGGATCTGCACTCACATCTCTGAAGGCTTCCGGTGCTTCAGCCCTGACATGAAAAACAACAATCTTCGCCTGTTTTGAAAGCACTTTACCAAGATAAACTGAAGCGGCAAATGATCGTTCAGATCCGTCTATAGCCATTAGAATACGAGGGATTTTTTTCATTATTTACCCTAACATTTTCATTCTCAGATACTCAAAATACTTTTCTATACCTGATTTAAAAGGCTCCGATAATCTTAATTATCTCTTGGTTTTCAAAGCTGAGGTAATCTTCTAGATCTCTCATGGAATAATTTATCAGCCGTTTGATTCCTGCCAAGGAGCGTGTCGGTCTATTGGATAGACGCAGAGCCAGCTGAATTGCCGTTTTTTCGAGTTCCTTATTGGGAACCACCTGATCGACGATGCCAAGTTCCAAGGCCGCAATGGCATTAATATCTTCTTCTGACTCTAGTAACTGTCGGGTTTTGCTATTCCCCAACATTTTGCAGAGAAAAAAGGCGCCACCACCTTTTGGTAAAAAACCCAATTCAAAATAAGGTTTCTGAAAAATTGTGTGAGTTGCGACAATCCGATAATCGCAGGCAAGACTCATATTTAGAAATAAGGGAATCACTTCACCACAGTCTGTATGAATGACAAGTTTATTCAAACCAACTAATTTTAGAATGAGCTGATCAAAAATATTGCACATTCGATGGATCGACCTGCGTTCGAATTCATTAGCAATGACTTGCCGGAAAAAATCAATATATTCTTCACGTCCAATCTTCTCCGGACAGTTCATGATAACCAGGACCTTAATCTCATCGTTTTCTGCAATATGGTCAAAAACATCCAACAGAGGATTTTCGATGGCAAGATCAATGGCATTCGACAGGAAATTTTTGCCAAGCTTGAGTATGGCAACATTATCATATCGTTTGAGCAAATAAAAATCCGGGCTTTCATAAGAAGTCATTTTTACCTTCATTTTAATGCCTTTTTGTTGGTATCCGGAACGAAGACGTCCAATTGTGAGCGAAATTGACTAAGTTCATTAAGCCGCATTCCTATCTACAAATGGTTTTCCTTCCAATTCCGCTGCAAATTTTTCTCTGAAAGCACATGCAATAACTTCTGCTGCTCCACCTGGTTCAGTAATAAAATCACTGTTTATAACCAAATCAAACTCGTAAGGTGAGGCATCTTTTTTTGCGAACCCCTTTTTAAAAAAAGACCGCTGTTCCTGATCGATGTGGTGCAACAATTTTTCGGCTTCATTTTCTTCCACATCTAAAATATTGGCCAATCGCTCTATACGGAACTTATCCGAACATATAATGCGTGCTGCCAGCACTCGATCCCTCGGCAGGATAAGATGGGCTCCTCTACCCACAAATATGCTAGAACCCATGTTTGCAAATGTATATACGGCGCCAACTAAGATTTTTACATAATCGCTCATGATAAATGACTTTTCGCCGAAAAGCATCGAAGCCAACTCTGACATTTTTCCTGGATAGCGCTCATCAAAGAATTCAACGGTTTTTTTGCTCATTTCCTTATCTTTAGCCATATGCTCCAGCAACTCCCGGTCAACGACACGATAATAGATTTTTTCGGCCAAAAGATCTGCAATCTCCAATGCCCCGCTGCCGATTTTACGCGAAAAACAGATTGTAGGGGGTATCTCAGACGGTTCAATTTTTTTGCCCTTCAGTTTGACATAACGTTGATGCCACTCCCTGATAAATTGACCAGCCAGATGAGCGGCGTCCGGTCTTTTTTTTCCATGCGCGCCCGGGACATATTTCAGTTTTGATTTGTTTATAGCCATCGTATACCTCCTATTGTCAGCTTTAAATTTTTACAGTGCCAATCAGTTCAACCGGTTCTTGATTGTCTTCCAGCATAATCTTTATCACTGGGGTCAGAAGAATATGTTTTGGGATCTGTTAATTTCACAATTTCATTCACCATTTTGTTGAATTCCTGTGTAATTAAAAGCGCTTTGTTATCTAGCAGGCTGATGTCTCCCGCATCCCCTTCCTTCACCACTTCGAGTTCCAAGGGCAGCGTCGCTAAAAGCCGCAAACCCTCTTTTTGAGCGGTTAGCTCCCCACCCTGCGTTTTAAATACATCGATTATTTTCCCGCAGTATGGGCACTTCAGGCCGCTCATATTTTCCACCAAACCCAGAATTTCCATTTTGACCTGGTGGCAAAAATTAATGGATTTTCTGACATCGGCCAATGATACCTCTTGCGGTGTCGTCACAATCAAGGCCTTGGCATCCGGTATGGTCTGGGCCACCGTCAGGGGCTCATCACCTGTACCCGGCGGTGAATCAATCACCAGATAATCCAATTCCATCCAATCGATATCGGAGATAAATTGTCTGATGGCGCCAATCTTTAGCGGCCCTCTCCATATCGTCGCCGCATCTTTGTTTTCTCCCATGAGGGTTTCAATTGAAATCACTTCCATATTAGGAAGGTAGTTGATTGGGAGCATTTTCTTTTCGTGACTGCCGAAACCAAGGCTGCCTTTCAAACCCAGAATGCGAGGGATACTGGGGCCATGCAGATCAACATCCATGAGACCGACCCGAAAGCCTTTCTTTGCCAAGGCCACGGAAAGATAGGCGGCAACACTGCTTTTTCCCACACCGCCTTTGCCGCTCATGACCAGGATTTTATTCTTAATGTGGCGCAATGTCTCTGTAATTTCTTTGTTTTGCATCTCCATTTGCGCTTTGCGGTTTTCGGCCTGGCTGCTTTGACTTTTCACTGTCATTTAACATTACCTCCTTGATTAAAAAACTATCAACTGATAACGAATAATTCCCAATTGGTTTAAACTCAATTGAGAATAGATCTATTATATCCAGATATAATCTGATTGGATTGGTTGCTGGGTCGCTATCTGTGCATCCAGGCAATCGCAATATTCATCGAACATAAAATGCATGCATCTGTCACTAAAAGATGATTTTTTATAGAATTTGCAGTTTTTTTGCTCGTTTTCACTAGCTGCCGTACAGATGGACATGATATCTCTTTTGCAAAAGCATAATCTATCATTCAGCACCCCAATCACCCCCCCCATTTTTCTTAATTACTCATGATGTATAATAACTCTCTCTGATACAAGTGATGAATCACTCGATGACTAGTGCTTCTGCATTAAATGTGCCAGGAAATTAGAAAAGAACCTTTTAATGTGAAATCAGGCTGTTAATATCTATCTCGCAAGTGATACCTACTTGAAACAAGACGGAGCTTGAAAAATTGCGAAATCTTTTTCGAAAAATTTCGAACTAATTAACGCTAATAGAATGAAAGCTCGATTGAGAAATTATTCGGTATTCGGCTCTGGACAATGGGTTAACAGGTGGAAAACTTACAGAAGGAACTTCTTGTATGATGGGTACATGGCCTCAAGGTATTCAATCGAGACGGCATTTGTAGGAATCTCACGAAAAAATAGGCTTAATATTTCTTTTTTTGTGCTTTCGTGTGGCTAAATTTTTACGTTCTCTTTATTTCACTTTCCTGTTTCACCGTCCCAGGGCAAAAAGAATGCCTCCAACCGCAAGCCCGAATATAAGATTAAAAAGTTTGATTAGTACTGAATCTTTAAGGCTGTAGGATAACAGGGGCAGCATGCCATGCCCGTCCTGGACAAAAGAAGTCGTAAAGAGCACGGAAAAGGGTACCAACCCCTGGGCATACATCATCACAAATATCAGATGCGGTCCGGATTCAGGAATAATGCCGAGGAAGGCACCGATGGCTAAAACCCAAAGCATATGATGATGAACGAAGGTTTCCAGATTCCAGTATTTCAAACCCCAATGAACAAATAGCAAAGACCCGAAGCTCCACAAAAAAACCCGGAAAAGATGTTGTTTGATGATATGCTCCAAGATGTGATCATGAAAATAATGTTCGGGGACAACCGATGCAATGTATAAGGCACAAATAGATAGGACCGCGAACGTCGTCCGTTTCCAGTTCCAGACAGCCGGCCCGAGAATTCCAAAGGATACGAAAACTAAGAATGAAATGATTAAGCCGATGAGAAGAAAGCGGGTCAAAGATAGCGCAAGATAATTGCTGATGAAATTCTGGGGCCGGAAAATATCCACCACATTTTCTTGTCGTTCTGTTTCTGAGAGGCACTGCTCGCAATGCCCCTCAAGACAGGTTGCACAAGGTGCAATCTTAAGAATCTTGACCATCGTGTCGCTGACCCAACCAAACAGGATTCCGCATGCAAACAACAATACGAAAAGCATAAGACCCGTGCCCGGAAACTGAGCCAGCATGACAAAGGCTTCATCACCGGAAGTCGCAATCATGCCCCCCACGATCGCGCCAAAGCTGATCATACCGTGTACATAGAGACTCACATTCATAAAAGCGCCCAGACAACCCGGCGTAGAACCGAGCAAGGAGGCCAGGGTATATTGTCGCCAGGGTCCGCCTTTAATAATTTCCGACATACGCCCTTTGCTGGTGGAATCAATAAAATCCACCACCAGCATCATGACGAACACGAAAAAGGTGATTACCAAGGCATGCTTGAAAACATTGATTATTTCCATTACATCTTTCGAGATTTGAATCCCCCAATTATATGGAAAGATCCGTAGTTTCTGTCTCCCAAATACGGATGCCATTTATTAAGATAATTTGGTTTCTAAAGAAGCCAGGACCGTAGTATATAAATCATCCAGTATGTTTTATTCGGTTCTTTCGGCGCCGGCTCGCTGGTACCTATCATATCCCACTCCATTTATCTTTAAAAATGGTTTTCTGAATATTCAAGCCTTCAAATCACCAAGGCTTCTCCATAGTTCTATTCAGCAACGGATAACCGAAGATTGATCTGCCTCTGGCAAAACAAACTCAGATTTCCCGCAATATAGAATAATAGTTATTCTACGTATTCCCAATTGGCGGCAAAAGTATTGTCGTGCAGTGTATGGGAATATCCAAGCATTTTACCAATTCCTTATTGATCGCTGTAATCAGTCATTGCATACCTTATTCTTATTTTTTGGTTAGCATAATGTATGCCACACTGTTGAATTATTGCTAACTATCATAATTACAGATGGTTAGCTGTATCGAAATTTTAAATCAATCCCCCTCCAAAATTCGATTTAGAAAAATTTCAACCTAAAGTTTCGCAAAATTGCGAATAGATATTATAAAGAAAATTTGAGCAGCACCTTCGTGGAAATTTAAATTTACTAACTGCAAACCTCTAACCGCTCGGAGGTGTGATTAATCTCTTACCTGTCCAGCTTAAAGAGGGAATTCATCGAGGAAAGAAACTCGGTGCAGGGATAATTCTTTTTGTAAAAGTCCAGTCACTAAGATACGAAGGCACAAATATGAGGAATGTGCATTTTGTTTTTGTCGTGAGCTATCTAGGTGTGAATTAACATATCAAAGACAAGTTGATAAGTTGAGTATTAGCCGGTCGATCTATTATCAGATAAATTTGTCTTATCGCCGCCAATAATTTTTTCAATAATCAGGTTGCAGGCTTCCGCGATTTCAGATTCCGGATGCTTTTCAAGAAAAAGATCCCCGGCATCCGCGCATACTCCCATGTGCGGATCAATGGGTATTCGTCCCAAAAATGGGATGTCCAATAAAAAGACGGCTCTGCTGCCGGGTCCGGTGCTGAACAGCTCCTGACGTTTCCCGCAGTTTTGACATAAAAACCCGCGCATATTTTCAATCCAGCCAAATATTGGTATTTGTTCCTTCCTGAAAAAATTGATCATTTTTTTGGCACGATCACCGGATATCATATGCGGCGTTGTTACAATAATGATTTTGGCGTCGGGAATGGCTTGAACCACAGATAGTAATTTTTCACCCGGCCCTGCCGGTGTATCTACAAACAGGTAGTCCAACTCACCCCAATTCACGCTAAAGATAAACCTTCGGATATCTGATGTCTTCAGGGGTTTTCCCCAGGCCCCGGTCTCACCTCTGCCCTTCATCGCGGACTTAATGGAAGCCACTTTCAATTCATCTGAGTGCGTCATGGGTACAAGTGGTTTATTTAAATCGCTTGCAGCCGCAAACTCGAAACCGAACATTTTATGAATGTCGGGGCTACTAAAATTAACATCCATCAGTCCGCCTTTTACCCCCCTCCTTGAAAGAGCTATGGATAGGTTCACAATAACGCTGGTTTTACCCACCCCTCCCTTGCTGCTCATGACGAGAAACTTGTGTTTGATGGATGACAAAGATTCCTGGAGAGCCTGAACTCGCTGACTTGTTTCAGTTTTCATTTGAGATGCTTTGCTCCTGTTATCTTTCGACCAAATGGTTTATTTAAAAGCTATCGAGAGCGTTAAAACTTGTAAGTCGTTGTGTATTTATGCGCTATGATTTAAGTCGTTCTGTATAACTTTAGTAGTGCATATGGCATGCCAACAGATTGTTTTTGGATATGCCATATAAATACGGCTGGTTTTCTAAAAGCTCGTCTGTGCATAATTTTGCTGCGAAGCCAAATTTAGAAAATTTTCAAAAACTCTTTTCGCAAAATTTCGAAAGTTAAATAACTATGACGGAGTTCTCACTATCTATATAAGGGGTGGGTACCGATTTATCGGCATCTATTTCATTTTTCCAGATCTTTTTGTCCAGGAGATACCGAAACTGATATTCTTTGCCCGGTTCCAGATCCAAAGTAGTCGTAAATGCGCCGCTTTTTAATTTTTTCATGGGAGTAGAAAATAAAGTCCAGTTGTTAAATTCGCCCACAATGTGGGCCGTTTTGGCTGAATTACCCATTTCCTCGGGAATCCGAAACGTTGCTTTGCATACCGGTTTACTTTTAAGATATTGCTTTCTGATACTCATTTTAGTCTCCTTACAGTGTTAATTTTAGTTATTGTAGCCCAAATTTAGTTTTTTTATGCATGCTTTTTACTTCTATGAATGTAACCGTTAAAAAATCCCCCCTACCCCCCTTTTTAAAAGGGGGATCGAGGGGAATTTCAAAATTCATTCAGAATGAATGACTCATACGGGTGCCATGGCCGGGGTTGAAATCTGCTCGCTGTAAAATACCTGGGAGTCGGCGCTTCGTTCTATGCGATAAGGAATGGCTTGGTTGTCTGTTGATTTAGCCGGGCCATCTTCATTTTTAGCGCGGACTTTTTTCTTTTCCGGAGTTATCAGCGGCCGCTGTAAAATCCTTTCATACAGATCCACATAGCGATATGCTTTTTCAAAATGATTAAACAAAGGAGGGCTTCGCCATACCACCTGCTCGTTTTTTTGCTTTCCAGTATGATGCGCGTTTGGCCCGTTATTGCAGTATCGCTTTTTATCACTCGTGACGTTAACTGGTGAATCGGGTATACCGGCCATTCCCCAGACACACCCGGCATCACATTTCCGGGTCAGCACCTGTCTCAGGCATGAATAGAAAGTATTGCTTCGTCCTTTAACAATGTTTGGTAATAATCGAAGACTTGCAATGTCGACCAGGTGGGCGGCCAGGATCCCGCTCAAAAGCAAATCCAGGGGGTTGGTGTCACGGGTTTCTTCGTAATCGCCGGGAAATCGATCGTAAAACAGACGTCGCCAAAATGCCGCTGCATCGATTCCCCTATTCTCGACATCGGAAAGTAAGCTCTTGGCGGAATCAGAGTCATGGACCGTAAAAAGACAGGGCGTTCCATATTCCTCAGCCGCCGCTGGAATCAAACCCGTCATCCAATCGTGACAATGGATTAAATCCGGCTGAACCCTGGGTGCTATCTGATTGATAACCTCCCGTTGGAAGTCAAGTGATATCTCAATATTTTCCCATTCATAATTGGTTTTGATGGGGTTTGAATAGAAAAATGCCCGGTCTTCGGCGAGATGAACCCGATCGCTCGGCAGCTTGGGGTTCGGGTTGGCTTGTTCGTTGCGAGATAACATCTCAAATATTTTGCGGTAATCCGGCTGTGCCACATGGACATCAACACCCAGATTTAAAAGATCGGTGATCAATTCTGCCAAAAAATCGCCGAAGCATCCCGAGCAGGCACCAATATAGTAGGGGCGGTTTCCGGTCCTTTCGGGCACAAAGGCCACTTCTGGAGTAACAAAAAGAATACGAGGATGGGTTGGACAATTGGGCATTTGATATTAGGTATTTGGTATAGGGTATAGGGTATTAGGCCCTTCCCTTATCTGGTTTTATCTGACAACATGTTGTAAGAAAATGAAGGTTTCAGGTGTCGGTGTTCAGGTTTCAGCAATTAAAAATTTCAAATAACAAATCAAAAATTCAAAATAAATTTGTGATTTTGGTAATTGGATATTATTTGTAATTTGGTGCTTGTAATTTGTTATTTCCGGTTTATCCGGATTAGATATTTTTTTAATGCTGATCTAATCTTCGACACCGGGCTCACCCATTTCTGTGCCGTGGTTCAGAATGAAATCTTTTAACCTCGACCGCTGGTCGGTGTTCAGTCGTTGAAATTGTAGACGAACCTGCCGTATTTCAATCGCATCGCTGAAGACCTCGTCCGGTATCACAACATCGGTTATGGTTTTAAATGACATATTCGCCAGGTAAAATCCACTATCTGCCAATAAGATATCCAGCACAAGTGCCTGGCTTGATTGTTCCTTGCTATCAACATGATGAAACATAAGCCCGCCCATGCTGATATTATCGATTTTACCAAGCTTGGTCGGCTTGGCATTGAACACGGCGCAAGCGATGCAGCCCATGCTCTTACCGCAAATATTCAGGGGTCCCGCGGGGATGGGCCGGACCAAAGCAAATGCATCTTCGGTCAGTTGAAATCGTTTGTGATCTCGATACTCAATCCGTTTTTTCCCATCTAAGTCATCCAAATCCAGCAGTAACGAATCATCCATTCCCTTTGGATCATAACCGTCTTCAATCATCCCGACTTCATCAGCCAACAGACTAGGATCGTCTTCGCTGATATAATAAATGTTATCCATGTCGCTCACCTTTGCTTTGTGACTTGGTGGCTGTGTTGTTACCGGATAGTCAATAAATCGCTCCAAAATATTTAACGCCGACGCCGTAAGGAAAGACGTCGGCACCATTCGCTTCTTGGCACCATTTTACCTCCGCCAGGGTGACTAGGTGTAACCCCTCGCAGAAGCCGCTGCAGGAGCCATTCGGATGAGTTTTTTTTAGGCGGATATAAACTGTTGCGCCAGGTTTGAGAAATAAATTAGATTTAAAACACATGCCGCCTTTACCTACATTCAGCGTATGTGCAGTATAAGAATGCTCTTTATTGAAATATGAAAACGCAATATCAGCGGCATAGCGATGACGCTCACAAGCTCTTTTCTCTAAATTTGTTTTCATCTTTCAACCCTTTCTTGCTTCTTATCAGTGCATCATCTCTAAAACTGTCATTCTCGTCTGGATTTGGTATAATGTGGTGCGATTTGTAGAGCATTCGACCCGCTGAATTGGATGCGAATTCGCTCATCCGTTACGTTTAACAAATTAGATCTAAAAACCTCCCGCCCAAACGGATAAACTTTTTTCAATTTACTGGTATCGATTTTTATAAATCTAAAGTTGTTCAGATTTTCCCTGATGGCATTAATCAGTTCCCAAGCCGAACTGCCATCAAAATCCCCCGTCAGACGAATGTACAGATTATCAATCGTTCGATGGATACTAATTTTAAAATTTTGCGCCATTTTTTTTCCAATCTAATACCGTGGAACTGACACATACTCTCATTTAAATGCACAGTGTGTGCCATCAAATCAAATTTTTAATAATCACTATAATTACGAGTACCTATCTGAATTCGCATACAACCGTTTGACGCTCTAAAATCAAAATTTAGCAAAAATTCGAATTCCGGTTTTGCAAAATTGCGAATTGAAAAATTCAACCCCAATTGCGAGTTATTCGTTAGTAGTTAGTTGTACCAATTCATCAGCGACAGCGTCTTTGATCCTGGCCACATCATCATAATTTCTGCCTTGGAAAACAATGACGGAAAGGTCTGGAAACCTTTCTTTGATGTCAAAGTAAAGCTTCATTGCGCCAAACCCGTCTGCATGGGCATCGAGCAGTACCAGCTCCGGCTGCCTGTTGTCGAGATGTTCCCAGAGCATGGCTGCATCAGCGACACTTTCGACCTGGTGGCCATCCAAATAAAGACTCTCTGAGATAAGCGTCCGCATTTGTGGCTGTTCACCCAGAACCAATATTTTAGGCATGATTAGGTCCCTGTTTCGTCTGCTATATCTGTCTTCGAAAATGAGCCTGCCGGACATGGCTCAAAATCCTGGCTATCAGCCGCAGCAATGCTGATATCGCATTCGGGAAACAGCGCTGTGAGCAATGCAATTAACTCATGGTTAACCCGCCCCTGCTCAGAAATAATGACGATTTTTTTCACCGAAAATCTTTCACCGCTGTTTTTTAGTGTAAGCTATCTTGTTCTTGCTTGGGATCCGCTGCTTTATTGTGTTGATGCGACTCATTATCAGCCATTGAAGCTCTTCCAGGCTCTTTGAGGCAATGATCGCGCCAGACACAATTCATCTGGTCACACTGTTGACGGCCCGTGCGATAGCAATCCAAATTGCCTTCAGCACGCTGGATACTTCTAATAAGGTTGACTAAATCAACATAATCCAGCTTTGATTTAAACGTCTCCTCAGTACCCATTTTATCCAGCAACTGTATTTTGAACCCAACCTCATTAAGAAACTACGCTGTTTCTGACACTGCGCTCAGGAAGAATGGCCTCTGAAGGGCAGCAAACATACCGACAATTCAATGTCGCAAATTATAGGTTTCAGGTGTCAGTATCCAGCTTCTCCTCTCCCCCGTATAAAACTTTGTCAGACCAAAGTTTTTTTTCGATCAAACTGACCTCCTCTACAGTCAGCCACTGGGCTGACACCTGAAACCCGAAACCCTTGGGTTCCTTACAACATGTTGTCAGATAAAGCCCGCTAAGGGTCTAAACACCGGCGACCTGCTCAATTGCCTCCATTCTATTTTTACAGACAATACAGTAAGTCGCAACCGGTCTGGCTTTTAATCGTTTTATTGCGATATCTTCACCACATAATTCACAGATCCCAAAAGTACCCTCGTCGATCTTCGTAAGGGACTTTTCAATTTTACGGATCAGTTTATTCTCCCGGTCTCGCATTCGAAGCCTAAAGCTGCGGTCTGCTTCAAAGGTGGCTTTATCGATGAAATCGGACGAATCCACTGTTGATTCCAAAAGAAGTGAGACAGTCTCATCACCCTTTTTTAGAAGGTCATTCAAACTTTGAGTCAGAATTCCACGAAAGTATTCTAAGTCTTGATATTCCATGATAAGATAGCTTTACCGCATTCCAATTGGAAAATGGCCACCCAAGCTCCAAAATAGGCAAGATTGCTATATGTGTGAATAAAAGTTCGGAAAGTGACGGCTCTGAAATCTCCCCCAATAACGATAGGGGTCCAGAGGCAACAGAAGTTTATCCAATAAAAGAGATTGGATCACAACTGACAAATCGACTGTCTCTAAAAAAATCGCGTTTGTCCATAGGGTGATGGCCTCATTTTAGTAGAATAATTTAAGGTCGATGGGATTTTGTACCGGATGATTGGGAAAATAAGCTAAAAGCTCAAAGCTTGAGGCTGAAAGCAAAAAAGTTAGAAGGTAAGAAGGGTAGAATGATTAAGAATAATTGGCCACAGACGCACACGGACAATTTGTTTGAAGAAAATTACCGTCTGTGTATTTCTGTGTGGGTCTGTAAATTGTCATTCGTCACTCGTCATTCCATAGAAACCCTCAACTACTATCAGGGGACAAAAACAGAAGTCAGATGACAGAAGATTGAAGTCGGACGTGGGAATTCGGCCTCCGGCCCATAGGGGCATAAGGCCTGCGCCCCGGCGGGAAGTCAGAATGATTGGAAGACAGATGTCAGGTTTTATTTTTACTCAATCAACTTATTCAACCCTGTCAACTCAATCAACTATAATATACTCGCAACCCGTAACCCGCAAACGCCTCATTCCTTCCAAAGATCGACATCGACAAGACCCAGCCTGGTGGCATAACGAACCAATTCGAGCGCGCTGTGAAGCCCCAGTTTATTCATAATCTTGGTTCGGTGATTTTCAACGGTTTTGGGACTGATGAAAAGCTTTTCGGCGTCTTCTTTGGCCGAATACCCCTCCGCCAGCAACACCATAACCTCCTGCTCCCTTGGCGTTAAGGTCTCATAACCCGCATCCTTGATTTTCTTTTGCCGGAGTCTGCATCAGTTTCTTGACAACACTATGGGATACGGCACCGTCCATGAAATATTCACCGTTTAGGACACGTTCGATCCCTTGCACGAGCCTTTCCGTAGCCGATTCCTTGACCATGAAGCCGGTGGCTCCGGCTTGAAATGCCTTGACAATGTAGTCGACTTTCGAATGCATGCTGACAATCATGATGCGTGTCTTTGGCAGCATACTTCGTATCTCGCGCGCCAGTTAGAAACCGCGTTTATCGGGCAACGTCAAATCCAACAGCACCAAATCAGGCTTAAATTCTTTGATCATTTTACGGGCTGAGCATGCATTTTCGGCCTCCCCAATTACTTCCGAAGCGTCATTGGATTTTATGATGGACTTGAGGCCTTCCCTAATGAGAGGATGATCATCGACAATCAAAATCGTCTTTTTGCGTGCCATTTTAAGCCTCGCTAGACAGAATACTTATGGAAAGGATTTTACGAAACAAAAAAGCCCCCATCTGGAAAAACCTATCCATCCCGATAAAGGCTTAATTGAAATTAATTTCATATCCTCCCTCCAAGAATTCGACTAGAGGCAAAGGAATATATACAGGGTCGAGCTACAACATCTTTAAAAATTTCTGGTTAAGAAGTTTGGGATTGTCAAGCGTTCCTTCCTCTAATCTGTTATTACAAGTCTTCAATTTCTTCTATTTCCAGTTTACCCAATAAGGTCGCAACGAACAGAAAAAGTCAGGTGCCCCACCGGTTCGATCGGCTGTTTATTGCTCGCATTAAATTTAAAAGCATAAATCATGCCATCAACGGGTACTTCAGCAATTAGTGTAATTTCAGCAAATTAGAAAATTAGCTAAGTTCCCAGGCCGCTCCACTTCACAGGAAAAGTACCAAAAACTCGAATCACATCTTTTTTTAATTTGTGTTTTTGATAATTGGATATTATATGTGCTTGGTGATTTGTTATTTATTTTTTCTCTCCGAGCCGTAGGCTTTACCCTCCGGCCTGTAAGCCCTACTCTCCGACCCGTAGGCTCGGGTCTACGAGCCGGAGGCGGGGCTGGAAGCGGAGCCGGAGGCCGGTTTATCCGGGTTAGGGGGCAACATGAAAAAAGTTCTGGTTACCGGTGCTGCCGGTCAAATCGGTTCAGAACTAACAGGTGTTTTACGAGATATTTACGGCAATGACCAGGTTATTGCGGCAGGTCATGTGAAAAGACCGGGCAGGGAGTTGTTGGAATCCGGTCCCTTTCACGTTATTGACTGCACAAAAATCGATACCGTGGCCGATCTAGTTGAAAAATACAACATAGATACCATCTACCATCTGGCGGCGATTTTATCGGCCAGCGCCGAAAAGAATCCCAAGCTGGCATGGGATGTGAACGTGAATGGCCTCTACAATATTTTAGAAGTAGCAAGGCAATATAAATGCGCGGTCTTTACGCCGAGTTCGATTGCAGCCTTTGGTCCGAATACGCCGCGGGATAAAACTCCGCAGGATACAACCCAGCGTCCCACGACCCTTTATGGGATTACCAAGGTTACCGGTGAACTGCTCTGCAATTATTATTATAATAAATTCGGTGTGGATGCCCGGGGAGTCCGCTTTCCAGGTCTCATTTCGTACAAAACGCCGCCGGGTGGCGGCACCACCGATTATGCCGTTGAGATATATTTCGAAGCGGTCAGGCATCAGAAATACACATGTTATCTCAAAGCGGAAACCTTTTTAGATATGATGTATATGCCGGATGCATTAAGGGCCGCCGTAGAACTCATGGAAGCAGCCCCAAGCAAGCTGATACACCGAAACGCATTTAATGTGAGCGCCATGACCGTCGCGCCGGAGACCATTGCCGCTGAAATCAAAAAGATCATTCCGGAATTCAGCTTGGATTTTAAAATAGATCCGCTGCGGCAGGCGATTGCCGACTCCTGGCCCAACAGTCTGGATGACAGCGCGGCTCGTGAGGAATGGGGCTGGCAACCGGAATACGACCTCGAATCCATGACCCGGGATATGATCGAGAACATTAAAAAAATCGGTGGAAATTTATGAATGCGCAGAAATTTACTCCTTAACAAGAACGCTGACAATGTATCCGACTACCACTGATCCTGTGATGGTGAAAAAGGAGATGTGCCGAATCGCTGCCCTACCCGAGCTGGTTAGATCCGGCCCCTCGGCCGAGATCATAATTTTCATAAATCATTACTCCTTTACAAAATATTGCACGGTTTTCTGAATCTCCCCAAAACTTAAAGGCTTCGATAGAACACAATCAATCCGACCGGCCTTTATCCTGTTCATGATATTTTCCAGGTGTTCGTCAAG
>Ga0316191_10001661_pt1 | contig 15807 bp, 15 predicted proteins | sample Eddworburr2cm_MG_FD_204928 | JGI IMG/M metagenome (GOLD analysis project Ga0316191, IMG submission 204928) | Coastal sediment microbial communities from Maine, United States - Eddy worm burrow 2 cm | ecosystem: Environmental > Aquatic > Marine > Coastal > Sediment | place: USA: Maine...
CTCGGCTCTATCCTGTATTTCTCCGTGCGCCAGGGCTTGAGCCTGCACGAGGTGCTGGTCAGCGTGTTTCTGTTTATGACCGCACCGGTGAGTGCCCACCTCATCGCCCGCGCCGCCCTGCAGCGACGTTGCAAAAGTCTGGCCCCAGCGCCAAAGGCTGACGACTTAAAGCAGCTGCATATCGACGAATCCTGAGCAGGGACAGGTATGCTTGACTAACGCGACCGGGGTGTTGGCATGGCAATAGGTGGGCGGGGGAAATCCGGCCGGTGAACAGGTGGATGCGGCTTGATGGGTCGCCACCGGTGTGGGTGGCCATAATAATAGCGGAAGCGAGCAGTGGAGTAATCATCCGTCGTGGTATAGCGCCTGATCGTCACCCTGACATCCTTGCTGCGGGTTTCTTTATCCGTCCGAGCTGCTGCTTCGACTTCAGGCGGAGGGTGGAGCACCGGCGCACAGGCCGCTTCAAGATGACTGGTTTCGTAAGCACCTGGGCGCCCGGCAAATCCAAGCGCATACAAGCGGGCTATTGACGGTTCATAACCCTGTTCAGCCGCCATGCAGTACCACTTGATGGCCTCGGTATAGTTCTGTGGTACTCCGACACCATCCGCATACATGTCGCCGAGGCGTTTCTGCGCCCTGCCATCACCCTTCCCGGCAGCAGTTCTAAAGGCGGCCGAGGCCGAGAAATAATCACCGCGCGCGTAGGCTCTTTCGCCATTCGACGTCTCTCCTGCACAACTCGTTGCCAATAGCAGCAGGATAAACCCGCCAAGGATCCGACGGAACATCGAACAGTCCTCCAGTTGCCTGGGCTACTGAACCAGCACAGGGACCTTGGCAAGAACACCGAAATTCTCGCCTCCGGTTCGCCCGCTCGGTTCGTGAAAGGAGCAGTCCGGCAGGAAGTACAGCGTTTTCTGACGCCAGCCGCTATCCTGGGGAAAGTCGTCATAATGCGCTGGCGTACCATCAGGCATCAGGATATTGAAAAAGTCGACAAAACTGTTCCAGCGTGTAGCGCCATCCGGGGACGTATTTGACCAGGCGCCTGTACATGCTCCGCTGTCAAGCAGGTATTGCGGACAATCCATCTGTGTCGGCGCCTGGGCATCGATGTTGTTAGCCTGATCCAGCATAAAGATGACATTGAGGTTAACCGCCCCGCGCAACTCATTGCAGGGACCTACATTCTGATCGGGGCAGTCAATGACCGGCAGGGTAAGATTCCAGGGGGCGGTCTGATTCGTGGCGGCTTCCCAGCAGTCGTAGAGATCCTTGTAGACCGCTTCGAGCTGACCGCCAGTGGTGGCCACATCCTGACCCAGTATCAGCTCCTCTGCGTTGCCGGCGGCACAAATCAGGGGTCTGAGTTCGCTGGTATTGGTACCTCCGTTACAGGCATTATCCTGCGAGAAATCCGTCCATCCCCCGGTTTCGTTACTCGATTCATTGGTACTGCTGGGAATGAATCGTCCCACATTGCATGAAAATTCACCGTCATCATTGACAATCTTGTCTTGACAGATTGCAAAGGGTTGCTCTGCCTCGAAAGGCTGAAGTCTGCCGGCAAAACCGATATAGGCAACCGCAGATGCGGTCATGGCGGTACTGTTGATGCCGAAGACCTGGGCCAACAAAGCCTGGACCGGTGTCGCCTCCCGCCGGGCGGTTACCCTGACGGCATTGATGAAATTCGGATCGGCATCCAGCTCCGCCGTGGTCACGTTCCACAGGTCGACGGGTTCAAGGGATGCGTTAGCGGTGAACTGGCGGGTAGCGAAGCTCCAGTGGCCCCGTTCCACATCACCGCTGTTGGTACCGGCAGCCCAGTTTACTTCGACCGCATCCGTCTGGCTGATGTTGCTTGTTGCCGTGTCGAAGGCAACCTGGTTGGCCCCCGCATTAACCTGTATGCCGTTATTGTTGTACAGGACACGGGTCCCTGCCAGGGCACCGGCATCCGCTGCGTTCTGGAGCTCATTACGGGCCACGAACAGGATACTCGAATCCAGGGCCAGGGACGTAAAGCCAACCAGCATAAACAGAGCCAGGCCAGCCAGAACCAGAATTGTGCCCTGCTGTCTCTTTTTCTGTCCTTGCAACTGACTGAACGACATGAATCGTACCCCACGCTGTTGTTATTCGGCACGCATGACCGTAACGGCGCCCAGGGTATAGTCGGAGAGACCGGCGGCAAAACCAGGCAGAACCAGAAAGTTGTAAGGATAATTTACGCTAACGGTCAGATCGTCCCCGACATCGAACACGCCGTTGCCGTTTCGATCAGTGCGTGTCACGTTTGTCGTGATCGATGAACTGCCACCCAGGGAAAGCAGATAGGCACTGGCATAATCATTGACAACATTTTCGATAAGTGTCTTCTCGGCTGCGATGTTGGCACTACCGATGGTCCTGTCACCATCCCTGAAGAGGATGCCTGTGCGTGCGCCCTCCCGGCTTGCGTTGGTGATGGTCGCCTTGTCAAAAAGAATAACGCTGAATTCGATAATGCCGAACAGCAGCATGAAAAACACCGGGGCCACAAAGGCAAACTCCACCAGCGAAGTGCCCTGTTGGCGTCGGTACTTGCGCGTGTGCACCATCATCTTTTCATCTCCGCTTATTGCTTCGTTACCTGGCAGGGCGTTCAGGGTAATGTTCCGCCTCGCTTGCCGCCTTCAGCATCCTGACACGTACCATGTTCTGATTGGCTGTTTTGTAATAACTGGGTGACAGTTTGATCGCTTCCTCCAGGAATGCCTCGGAAAGCTCGTAGTGGCCGTCCAACATGGACAGGTAACCGACATCGTTATAGGCCTGGGACAGTTCCATCGCATGGGAGAAAGCATCCACCGCCGCTGTGTATTGTTCTTCCCTTGCGTACAGCAGCCCCAGATTCTGCCAGGCGAGTTTGTAATTCGGGTCCTCATCCAGTGCCCGCCTGAACATTGCCAGGGCAGCCGGCCAGTCCTCTGACAGATAGTATGAATAGCCGAGGTTGTTGAGGAGCAGGGGTGATGTGGGCTGAATGTTCAGTGCTGCCTGGTAATGTGCAATAGCGCGCGGGTGTTCGCTTTCCAGGTCTGCAATAATGCCCAGCGCATTGTGGGCCCGCCACTGTCGGCTTACCACCTCGACGGAATGATTCAGCAGTTCCCCGGCCGTGGCATTATCGCGTTTCTTGAGCAATATCAGCCCCAGTCCCGTCAGGGCGGCGGCATTATCCGGGTCTATCACCAGCGAGCGTCGATAGGCGATCTCAGCCAGCTCCAGGTTGCCGCGACTGGCATGAATGGCACCGATCCTGGCAAGCGTGCCCACATCGTCGCCATCCTCTTGCAGCTCCAGGGCCTGGATGTACTGGTACAGGGCAAGATCCAGGTCCCCCTGGCGCAGCGCCAGGTCGCCGCGCTGCCTGGCTTCTTCCGCCGAGGCCACGGGAAACTCCGTGGCATAAGTAACAGTGCTCTTGCCGTCATAGAGATCGGAAAAGGCCTGCGTCTTTGATGCATCCGGTGCATCTTCCTTGTCGGGTGTCGAGGCGCAGCCGGCAGTCAGCAGCAGGACAGCGCAAACAAAGACCTTCAGCGGACACAGTCTGCCGGGCCGTCTCATTGCTTTACGTTTCATACTGGTGTCAGTCATAAGTAAGCAGCCTTGTTAGTGACCTATTCCACGCAAGGTAGCCAGCGCCCCCAGGAACGGGGGGCCGAGTGCCACCACGAAAAAGCTGGGGAACACACAGAATATCAGTGGGAACAGCATTTTAGTGCTGAGCTTCGCAGCCACCTCTTCGGCACGCTGGACACGTTTGTCACGCATTTCCTCGGAATAAATACGCAAGGTTTCCGCCAGGCTGGTCCCGAACCTCAAACTTTGTGACAGCGTGGAGACCAGACCGCGGATATCTTCCAGTCCCGTTCTGTCGGCAAGGTCCTTCAGGGCCACAACATTTTCGACACCGACGCGGGTCTGGGCATTCACCAGATCCAGCTCGTCAGCGAGTTCCGGATGACTGACATAAATATCGTCCGACACTCGCTGTAAGCCAGCCTTCAAACCGAGCCCCGCCTCGCTGCAGACCACCAGCAGGTCCAGTGCATCCGGCAGTCCACGCCGCAAGCGCACCTGCCGCCCCCTGACCCGGCGTTCCAGCACCAGCGCCGGCGCCACCACGCCCGCCATCACTGCAGCTCCCGTGAACAGAAAAACGGTCGCGGAAGGCAGCTTCAGCAACATGCCCGTTATGAACAGCACCGCCAGCGGTAACAGTATGACAGTCAGCAGCTTGATGCCATAGAACACCATAATGGCATTGGCTTTCCGGTAACCGGCCTGTATCAGCATGGTCTGGAACCGGGTTCGGGTCGCCCCCCCCTTTGGCAGGACTATCGCTGCGCTTGATTCCAGCATCCGGCTCATGGCTTGCCCATCGGATCCGCCGGATGCCTGTTCCGCATCGAGACTCTTGAGACGGCCCTTGACGGGACGGTAGACCCAGGATATGAGGAACATGATGGCGAGAAAAAAAGTGAAGGCGGCAACCGCCATCAGCGTGACGAACGCCTGGTGTGCCATTGCCGGGTCCTTGACCAACCCGCCGACCAGCCCGGAGATATAATTAAAAATTTCCATCGTTGACCTCGAGAAAACGCCTGTGACGCCTAAACATCGATACGAACAATCCGCTGCATCCAGAAGATGCCGATGACCATTAACACGAATGCAGCGACAATCAGCTTTTGCCCGGTCGGGTCATAGATCAACATCGGCATCAGATCAGGATTGATCAGCGACAGTATTCCACCCAGAACAAAGGGGAACAGCGACATGACCCAGGCCGCAAGCCGGCCTTCAGCGGACAACGTGTTGACCTTGCGCTGAAACTTGTACCGTCCACGGATGACGCTTGCCAGCTTGTCGAGCAGTTCGGCGAGGTTGCCGCCGGTCTCTTTCTGGATCATGACGGCACTCACCAGCGCCATGACGGTTACACTGGGAATACGCGCCAGCAGTCCTTCCAGCGCAGCTCTTAGATCCCCCCCGTAGTTGACATCGTTGAAGGTGATTTGGAACTCTTTGGCGACGGGATCATCCAGGTCATCGGAAACCAGTTTGAGCGTTTCACTGAAAGGATAACCGGCCTTGAGTCCCCGCGACATGATACCGAGTGCATCGGGTAGCTGTTCCTCGAATTTATTGAGCCGGTTAGCGCGGGCTTTTGACAGTTTGAGGAAGGGCAGCGCGCTGGCAACAAGACCGCTGATAATGGCCACGACCCACTTGTTGGTAAACATCATGACAGCGGTCGCGGTGATGGCGCCAAGCACCAGGCTGGACAGCAGCAGGCGGTGCGCGGGGGTTTCCCTGCCCGCCTGCTCGATCATCTGCCCCAGATGCTCCATGCCGGGCAATGATTCCAGGCGTTGCTGAAACGGCGAGAGTTCAGTGAGATATTTTTTACGGACCAGTGAGGTCTTGCCCGCGCTGTTGCCTATGCGGGCCATCTCGCGGAGACGATTCTGCATGCGTTTCCTGGCCTGACGGTTCTCGCCGAAGGTCGGGACCAGGAAAGCCTGGGACAGCAAGAAAACCGCAATGGCTATCATGCCCAGGAAAACCGTCTCAAAACTCAAACCGAACATTCAGCTAGACCTCGTGACCGGGATTGAACAGCTCCAGACCAAGCTCGATACCTCGCTGCATGAGGCGTTCGCGAAACCTGGGCACGATGCCGGTAGCCTTGAAGCGTCCGAGCACCTTACCGTCCTTATCTATGCCCTCGCGCTCGAATTTGAATATCTCCGACATGGTGATAATGTCACCCTCGATGCCGTTGATCTCCTGGATGCTGACCAGCCGCCGGGTGCCATCTTCCTGCCGTTCCTGTTGCAGAACCACGTTAATGGCTGAGGCAATCTGTGCCCGCAACGGCTTCAGCGGCAGATTCACGCCGCTCATGGCCACCATGCTTTCAATGCGTGTCAGGCCGTCACGGGGGGTATTGGCATGGATCGTGGTCAGGGAACCGTCGTGCCCGGTATTCATGGCCTGCAGCATGTCGAGCGCCTCGCCACCGCGGACCTCGCCGACCACAATACGGTCAGGGCGCATGCGCAGACAATTACGCACCAGTTCTCTCTGCGTCACCTCGCCTTTGCCCTCGATGTTGGATGGTCGTGTTTCGAGGCGCACCACGTGGGGTTGCTGGAGCTGCAGTTCCGCCGAATCTTCGATAGTGACGATGCGCTCATCAGCGGGTATATGACCGGACAGGATATTCAACAGCGTGGTTTTCCCGGACCCCGTGCCCCCTGAGATCAGCACATTAATGCGCCCCTTGACGATGGCTTCCACCACCTTTGCGATGGACGGCGTAATCGTGCCCAGCTCTATCAGGCGATCGGCATCCAGCCGGTCCACGGAGAAGCGGCGTATTGAGAGCGACGGCCCGTCCACCGCCAGTGGCGGGATAATGGCGTTAACGCGGGATCCGTCGTCCAGGCGGGCATCAACCATGGGTGAAGACTCGTCAATACGCCTGCCGACACTGGAGACGATACGGTCTATGATGTTCATCAAGTGACGGTCACTGTCGAAGTGCACCTCGCTGAGCTCGAGCTTGCCGCGGCGCTCCACATACACCTTGCTATGGCCGTTTACCAGAATGTCCGACACCGTCTTGTCGGCCAGCAGCGGTTCCAGCGGCCCCAGCCCGAGGATTTCATTCTCGATTTCCCTGGCGATCCGATGGCGGGTGCTCGCATTGATGGGGATCGACTCCTCCGCCATGAGCATTTCGCAGGCCTGCTGAATCTGTTCGCGCGATTCCTGTTCTGGCTGGCTGGTGATAAGCGACAGGTCAAGTATTCTGACCAGCTTGGTGAATAGCTTCTGCTTCCATTCCCTTTCTTCCTTGCTGAGGCAAAAGGGTTCACTGACAGCGGTCTGCGTCACCGACCAGCTGTTGTCGGGGGCTGCCGGCTTAGCCACCGGTCTGATACTGTCCGCTTTGCCGAATCGTGTTTTCAGGTCCATGGTTCAGTCCTCAGGAACGTACCCAGTTGAAAATTCCGCGGCCACGCCTGGTGGCCTCTTTATCGGGAGCCTGGTTCGTGAGAGCCCTTGAAAGGCCCAGCAAGCGCTTGGTAATGGGTGCGCCGCGGGCCATGTCATAGAGGGGCGAGCCAAGATTGACGCTTTCGTTGACCCGCCGGAAGTCACTCGGCAGCGTCATGACGTCCTGCTGTTCCAGGGTGTTTTTGATGTCCGATTTCTGCAGACTGCCATTCTTGTCGTAGCGGTTTATGACGACCTTGATCCTGTCGTCGGGCACGCCCAGGACCTGATGCAGGATCTGCAGGAGCCGTTTTGCGTCGCGCACATGGGCCAGGCTTGCCTCCATCATGACCACAATCCTGTCGGCATGCTGAATGACGAGTGACGTGACAGGATCTATCTGCCGTGGCATGTCGACGATGATTTCATCGTAGCTGTCTGCCAGCAGTTCGAACAGGGCGGCGACCCGGGAACCGGGAACCTCCTGCTGCATCACCAGTTCATCCGGTGATGTGGCTAAAACGCGCAACCCTCCCGGATGTTTGAGCACCAGCCCTTCTATGGCCAGACTGTCCAGTTTCTCTACATCGTGCAAGGCCTGGAACAGACCGTTGTTCGGTGCAAGATTTAAATACACGGGGAGCGCCCCGAATTGCAGATCCAGATCCACCAGTAGGGTGCGCCGCTCGCTTTCCAGGGCATTGATGTGGGCGATGTTGGTCGCGACGACGCTGGCGCCGGAACCACCTTTGGCATTGATAACAACAGTCAGCTTCGCGGTCTTCCTGTTTGTCTCTGTCTTCAGATCCCTGCTTATCCGCTCCAGGGCGGAAGCAAGATCCTCTTGAGAGACCGGCAGGGTGAAAAAATCCCTGGCACCGGCCTGCATCGCCATCCTGAACTGGGTGAAATCTCCCGCCGGACCCACCACCAGGGTTGGCGGCCTCTCACTCGGCCGCCTGGCACCCAGGGCAGCAAGCTCTTCAGCCCACAGCTCGCTGGACACATAGATCAAGACGTCAGGCAAGGTCCCAATGCTGTAGAGCGGATCGGTATGCCCGTTGTTGATTAAGCGCGTACTCACCTTGACGCCGGAGTGGAGATCCAGCAGCTGTTCAAGGGCTTCGAGCTCCGGCTTGGAGCGTCCTGCCAACAGTATTTCCATAGGGTATCTCATCACTATCCTTCGCCGGGAATTCAATCCAGCTGAATGTTGATAATCTGTTTTTCCACTGCCTTGGGCTTGGCAACGTCCTCCCGGTAAGTATCCATAACCCGGCGCGACTTTTCTCCGTCCAGCCCCGTGGTTTCATCCCCCGGTTCGTAGGTCTGTGCCGAAATCATGTGCTTCACCGAAGAACCGAATTCCTTTTGCGTTGCACTCGGCTCGGTGGCGCATCCTGACAGGACCGCAGCCAGCAGGGTCAACAACTGCAGCTTCAGGGTTGAATTGTTGTGTTTCATCGTCAATGGCTCCTGTTTACAAGTCATGTCCAAACTGGCCTTCAATACCGCCGCCTTCTCTGGTTGTAGCATCTGCCTCGGCTTCCTGCTGGCGTCCTTCAAGCCGCCCCATGAGATAGAATTCGCTGTCGCTGGGTTCTACGAAGTAGTCTGTCGGCAGGCGCACATTCTCCGGCTTGATGGGTGCGGCCAGTCTCGGCGTTACGAAGATCACCAGTTCCGTCTGGCCTTTTATAAATTCCTGGCTCCTGAACAATGGGCCCAGCAATGGCAGATCGCCGAGCCCCGGAAACTTGTCGACGTTCTCGCGCAGCTGTTCGCTGATAATGCCGGCAATGCCCATGGTCTCACCGCTTTTCAGTTCCACCGTCGAAGTGGCGGTGCGCTTGGCCAGGGCCGGGATCACGAAGGCGCCACCGATCTGACCGAGATCGGCGCTTCCTGCGGTGGGGACACCCAGTGCGATGGCATTGTCTGTCCTCAGGTCGGAAACACTGACATTGACCTTCAGGCTGATGGTTCCCGAATCCAGCACAACGGGCAGGAACTTCAGGCCCACACCGAACTCCTTGTACTCAACGGTGGTCCGGCCGAGTTCCTGGGCCACCGGAACGGGAAACTCGCCGCCGGACAAAACGGTGGCCTGCTGTCCCGTCATGGTGGTGAGTGTTGGCTCGGCAAGAATCTTGGCCAGACCCTCGTTCTTGGCCGCATCGATCACCAGATTGAAGAGGAAATTACCGCTGAGGTAACTGGCGAACAGCCCCTTGTCGCTGATGCTGCTCAGGCCGGGGGCAAATTCGCCAACGGCTGGACCGATCAGGCCCTGATCAAAATCGCCAAAGATCGGTAAGCGGCTTCCATCCTGAAGGACGGCATCGGGAAAAGCGGCGCCGCCGTTGACCGCACCGGCCTTCAGGTTACTGCCGTTGTAGAACGTCTTGAACTGGAGGTCCAGCCGTTTCAGCAGGGTGTGAGCAATCTCGGCGACCTGCACGTGCAACATCACCTGCTGTGCCCCGCCCACCTGCAACATGTTCAGCACTGATCCCTGCAGGGTGTCATCACTGTCTTTGGATTTCTTGAGAAAGGTTTCTGCGAGTTTTACCGCCATATCCACCTTGGCCGAACTGGAAACCTCGCCGTTCAGGACGATGGAGCCGTTCGATGAATGGACTTCGATGACTTCACCGGGCAGCAATTCGTACAACTTGTTCTTGAGGGTGTCCAGATCGTGTGTGACTTCCAGGTTCAGGGTGCCGATAACCTGATCCTTTTTGTTCCACAGCACCACATTGGTGGTTCCCAGTGACTTGCCGACGATGTATATCTGCCGTGAACCGATGATCAGCAGGTCGCCAATCTCCGGGTTGCCGACCGAGATCCGTTTTACAGGGGATGACAGGCGAATGATCCGGGACTTGAATAAAGGCACCTGAACCACTGTATTGCCTGTCGCTGCGACCACATTGAAGGGCTGCTGCGCCGGGTCGCCCTGGGCTGCGGCGCGGCCGAATGGCGACAGGACGAGCAACAGCGTTATCAGCCATGCCATTGATAGTTTCATTTCATGTCCCCCTGAATTGCTTAATAGACCTAGTTCCGCACTTCGCTGGTACTGACCTGGGTACCGCGTATCACGGTGACTTTGGGTTTGTAGATCACCCGTTTCCTGACCGGTTTTCCCGGCGCCGGTTTCTCTTCCTGCCGGTGCGTTTCCTGCTCGGCGACGACAGCCACTTCATCCAGCGGATTACGCAATGACAGTTGCACCTTGCCTTCCTGCGTGGCCTTGATCAGGATTTCCGCCTGTTGCGGGCTTACCTCCAGTGTCACGGCCCTGACGATAACCGGATCGTTCTTGTCGGTTGAGGACGTCTGATCCACGGCCAGCACCTTGATATCCTGAAGCAGGGTGCTTGCCTTTACCCCCTGCTTGCCGTCTTTCTTGGTGGCCAGCACGTCCACCCGGTTTCCCGGTAACAGAAAACCCGCCACGCCGATAACCTCGTTGACGGCTACGGACAATGCCCGCATCCCGGGTTCGATGACGGCAGCCAGGGTGCTACCCCCCAGGTGTTCCACGATACGTCCCTCCAACAGAATTTCTCCGGGAAAGATGGCCTGGGCGGCTATTTTGCCGATGACCGAATCCTGGTCCCTGAAGGCACCGGCCGGCAGCGATTTCTCCGGCAGTTCGAGCAGCTTGACGTGCGCCAGCTCGATTTTTTGCCCGAAGGGGATCTGCACGGCCGCGGCGGCCACAGGGACCATACCGGCCTGCATATCGACACCGCTCAGCATTTGTGCCTGTAACCACTTGTTAGCCACTAACGCAGCACCGACTGCCAACACGACGGCAGCAAGGATCATTGTCACTACTCTTTTATTCATGATGTGCTGATATCCCGTCTTCTGTGAGTTTTACAAAATAACTTTCCCAGGCCCACTGCAACGCCTCCGTCGATATGCCGGACTGGCCGTGGTAGCGGCCGAAGTCCTGTGCAAGATCGATAAGATCTCGCGGATGGCAGGGTAATAGCGGCCGTTTCTCTTTGAGATAAAGCTCGTTTAACAGAAATTTCAGGGGGTTCGCGTCGTAATCGATGCCGCGCGCCTGGCACAACTGCTGCCAGATTGCCGTGTATTGCCCGGTTTCCAGGGTCTCGAAACGAATCTTGTAGCCAATACGACGCAGAAATGCCTCGTCCGCCAGCTCCAGCGGATTGAGATTGGTTGAAAATGCCAACGCCACATCAAACGGCACGGCGATGTGCTGTCCGGACTGCAGCGCCAGAAAGTCCTGCTTTTCTTCCAGGGGGACAATCCAGCGGTTGAACAGATCGATCGGCGCCACGCGCTGACGGCCGAGATCATCGATGACCATCATGCCGTTGTTGGCGAGCAGCTGGAGCGGTGCACGGTAGCGCCGGGTTACGCCGTCGAACTGCAGTTCCAGCATGTCCAGCGTCAGCTCGCCGCCGGTGATGACCACCGGCCGCTCGCACAGGGTGTAGCGTGGATCGTGTCCCTGGTTCAAGCGGACGCTGCCCGGAGCCACGGCCTGTTTGACCGGGTGATGATAGCTGGGATCGAAATACTGGATGACATTATTGTTCACGGCGATGGCATGGGGAATCAGAATCGAATCGCCCAGCAAACGTGATAGGCGCCGGCTGATGAAGCTCTTGCCGGTGCCTGCCGCCCCGTAGATGAACATGGCCTTGCCCGAATGCAGCGCCGGGCCCAGCTGGTCCAGGAGGGATGCCCGGATCACGGTGTCGGCGAAAGCGGCGTGTACCTGCTCACGGGTCACGATACAGTGCTTGACGGATTGTGCCTCGACGATCCGTATATAGTCGTCCAGCGGCACCGGTGCTGGACCGATATAGCCATCCCGGATCATCGCCTCGGCGGCGCTGGCGCGACCCCTGTCGGTCAGGGCGTAGCGCAGCACGGCACTGTCCGGGCTGCGCCCCCGCACCTCGACATGGCCTTCCTGGCGGAGAAAGGCCAGCAGGGTCTCCAGCAGGGAGCCGGCCAGGGCCAGGTGTTCAGAAAGCTGCAGGAGATCGAGCACGCCACCTTCATAAAGGTGCTTGATAATGAGATCGGCAATCAGGAGATCGCTGAGACCCGTGTCCTCCACTTTGACCGCTCGTGGCGCCAGTTGCTCCGGTGTGTGCCGACTGGCGTCGACTGCTGAGGGTGCAAGGGTTTGCGTGGCAATGGCATCCATCACATCAGACTCCAGTACAAGGCAAGCACGGTGCCGGCGGCAATCGCCACGGCATAGGGAAAACTGAGGGCCATCACTTCTCCGGCTTGCGGTGGCACATAGGCCGCCTTTCCGGTCGCCAGCAGGCAGCGCAGCATATTGCCATAGCGCCCCCAGGGGTTGGCCCCGCGGCCGAATAACGCAATCAAAAGGGCTGCCAGTGCGCCGACCAGGATACTGGAGAGCCCGGCGACCAGCGTGGTAGCGGGACCGAGGAAGATGCCTGCGCTCGCCATCAATTTCACATCGCCCGCCCCGGTCTGTCCCAGGGCATAGCCGGGAATCAGCAGTGCAAAGCCGACAGCCCAGCCACCGAGTGCGGCCTGGGTACCGTCCAGGCCGTTGAATCCTGCCTGCAGGGCGAGACCGGCGAGCATCCCGCCGAGGGTGAGAAGGTTGGGTATGCGCCGGCTGCGCCAGTCGATCACGGCGGCGGCCACTACCAGACCAAGAACGGTCATCATCAGAACAATTTGTGCGCTTGGGGTCATCATGAATCCTGATAATTCTTAAGTTATAATCAGAGAACAACCAGTTATTCTTTTATTTTTTCCGGACAAACCAGCCAGGCTGTCATAAGCGATTAATCCGGTTCCCTCGTCCTTGAAGAAGTCCGGTTGCACCGTACCCGGGATTAACCAGGTACGGTGCATGCCGGTGTTTACCGCAACAGCAGACTATTGCGGAACATTACCAGCGCCAGCTGCAGTCTGGGTCTGAACCCCAGTAAAGATGGTGTTGAGGTTACCCCCGATCAGGGCAAATGTACCCGCTGCCAGAACGATGACCAGTCCGGCGATCAGACCCCATTCAACCATTTCCGTGCCTTCTTCATCGCGAATGAAGGTAACAATTGCATTAGTGATTTTAGTCATGGCTTTTCTCCAAGGAGTTATTATTTATCTACATGTTTGCCCTGCGAGGGGCTCTTTTTTTGCGATGCTGCCTCAATGTCTTAATCGCTTGAGGACAGCAGGTCTGCAAAATCGTTGTGCTAAGCATCAGGCCTCATTCCGCTTGCGCTTGCATTTCATGCTCCGTGAGCATGATCTCAATGCGCCGGTTCTTCGCGCGTCCAGCTGCACTGTCATTCGAGTCGACTGGCTGCATGAATGAGAAGGCCCTGGACTCGAAGCGCTGTTCGGCCACGCCCTGATTGACCAGGTAATGAATAATATTGATGGAACGGGTCGACGAAAGCTCCCAGTTGCTCGGATACTTCGCCGCCAGTCCAGGCCCGATCGGCCGGTTGTCGGTATGCCCGGCAATAACGGCTTTCAGCGATGGCTGTTGCTTGAGATTCTCGGCAAAGGTGTCGAGCACCGCCTTGCCGGCGTTTGAAATTGAAGCCACACCGCTGGGGAAGAGCAGGGTTTCCGCCAGGGTTATTCTGACACCGGTCGGCTCCTGCTCCACCTCGACGCCTTCACCCTCAAGGCCCTTGAGATTCTGATACGCATCACCGGAACCCGGACGGTACTGGATATTAAACGACAGGTCGTTGACGTTGTTTCCATAGTAGGTGATGGTGTTGTTCCGCTTTACCCACTCGCCGACGTGATTCGCGGCGTAGGCAAGCGGCTCAAGGTTCTCGGGAAAGACCCATGAGTAGGCAATCTGCTCGAATTCGCCCGGGCTGTTCCAGAGTCCGTAATGTCCATCCGGAGTGCTGGTCTCCCCGTCCCAGTTGCGATAGTGGTACACGCCATCGCTGTCGATCTGCAGCCGGCCTTTATCCTCGAGATCACTCCATTCCAGGCTGGCGAAATTACCCTGCGGCAATTTAAGCACCCGGTAACCGGCTTTGCTATCGCTGGACCACTCACCGCTTTTCGGAAAAAGGTAAAGAAAATCCTTAAGGTAATCCTCGGGCTGGTAGCCGTCTTTTTCGCTGAACCAGATACTGTAGTCGGCGTAATCGGTTCGACTGGTCGTATACACCATGGCATGCCGGCCATCCTGTTGTACGAAATAGATACGCTCCGAGACCGCATCGTCGGCCCGTACCGACGACATAGCTACGGATAAAACGGGTATGGCGAGTGACAGACAGTATTGGGATGGTTTCTTCATCATGGTGACCCTACTCAAGTGGATACCCCGTTAAATGATTTTGTTTTCTGCTTGCTCATGCACACGGAGTAAAGCAAGACTCGGGCCAATCTAATAAAAATTCTATTTTATAAAGCGTTACACAAACATAGCCTTAAGGTTATAGACTTATGCTCTATTACTTGCGCTAACAGGATATGAAATGCCAATTAGACCGACATGATAAATATACCGACACAGGTACGATAGGCGGCACCAGAACATCCACCACACCATCTTTAACAATATGTTTTTATTGTTTTTATAAGACTTCACGGTAACCTGTCAAGAGCTAACAAGGGTCGATATAAATATGTAAACTTTTCCATCATGCGGGCCCTTTACACCCAGCCCGCCCCGCACCCGGGAACCCTTGCAGAACCAGGTTCCACCTATATTTACAGCGAGTTGCGTCAGCCTGCCGATAGCTGATTCGCTCAAAACAGTATGTAAATTCTATCGACATGGGCAATTTTAAGAGTCACCCTTTAACTACTTTTTTTATATTTATTATCATCATTTTATTTGTATTTCGCATGAAACACGCAACTTGCCAATGATTGATATCAAGGTGTAATTTTTACCGATACCTTGTTTACTCCCGCAAACCCAATTGCACACTATCAAGCCACCAGCCATGCATAGCAGTAGGCGTGCAGTCGCCGGCGACAGCAGGTCGGTTTTTGGTCGATCCGCGAGATTATTATTAAGAAAGGATCAGCAAAACGCTTACGCTGTCACGCGATCAGAGTTCCCTGCCGAGCGAAGCCCGGCGCATAGGGTCGCGAGGCATGGTTCAGGCGTTATCAGCCGGCTTACGTTGGGGGTGCAGGGGCTGGATCGGCGATGACTGAGCAGCCGTAGTCAGCGGGTCTGATTTGAGCCAGTGCTCCACCTCACGCAGCAAACGACCACCATCCCAGTCAACAGTTTCCTGCCCATACAATGCCCGGTTGAGCTCATCAATGGTATCGGCGAAAGCCGGGGCTACGCAGTTGGCGATGGCACCAAGGCTGGTAGGTGGCCGTTCCTGCCAGTGGTTTTTTGCCAGCTTCAGCAACGCGATTTTGCAGGCCCCGGCATCGTTATGTCGGCAGGCACGTTTGAACTCGCGAAGCACTTCGTTTGGCTTGTCTGGCTTGCGGGGGGATGATCGAAGTTCAGTTTCAGGCTTGTGCCGCTGCCTCCACCAGAGCAACGCTGTCGCCAGCCAGCCCAGCATAAGTACCGCACTCAGCGATGGCCAGAAACCGGCAGCATCCCGTTGTTGATCGATTTTAGCCGGCTGTGAAGCGGAGATCGCCGGAGCCGGTTCGACGGGCAGCTGCGCCGGTACCGGCTGGGTATCAGCTGCTGCACTGACCTCGATGCTGCGCGCCGGAATACGTGCCAGCTGCTGTTGCCCC
>Ga0316191_10001665_pt1 | contig 15782 bp, 18 predicted proteins | sample Eddworburr2cm_MG_FD_204928 | JGI IMG/M metagenome (GOLD analysis project Ga0316191, IMG submission 204928) | Coastal sediment microbial communities from Maine, United States - Eddy worm burrow 2 cm | ecosystem: Environmental > Aquatic > Marine > Coastal > Sediment | place: USA: Maine...
AGTGGTGCCCGGCCCACGTTCACCGGCGAGACGCCAGCTCCCATCAGGCGGTTCCAGCTGCACATACCAGCGGCCGCTCAGGGGCGAAGCGAGCCGTGCGCTGTAGATCTCACCGTGCCCGGGTAGCGTCATCTCCTGGTCGAGTGCCGAGACAGTCGGATGAGAGAGTTTCAGGATCAGGTGGCCGGGATGACTGGCGCCACCGGAGAGCCGCACCCGGATTTCGGCGGCATCCGCGGGAATCTCGAGATCCGCACCTACGCCCAGAATTGCGGCCTGCCGATCTCGCTCCAGCTTGCGGTGGGTCGCGAGACCGATGCGCGCATAGTCATCGACGACCATGGAGTGGGGGCTGTTGGTAGCCACAAAGATAGTCACGATGCCGCCGACGACCGAGAGCATCGGCAACAGGATCAGGAACCATGGCCAGAACTGGCGATACCAGGGTTCTGCACTCGCGATTTCCGGACGGGACATAGACCGATTCTATCTCAGCGGCCGGGCGGCGGTCCGAGGAAGCGGCTCTCGGCGCTGGCTTCCATCCCGGGTGATCCTTCGGCCCGGACCGTGAACGTGATGTCAATGCCGGCGGCGGACAGGGCATTGCGTGGCGTCAGCACGCGGACCGGGATGCGACGGACTTCACCGGACTCGAGAGTCAGGCCGGAGGAGTCGATCTCCAGGCGCATCTCTTCGGGTGCGTCGAGCTGCAGCACATAAGTGTGCGATCGGGTATCAAGATTCAGCAGTTTGAGGCTGAAGGCGTTCTCAATATCGCCGCCGGCTAGCTCTCTGTAGAGCGTGTTGCGGTCGCGGATCGCATCCAGCCTGAGCGGCGTGCGTACACCGATGGAGAAGGCGAAACCGGCCAGTAGCACGAGCAGGAGCGTACCGTAGATGATGGTACGGGTCCGCAGCATCTTCAGCGGCCGCTTCTCCCGCATGGCGTGATCCGAGGTATAGCGGATGAGCCCGCGGTCGTAGGACATGCGGTCCATGACCGAGTCGCAGATGTCGATACAGGCAGCACAGGCAATGCACTCGATCTGCAGCCCCTGACGGATGTCGATCCCCGTAGGGCACACCTGGACACACATATTGCAGTCGATGCAGTCACCCATTCCGGCGGCGCGGTGATCCATCTTGCGCTTGCGCCCGCCACGAGGTTCTCCGCGCTCGGCATCGTAGGAGATGACGAGCGTGTCCTTGTCGAACATCGCGCTCTGGAAACGCGCGTAGGGACACATGTACTTGCAGACCTGCTCTCGCAGGAAGCCGGCGTTGCCATAGGTCGCAAATCCATAGAAGAGACACCAGAACGTCTCCCACGGGCCAAGGCTGAAGTTCGCGATTCGCCCGAACAATTCCCGCACCGGTGAGAAGAAGCCGACAAAGGTGATCCCGGTCCACAATGCAAAGCCGATCCAAAGAAACTGCTTGGCGCCTTTCCTGAGTAGTTTCTCCGTGCTCCACGGCGCCTGGTCCAGCTTCCGCCGGCGGCTGTGGGTGCCCTCCGTGAGGCGTTCCATCCACATAAACGCTTCTGTCCAAACGGTCTGTGGGCAGGCGTAACCACACCATAGCCGACCGGCGATCGCGGTCACGAAGAACAGTGACAGGGCGGCGATGATGAGCAGCCATGCCATGTAGAAGAAGTCCTGCGGCCAGAAGGTGATGCCGAAAATGTAGAACTTGCGTTCCGGCAGGTCGAAGAGCACCGCCTGGCGCCCGCCCCAGTTGATCCAGGGCAGGACATAGTAGATGCCGAGCAAAGCGACCACCGCGAGATTCCGCAGCCGGGCGAACCGACCCTGCACCTCGCGGGCATAAATCTTCTGGTGAGCGACGTAGAACGACTCCGGCGGTTGTCCTGCGGGAGTCGCGGTGGGGTTCATCCTAGGGATCCCTCCGATCGGGGTTGGCGCTGTCATCGGCAGAGGCGTCGGCGGACTCCTGGCCGTGGATGGCCGGGAAATCTCTGGCCCGCCGCTCCGTGCGCACGAGATAGACGCTCAGGAAGCTGGTGATCCCGGTAAGTAGCCACAGACCGAAGAAGCCGAAGGCGTAGCCGGTCTGGCGGCTGATATGCCAACCCAGCGTGTTGTAGCCGCTGAGCACCTCCGGATCGACCATGGCGAAGAAGACCATGGTGGCGATTGATGCTGTCAGGAACGAAATCCAGATGATGTTGGCGACATCACGCTTGCTGCGACGCCAGACCGGGGGCCGCATGCCCTCCGGTTCATCTATGTGCCCCGGCGTCCGCGGATCAGTCACCCGCCGTCTCTGACAGACTCATGACGTAGGCAGCCATGAGCCGCAGCCTGTCCTCGCCGAGATAGTCCAGCTGCGCAGGCATCTGGTTCGCGCGGCCGTTGACGATCGTGTAACGGATGTCTCCGGGCGCGCTTCCATATAGCCAGATATCGTCGGTGAGATTGGGGGCCCCGAGCATCGGATTGCCCTTGCCGTCCGGACCATGGCAGGCCGCACAAATCATCGCGAAGCGCTGCTGGCCGGCTTCAGCCTTGTCAGCCGAGGCCTCCAGACCACTTAATGACCGCACATAGGCCACCACGTTCTCGACTGCCTCGTCGCTGCCCAGAACAGCGGCCTGGGCCGGCATGATGCCATTGCGGCCATTGCGCAGGGTCGCGAGGATCGCATCTTCACTGCCGCCCCACTGCCAGTTGTCGTCCGTCAGATTCGGGAAACCGACGGCCCCGCGGCCGTCCGAACCATGGCACTGGGCACAATTGTTGCCGAAGATGTTGCCGGCAGCGCGCATGGCGGCCTCGTCCCCGGCAATGGCCGAAATTTCCATGTCGCGGAAGCGTGCGTAGAAGTCCGCATATTTCGCTTCGGCTTCCGACATTTGCGCGTTGTACTGATCGACCTGACTCCACTTGCTGGTGCCGGCGTAACTCCCCAACCCCGGATACAGGACCAGGTAGCCCACGCTGAACACGACCGTGATGTAGAACAGGTACAGCCACCAGCGGGGCAGCGGATTGTTGTACTCCTGCAGGTCTTCGTCCCACTTGTGACCGGTGGTATCGATTTCTCCCGGTGAGCTTTTGCTGTTCGAACTCATTAGCCAGACCGATGCGACGATGCTCCCGACGGTCAGGATGATGATGTACCAGCTCCAGAAGCTACTCATGATTGTTTCTCCCCCGCGCCAGTCGCTGTCGTGTGGCCGGCCCCGCCGTTGTCGGCGAGCGGGCCGTCCTCCAGCGGCAGGCGCGCCGCCTCGTCGAATTCCTTGCGGCGCTTGCTACTCCACGCCCAGATCACGATTGCTACGAAAGCAATCATCAGGATGAGCGTAAACAGTCCCCTCAGAGTGGGCAGATCCATGCCTTATCTCCTGACCTGCAGGTTCGTGCCGAGCCCCTGCAGATAGGCGATCAAGGCCTGTAACTCGGTCTTGCCGGTGACGTCCTTCTCCGCCGTGCCGATCTGCTCATCCGAATAAGGGTGCCCCAGCGTCCGCAGCGCCTGCATGCGCTTGACGGTCGCCCTCGGGTCCACCTCATGGTCTGCGAGCCACGGATAGCCCGGCATATTGGATTCCGGTACGACGTCTCGCGGATTCATCAGATGAACCCGGTGCCATTCGTCGGCATAGCGGCCGCCAACTCTCGCCAGATCCGGCCCGGTCCGTTTCGACCCGAACTGGAATGGACGGTCATAGACCGATTCTCCGGCAAGCGAATAGTGGCCGTAACGTTCGGTCTCGGACCGGAACGGACGGATCATCTGCGAATGACAGCCGTAGCAGCCCTCGCGGATATAGATATCCCGACCGGCCAGTTCGAGGGCGCTGTACGGCTCGATGCCCGGTGCCGGATCCCGTACCTGACTCGAGAAGAACAGCGGCACGATCTCCACCAGTCCGCCAATGCTGATCACCAGGATGATCAGGACACCCATCAGGCCGATTTTTCTCTCGACGATGTCATGTTTCATGGAGTGTCCCCCTCAAGCCGGCTGTATGACGGTGCTTTCCGCAGGCTCGCTGCCCCGGATCGTCATCCAGACGTTGTAGACCATCACCAGCATGCCCACCAGGAACAGCGTGCCACCTATCAGCCGTACTCCGTAGAACGGGTAGGTCGCGTTGAGGCTTTCGATGAACGTGTAGGTCAAGGTGCCGTCATCGTTCACCGCGCGCCACATGAGGCCCTGCATTACGCCGGCCATCCACATCGCTGCGATGTACAGCACGACGCCGATGGTTGAGACCCAGAAGTGAACATCGATCAGCTTTATGCTGTACATGCTTTCCCGGTTGAATATTTTTGGCAGCAGCGCGTAAATACAGCCGATCGATATCATCGCCACCCAGCCCAGGGCCCCGGAATGGACATGGCCGATGGTCCAGTCGGTGTAGTGGGACAGGGCGTTGACCGTCTTGATCGACATCATCGGCCCTTCGAAGGTCGACATGCCATAGAACGACAGCGAGACGATCAGGAATTTCAGGATCGGGTCCGTGCGTAACTTATGCCAGGCTCCCGACAGCGTCATGATGCCGTTAATCATGCCACCCCAGGACGGCGCCAGCAGTATCAGGGAGAACACCATGCCGAGGCTCTGGGCCCAGTCGGGCAGGGTGGTGTAGTGGAGATGATGCGGTCCGGCCCACATGTAAATGGAGATCAGCGCCCAGAAGTGAACCACGGACAAGCGGTATGAGTAGACCGGGCGTCCTGCCTGTTTCGGGACGAAGTAATACATCATCCCCAGGAAGCCGGCGGTCAGGAAAAATCCGACCGCATTGTGCCCGTACCACCACTGCACCATCGCGTCTACGACGCCGGAATAGGCCGGGTACGAATGCAGCAGCCCGGTCGGCAGGGCCAGGCTGTTGACGATATGCAGCACCGCGATGGTCAGGATGAACGCGCCGTAAAACCAGTTGGCCACGTAGATATGCGAGACCTTGCGTAATGCCACGGTGCCGAAGAAGACCACCGCATAGGATACCCAGACAGCGGCGATCAGCAGGTCGATCGGCCAGATCAGCTCGGCGTATTCCTTACCCTGGGTCAGCCCCAGAGGCAGCGTGATGGCCGCCAGTACGATGACCACCTGCCAACCCCAGAAGGTGAAGGCCGCGAGCCCGTCGGCGAACAGGCGGACATGGCAGGTCCTTTGCACCACATAGTAAGACGTCGCGAACAGGGCGCTGCCGCCGAACGCAAAGATCACGGCATTGGTATGCAGCGGCCTCAGGCGCCCATAGCTCAGCCAGGGCACGTCGAAATTGAGCGCCGGCCACACCAGCTGGGCGGCAATGATGACGCCCACCAGCATGCCCACCACGCCCCACACGACGGTCATGATGGTGAACTGGCGCACGACGTGGTCGTTGTACGTCGAAGCACGTTCCATTTTGGACTCCCCGTTTCCGGTCAGGCAGCTGAAACAGCTGACCGGCCTTCCCCTCAGGCCGGCAAGCCGGCCGTTACATTAGCATGTTCTGAAGCTTTAGTCTCAGGAGCGCGGAAGAACGACGGCCGGGGCACCACGCTCCCGGCCGTCACAGTCAATCTCAGAACTTGTAGCCGATGTTGAGGCCATAGACCCAGGGATTGATGTCCACGTCTTCCTTAATCGAGCCCACACCCGGAATCGTGACCTTCGCCTTGGTCTCGATGGAGATATAGCGCAGGTCGGCGTTGATGAACCACTTGTCGTTAAACATGTAGTCGGCGCCGATCTGGCCGGCCAGGCCAAAGGAATTGTCCTCGATCTCCAGGTCACCGCCGAGTTCGTCCAAGGTTCCCTCCGCACCGTCATCGAAGAAAATCGTGTAGTTGATACCGGCGCCGACATACGGCTGGAACTTGCCTTTCGGCAGGAAGTGATACTGCAGGCTGAGGGTCGGCGGCAGATGCTTGGTCGTGCCAACTTTACCGAGATCCTCGAGCTCGATGTCGTGCTCGAAGGGATAGGCGGCCAGCAGCTCGACGGCCCAGTTTTCCGTCCACTGGTAGGAACCGGTGAATGTCAGGCTCCAGGCGTCATCGACCTCGATGTCCTGTTTGCCCAGCGCCGGGTCGACCACTGTCAGATCGATATCACCGTTTGGATCGTCCGGATCGACGTTAGAGGCGCCCACGCGGAGGTAGAAATCGCCGGGTTCGTGAGCCAGCGCCGCCGGCGCTGCCATGATGATCGCCGTGGCGATCGTTAGTGCGATGGTTGTACGCATCGTCAGTACTCCCGTTTCTCGTTGGAATCTGAGAGAATTCTAGGAGTCCGGCCCCCGAGTCGTATTGACATGGATCAACTTCTAAGTCCCTGTACAATAGGAGCGGTCCGCAGTCTAGAGGGAAGGGTGCCGGACCACATGACGGACAACAGACCGACATCGCGCCCGGAGATGGGAGAGAGCTTAGGCATGCAGGGTAGCCGCAAGGTTGTCAATATCACGCGCCTGCGTCAGGCGTGCCGTAGCTGTTCTCTCGTCGAGCTGTGTCTGCCTATGGGTCTGAACACCGACGACATCCAGCAGCTCGAGTCCATCGTCCAAGTCAAGGGACCGCTGGAGAAGGGCGCGCACCTGTTCCGCGAGGGAGATTCGTTCCAGGCCATCTTCGCGGTCAGGACCGGCGCGCTCAAGACCTACAGCCTGGATGCCGATGGTCGCGAGCATGTGCTCGGTTTCCACCTGCCCGGTGAACTCCTGGGCTTCGACGCGATATACCCTCGCTACAATCGTTGCAGTGCCATGACGCTGGCCGATACCTCGGTCTGCATATTGCCGTTCAATCAGTTAGCGGAGCTTGCTCAGAAAGTCGCCGGCCTGCAGGCCACCATCCTGCGGCTGATGAGCAAGAATCTCTCGATTTCGGTCAACCTGGCGACCGATCACACGGCAGAGGAGCGGCTTGCAGGATTCCTGTTGAGCATCGCCCAGCGCACCGGCGAAGGCACCGAGCTTCGCCTGGTGATGCCGCGGCGTGACATCGCCAGTTACCTGCGACTGGCGACCGAGACGGTCAGCCGGCTTCTCGCCCGTTTCCAGCAGGAAGGGCTGCTCGAGGTCCATCGCAAGCATGTTCGGCTTATCGACCTGGATGGCCTGCGAGAGCTCGGCGGAAGCTTCGAGATGGTAGATCGTACGCATCAGCGTTCAGGCTACCTGTAGATTGGAGATCGGATCGGCGCGCGGCCGGTACCCTGGCTCGGGCGATGAAAGACTCACTTCCGGAAGTGCACGCGAACGACGCGCTGCCGATCGCTTACGTCCACATTCAGAAGACTGCCGGGACCTCGTTCAAGTTTGTTCTGCGTAACTCCTTCGGGCTGCGTCACAGCGACGTCAATCCGCTCGATCCGTCGACCGGAAAGCCGTTCGACAGGCATGATCTCCGGTTCGTCAGGTCGTCGAACCCCCGCGTAGTCAGCATCAGCGGTCACGAGATTATCGAGCCGACCCGGTACCTGGCAGGACTCGTCTCCCCTTACACGATGCTGAGGGACCCGGTGACCCGCGCGGTTTCCCACTTTCAGGACAAGGTAGTCACCGGCCGCCTGTCAGCGGATTTCGGCCGCTACGTGGATGATCCGGCGAACCATAACTTCCAGGTGAGGAAGATTGCCGGTGGAGAGGATCTCGAGAAAGCCGTAATCCTGCTCGGGGAAGCCTATTTCTTCGTCGGCCTTACGGAACGATTCGATGAATCGGTCAGGCTGTTCAGGCAGCTCTGCCCTTACCCCGTCGATATCCGCTGTCGTCGTCTGAATACGGCGACCCGGGATGACATCAGCCAGATGCTGAAGGCGGATCCGCTGGCCATGTCACGGTTGCGAGAGGCCAACGAGCTCGATCGGCAGCTTTGGGAACATGTCGACAAGAAACTGTTCCCGGCAATGCGTGAACGGGCCGGCGGCGCTTTGTCGGAACGCCTGCCGGAATATCCCCGCGCGCGCTTTCCCTGGCGTTTTCACTCCAGCCGGCTGAAACATCGCATCGTCTACCGCACCCGCCTCAACCGGGCGCGGGCGCTGCGCCGCTCTCACGCGTAGCCAAGGGACTGGCGACGGTTCATCGGTTTGGCCAACAGCAGCTGGATGTTGCCGATGTTCCTCTCCAGGAAGCCGCCCTCGCAGTAACAGAGGTAAAACTCCCACATACGCACGAAGCTGTCGGGGTAGCCGAGCCGGCGGATGGTGGCGATGTTGCCAAAGAAGCGCTCACGCCAGCGCCTGAGCGTCGTCGCATAATGGGGGCCGATGTCCTGCAGATGGAACATGCGCATGTCGGTCGCGCGGGCCACGCTGTCCGAGATCGCATTCACCGAGGGGATGAAGGCGCCCGGGAAGATGTATTTCTTGATGAAATCCACGCTGTTGACGGCATCCTCGTAGAGCTGGTCCCGGATAGTGATGGCCTGCAGCAGCATCATCCCTTCCGGTTTTAGCAGCTTGCTACAGGCCGAGAAGTAGGTATCGAGGTAGTGATGACCGACCGCCTCGATCATCTCGACCGAGACCAGCTTGTCATATTGCCCATGCAGGTCCCGGTAGTCTTCGAGCAGAAGAGTTATACGATCCTCCAGCCCGGCTGCCGCAACCCTTTGCGCAGCCAGTTCGTACTGACGCCTGGAGATCGTCGTGGTCGTCACCCGGCAGCCGTAGCGCCCGGCGGCATGGATCGCCATGCCGCCCCAGCCGGTGCCGATCTCGAGCAGATGATCGTCTGGGCCGAGATCGAGCTTGCGGCAGATGGCGTCCATCTTCTCGAGTGACGCGTCCTCCATGGTGGCGTTCTCACTCGGAAATATGCCGCACGAGTAGTTCATGGTGGGATCCAGGAATTCTTCGAACAGATCATTACCCAGGTCATAGTGGGCCGCGATGTTCCTGCGGCTGCCGTCGCGGCTGTTGCGGTGGATCCAGTGCAGCAAGCGATGAAGTGGCTGGGTCAGCCAGCCCGCGCCGTCGTCCAGGCTGAGCAATACGTCACGATTCAGAACCAGGATCCGGACCGCCGCGGTCAGGTCATCGCAGCTCCAGCGACCCTTGATGTAGGCGTCGCCCGCACCGCTGTTGCCGCCGAGGGCGACGTCGGCCCAGAAGCGCGCATCATGCACCGTCACCCTGGCCTTCAGTGGGTGGTCGCGGGTGGGGTCTCCGAACTGTAAGCGGGCACCATCCTCTACGATCTCGAGCGAGCCGTGCTCGAGCCGCTCCAGCCGCCGCAGCATGGCATGGCGGGCGAAACGCTGTAGACGGGTCATGCGGAAATCCGCGCCGATGGAATAGTCCGAAGGGGGGATGATGGTCTCTTTCATCTGCTTTCCAAAGTTGTTTCTGTTGCGGGATCACGTTTGGCCGGATGCGGCTGAAAGACGGCGCCTTTCATCCATAGCCGGAGTGCCTGGAAGTGAATCAGGAGGATAATCTTGAGAGTGATCAGCGGGTAGCGGAGCAGCATCCGGGCCAGCCTGGGACCGGTGATCTCCTGCCGATGCAGGTTGAGGGTGGCGTCGAAGACCCTCTCGCCGCCCTTGTGGTTCTGCATATGCACCATGAGGGCCGCATGGGGATCGACGAAGCGCCAACGGTAATGCATGTCCATCGGCAGGAACGGCGATACGTGAAATTGCTTGTCGAGCTGGTGATTGCTGGCGTTGGCTTGTCTGCGGCCATTCCTCGCGGGGAGCACGTAACAGTGACGTTCCCCCCAGGGCGTGTTGTTAACCTCGGCCACCACGCACTCCACGAACTGGTCCTGGGCATCGAAGCAATAATAGAAACTGACCGGATTGAAGCAGTAGCCGAAATAGCGAAGGTGGGTAAGCAGCCGGATGGGCCCGCTCGGACGATGTCCGGATTGCTCCTGCACCAGGTCGCGAACGCATTCATCCAGCGGCCGCTCCGGATCGCCGAGATGATCTCTGCGGTCGAACCAGGCCGGCGCCGGTCGCCGGGCTGACCACAACCAGCGCCGCCTGAACACGCACGGCAGTTCGGCGAGATCCAGGTACATCATGAATAACGCGTACCGGAACTCGTGATCTACGTCCCCGCGACGGCGGTGACTAACTTGCCCTTCGTAAATACAGCTCTTCATTGCTCAGCCAGGTCTGGAAGTCGTTCAGGGCAGTCAGGCCGCTCTTGACGCCGTCCTCGTGGAAACCGAAACCCCAGTAGGCGCCACAGAAGAACGTCCGGTCGGTGCCGTTCAGCTCACTGTGACGCGCCTGTGCCTGTACCCCTTCGGGCGTGTAGACCGGGTGATCATAGGCGATCCTCTTCAGTACCCTGTCCGATCGAATCGCGTCCTCGCGGTTCAGCGTCACGCACAACTGTACCGGTGCGTCCAGGGACTGGAGGATGTTCATGTTATAGGTCAGCGCGACCCGATCACGGGTGCTGTCGGGGATGTGGTAGTTCCAGGCCGACCAGGTCTTGGGTCGTTCAGGCAGCATACGCTCGTCGGTGTGCAGTACGGCGATGTTCTCCTGGTAGGGGATGGACCCGAGCACCCGGGTTTCCAGGCTCGACGGCTGCTCGAGCATGGCCAGCGCCTGATCGCTGTGACAGGCGAGAAATACCGCGTCGAAGCTTTCTTTTTCGCCGGTTGTCGGTTGGACCACCACCCGGTCCGGGTAGCGGAAGACCTGGTTGATGCCGGTGCCCAACCTGATCCGGTCCCTGAAAGGTACGACAAGCTTGCGGACGTACTCTCTTGAGCCGCCCTTTATGACACGCCAGGTGGGCCGGTCCTTGACGCTGAGCATGCCATGATTCTTGAAGAATTCGATGAAGTAACGGGCGGGAAATCGATACATCATGGCCGGGTCCGCAGACCATATCGCGGCACCCATGGGGACGATGTAGTGCTCGACGAAGCGCCTGGAATAGCCATTGCCCTCCAGGTAGGCGCCCAGGCTTGTTTCGTCCTCCTCGATCTCCAGCAGCTCGCGCGCCTCCCGGTTGAACCGCAATATATCAGCGATCATCCTGTAGAAACCCGGCTTGAACAGGTTGCGTCTCTGCGCGAACAGCTGATCCAGCGAACTGCCGCAGTACTCCAGCCCGGTGCGGTCGCAATGCACGCTGAAACTCATGTTACTTGCCTGAGACGGCACGCCGAGTTCATCCATCAGGGCGATGAAGTTGGGATAGGTCCAGTCATTGAAGACGATGAACCCGGTGTCCACGGCCCACTGCCGGCCGCCGAGTTCAACATCGACCGTGTTCGTGTGACCGCCGATATAGTCATTGGCCTCGAACAGCGTGATGTCATGGTCGCGCCACAGACGATGGGCTACGACCAGCCCGGATATGCCGGTGCCGACGATGGCAATTTTCTTTCGTTGCATGGTGGAGCGCTTCCCCTGGTCAGAGCCTGGATTTCACGGCGCGCACCAGGGTGCCGAGGACGGGCACCCGCTCATAGATCATCGCGCCGAGGTCGAAATAGTCGCGGTGGTAATGCACCCGGTCCGCGAAGTGGATGAAGGAGGCGCCGGGTAGCTCGAGCACCTCTTCCGGTCTGAAGCGCTGGTGGCGTAGCGTCATCGTCCAGGCCAGCGAGGCCCGATCGTCCTGCGCACAGACGTCCGCAAACCGGAAGTCGATCTCCGCGACGTTCTCATACATACGCCGGAAGTAGTCCTTGAGCGCGGCGCGGCCTTCCACCCTGTGGATGGGATCGGTGAACACGATATCTTCAGCGTAGACGCCGTCGAGCAGGTCCAGACTATCGGCGCTGAGGTGGCGATAGAGGTTTTGAAAACGATCGACTATGGAGACACTCACGATTTCGCCTCCGAGGCAGGCAGTGGGCCGAGCACGTGCCCGAGCAGCTGGAAGACATCCTCGGGGTTATCGAGGGCGGTTGCGCCTGCATGACGCAGTTCGCTGGCGACAAGACCTACCGTCGGGCCCACGATCAGCACCGGGCAATCAGCGGCGTACGCCAGTGCTCTGATTGGACCCCGGATCGTGTCCGGTTGCGGCGTGCGATGACCATAGAGCAGAACGGCCGGAGCCCCTGTGATCCTGCTTGCGGAGACCAATTCATCGACCGGCGTTCCAATGCCGAGCATCGTTACCGGCACGCCATGCCTGACGGCGAGGATCGCGAGCATCAGCAGACCGATCTGGTGCTCCTCGCCCGGCAGGACGGAGGCCAGCACAGGCTTATCCCGATCGTTGGCGACGGCAGGGCCCGGACAATTCCCCAGCAGCTTGTGCAGCGCGCTTTCCACCAGGCGTTGCTCCGCGACCCGCCGCTCGACCCGCCATCTGAGGGCTAGATCACGGAGCACCGGGATCATGAAGTGCCGGCTCACATCGTCCGGGTCCGCGACCATCAGGCCCTGCCGCAGCATCTCTTCCAGCGCGCCAGGATTGAAGGAATCCAGCGCGTCGATCGTCTGCATTGCGAGACGCGGCCATCGGGCCGACTCACCGGGCAACGCGTCACAGATATCTTCGTCATCCAGCAGGCTACAGACCTGGCTCAGAGATACGCCGCCTTCTATCAGCAGACAGGCGTCGCGCAATCGCTGGATGTCACGCTGGCTGTAGAGCCGGTGACCACTGGCGGTGCGCTCGGGTTGTACGAAACCGTAGCGTCGTTCCCAGGCGCGCAAGGTTCCGGTGGCGATACCAGTGAGTTCGGCGGCCGTCCGGATCGGAAATACCGGCTGATCGAGTCGATTGCGCGGCGCATCCATGCGCTCAGGCGCCGCTGTCGGCAGGTTGCTTCAGGAAGAACAGGGTGACCTCGCCGACCCGAAGGCCGAACTTCTTCATCACCGTGCGGTTGAACAGGGTCTGCTCGTCCATTAAATACATCCAGTCATCGAAATTGATGTTCCAGGTGCGCCCATCGACCTCGATTTCCAGTACATACCGCCAGCGCAGCGCATTGCCGTAAATTTCGCCTGTGGCCTCTCCGACTACATCATCGGCGGTGCCGGTGTAGCGGCCGTCGTCGATTCTCCGGAACGTCCAGACGCGTCTCTGCTTCTCGCCATCGTTATAGGTAAAGTCTTCCTCCAGTACGCCCGTATCGCCTTCCCAGCGGCCGACCATCTCCACCTCGAAGCGGCGTATGACTTTGCCGCTACGATCCTGGACCATCCCCCAGGCGCGGACCGGGCCGTTGAAGTATTCCCTGAGATCAAGTTTCGGACTCTCGCCCTCATAGTCGGAAACCTTGGCCGCGCATCCGCTCAGACAAGCGCCCGCAACGAAGACAATCGCGACCAGAACAGCCCGGAACCTGGAGTTCAGCGAGGAGGCCAGCATCACTGCAGCCTGCCGTCAGCCCCGACCAGGGCCATACGCAGATCGGGCCTGCTGGTGCGGGGGTGAAGCCATATCGACAGGAACGCCGGGCCGAATTCCGGGTCTTCGATCACACCGAGCTGGCCGTTGGAATCCTCGAATCGCGTCTTACCACCCGGCTCGACGATCGTGACGATGTAGTCACCCGGACCCACATCGGGCCACATGCCGTTCAGCGAGGTCAGCCATCGGTCCACCGTCGCGTCCCCTGGCAGACGGATGTGTCGATCCAGCCGCCGCCATTCCTTGCGGGTTCTCTCGGCGAGCTTCCGGGACGAAATATTGCGGTGGTAGTCGATCCTCAGCGCCAGGCGCTGATCGAACCCGGGATCAACAAAGTCGCCACTTTCGGTCCACAGGGTCGCGTCGTAGATTTCCAGGCCAAACCAGGATAGAGACGCCCGGCCGACGGTGGCCAATCCTTCCGGGCCCGACATGCCGGAGGCGTTCGTTGCGGATACCTCGGTACTGGGCCAGGCTTGCGGTGCGAAGCCGGCAGTGGCCAGCAGGACGATACTCAGAGCGGGGGCGACACCCCTGATTGAGAAGTTGAACATATCCTGAACACCCGTGGGAAATGTGTGCCTGAAACACTTACTTCGGGGGTATCAGGGGAGCGGATTCAACCGTCCGGGTCCTTTACAGGAACAGCGCCTGGCCGTTAACAGAAGCAGATGCAGGATCGCTGGATCAAACCTGACCAATACTTGTGCACGCCACCCTTTGACTCCATCCCTTTTTCAGCGGGAGACCGCGTTTTCTCGTGGATGGCGTCTCGGGAAAGTCTTCGCCGCCGCCGGCCGACCGGATTCCGGCCGACCGCTGCTCCAGGGGTCAGAGGTTGGGGCAGTAGATATCGTGGAGAATCGCGATCACCCGCGATGCCGGGCCTTCGGACAGGGAGTAGTAGATGGTTTGCGCCTGGCGCCTGGTTCTTACCAGCCCGTCGCGACGCAGAAGGGCGAGATGCTGCGACAGGGCAGACTGGCTGAGCGGTATGAATTCGTTGAGTTGCCCGACCGTTAATTCGCCCTCTGTCAGGTTGCAGAGGATCATCAGCCGGGACTCATTCGCAAGGGCCTTTAGGAGCTTCGTGGCCTCGCCCGCGTGGACACGCAGTTCTTCCGCCGGCATGGTTGTTCCCGGGGCGCAGCCGCTCACTATATCTGCGTTCGCCATAACTGAGCTCAATATGTTTAGAGGTTCGACTATAGCCCAACAACGACTTACCAGCTAAATTAGCTTCTGCTAAACTTTAATGCAAGTTCCAGGTCCACACATCATGACCAACAGCCCTCAGATACGCTCGTCTTACCACCTGCCCACATGTACCTGGACCCATCTGGCCTGGGATCCGGCGACCGGCAGTGCTGTCATCATCGATCCGGTACTCGACTATGACCCGGCGTCGGGCCGGACAAGCATGGAGTCCTCGGACATCCTGCTCGATCTGGTCGAATCGGAGAACCTTAGCGTTGGATGGATCCTGGAGACCCATGCTCACGCGGACCACCTCACCTCGGCGGCCCGGCTCAAGCATCGCCTCAATGCCGCGGTCGCCATCGGCGCAGGAATCCGGTCCGTGCAGGCCCACTTTGGCGCAGTCTTCAACTTGCCGGGAGACTTCCCGACCGACGGGACCCAGTTTGACAGACTCGTCGATGACGAGGATCGAATCCCGCTCGGCGACCTGGAACTCAGGGTCCTGCACACCCCCGGACACACCGACGACAGCATGACCTATGTCATCGGCGACTGCGCGTTCATCGGGGATACGCTCTTCGCCCCCGACTACGGTACCGCCCGTTGCGATTTTCCCGGCGGTGATGCGAGGCGTCTGTATCGATCCATACAGCGAATCTATGCGCTGGGTGACGAGACCAAGCTGTTCCTGTGTCACGACTACCCGGCCGAAGGGGCCGCGGCCCGACCGATGACGAGGGTCGCCGAGCACAAGGTCGCTAACGTACACATCCGCGACGGCGTCTCGGAAGACCAGTTCGTTTCGATGCGTGATGCTCGCGACGCCTGTCTGGAGATGCCGGCTCTGATCCTTCCGTCTATCCAGGTTAATATCCGCGCGGGTCAGCTGCCGCCGGCCGAGAGCAACGGTCTGGTATATCTGAAGATACCGGTCGACGCGATCTGAAATCGAATGGAAGGAATACCCGTAATCGCAGCCCTGTCCGGCGGAGTCCTTATCGGACTGGCGGCGACGGTTCTGCTGCTGCTGGACGGACGGATCGCCGGAATCAGCGGCATTCTCGGTGGTGCCTACGGTGGCAAACGAGGAGACCGAGCCTGGCGGGTGACGTTTCTCGCCGGACTTGCATGCGGAGGCTGGTTGGCGGTGCTTGCCGGCTTGGGCGAGGTTGTTGAACGTTCCGGCTACCCTCTGGGCTTGCTGGTTGTTGCCGGCCTGCTGGTCGGATTCGGCAGTCGCCTGGGTAGCGGCT
>Ga0316191_10001666_pt1 | contig 15780 bp, 11 predicted proteins | sample Eddworburr2cm_MG_FD_204928 | JGI IMG/M metagenome (GOLD analysis project Ga0316191, IMG submission 204928) | Coastal sediment microbial communities from Maine, United States - Eddy worm burrow 2 cm | ecosystem: Environmental > Aquatic > Marine > Coastal > Sediment | place: USA: Maine...
AAGTTATATTGGTAACTGCCATAGCTGAACCAAAGCCTTTGGTTGATTTCATAGATAAAAATTATCAATTGCTGAAGCACTTTAATTTTTCAGATCATCACTATTTTTCAAGAAAGGACCTGATGCGAATTATCACAGATTTCAGGAGCTATCAAGAAGAGGGAATCGGTATTTTATTTACTGAAAAGGATATTATGCGCTTAGAAGGTACAGAGTTAAAGGACATTTTAATGGAATATCCTGTATTTTTTCAACCGATAACCTATAAATTTGCTCAAAATGAAGCAGAATTTGAAGAATTCATTCGGAAGGTGCTAGATAAAACAGAAGATTAAGTGAGCAAGAAACTATTTTTCCTGAGTTTTTTATTGCTATTGATTGCAAGCGACCTGTTCTCCCAGATTCTGGATGATTCAACACAAACTGTATATGGCCCTACCACAACCAATTTCAAATACTTAAAGGACATAAAATTCAACAGGGAGGTGTCTTCACATCCAGACACAACGATAATTGGTTTTGAACGGTTTTCACCTATGGAGACGGGAAGATACAAACTTCAGGACCTGGGAATTGTTGGAACTTCAACAAAAAATATGTTTTATGAACCACCTTCAATAATCGGGAGGACTTCCGGCTATTATACTTATTCATTATTTGGATTACCAGTTGAGGATATCAAATTGTTTGATACACGTTCACCTCACACTGATTTATATGTCGTCTTCGGATCAGGAAACAGAAATATAACAGATATTTCATTCAGCCAGAATATTAAGCCAAATTGGAATTTTGGATTTAACCTACTGTGGTATACAATGGATAAACAGATAAGTAGTACCGGAAGAGGTGATAATGCTGTACGTGGATTATCTTATAACTTCTATATGTACTATTGGACGCCTGACAGTAATTATTTTGCGCTTGGCGCATATACGAGGATGAACCATAAGGTAGCTGAAAGTGGTGGTGTTGATACAACGGGATTTGCAAATATCAATGATTTCTTCAACGAAAATGCTGAATTAAACCTGGAAGATGTCACCAGCGCTGAGTTGAATATAAAATACTATTTATACCAGCAGTATAAATTAAATCCTGCCTTTGCTATTTATAATGAATTTTATTCCTCTCTAGTCTCAAATTACTATTCAGATCCAAATTTGTCCGTAAACCGGGAGTACTATGATCGAATTCTGTTTAATACATCAGAAACATGGAATAAAAACAAGCTAAATGATATAACCAATGAGGCCGGTGTGAAGGGGGATTGGAAAAAAGCATTTTACAATGCTTATTATAGGTATCGTCAGGTCAAATTCTATGAAAACTACCTTACTGATGTCGAAAACAGGACAGAAGGATATGTGGGTGGAAGCTTAAGATATGATAATGACAGTTCCTACTATCTCGCAGTGGAAGGGGAATTGATGTTGAATAATGGCAACCATAAGATCAAAGGCGTTTACGAGAACCGTTTCTGGGAATTGTCTTATCAACGTATGATGTATGATCCGGGTTTTATCCATGAGAGATACTTTAGCAATCATTACGAATGGTATAATAATTTTGTCTCGGTTCAATCAGATAATATCAAGGCTTTATTTAAAATCCCCATTAAGAAGATTGATATCAGGCCGTTTTTAACCCTATCCATGCTAAAGAATTATATATATTTTAATGAAAATAAAATGCCAAGCCAGGCTTCTGGATTTGCCCAATTATATTCTCCAGGGATCTACCTGAACTTTCAGTTTGGGAAATACCTGCACTGGAACAATCAGTTTATATACACTTTCAAATCGGGAGATGATGAGGCGAGGGATGTATTCAGGATACCACCTATATTTGTTAACTCAAGCATTTATTATTCCAGGTTCATGTTTAATGAGAAATTGCTGATGTCCATTGGCATAAATACACACTATCAGAGCAATTACTTTGCTGATGGTTATGATCCCGTAATCCAGCAGTTTTATTTACAAAACGATTTTGATATGCCCAGTTATTTTTTAGCGGATGTATTTGTAAACATCAAGATTAAAACTGTAAGGTTGTTTCTTAAATATGCCTATATAAATCAAAAAACCGGTAAAGGATACTTTGCGAGTCCATATTACCCCGGACAGCCAAAAGGTCTTGATCTGGGTTTGAGCTGGATGTTCTATGATTAAAGAAATTAACTTTTTATTTTCTCCAGCAATGAATTACAAATAGAATGTAACAGCGAAATGTCTTCCCTTTTCAGATAAGATAACCTTTCCATGATCCGGGGACCAATGATATGATGCTGTTTAATTTCTATTTCTTCTAATAATTCTTTCACCTTTCCCTTAAGTGCAGATAAACTTTCATTTGAATTATGTACGGTTTCTTTCGTAGGTTCTTTACTAATTTCAGGCGACAACAAATATGCATAAATCATTACTGCTTGGGACAGATTCAATGATGGATAAGGGTTGGCTATGGGCACATAAGTGATAAGGTCACATCTCCTGATCTCATCATTGGTCAGGCCTGACTCCTCGCGTCCAAACATAATTCCAACCCGGTCGAAATTATCCTTTCTATCTAATAAAAAATCACGTAATGTATCAGCTGGAATATAATTTTCATTTGTTCTCCTTCGCTTAGCGGAAGTGGCTATCAGGAAATCAAAGTCAGACGCCATTTGTTTAAAATCCTTATACATTTTTGCATTCTCAAGTATATCCGCAGAGGCATGAGCCAGGATCCTTGACTTTTTATCCAGATGATTGGAGGAATTTACAATACATAAATCCTTGAATCCCATAGTCTTGATTGCACGGGCAGAAGCGCCTATATTCTCGGGAACAGCCGGTTCTACCAATATGAAGGAGATTTTCATTTACTTAAGGCTATCAGGTTTTCTGCTTTTTCTTTTTCGCTGCAGGGAAGAGTATATTATTTAGGATTAAGCGGTAACCTGGAGAATTTGGATGCAAGTTCAGGTCAGTGGGCTCTTCCCCAACAATGTGCTGGTAATCTTCAGGGTCATGCCCACCATAGAAAGTAAAAAACCCTTTTCCCTGTATCCCATGTAAATATTTAGCTTCATTCAGGTCTTTGTTTTCACCCATAATAACGACTTCAGGTTTTATCAAACTCTTTTTATAGGCTGTGGTCTGCCCCATAAATCCTTTAATAATTTTTTCATGGTTCTGGGTGAGCATGGTAGGTATTGGATCCCATTTGGCCGAAAATTCGAAGAGGGTGAAAAAGTCATTTTCAGCCAGGATATTTCTGTCCTGTGTATTTTGATCAATATTTGAGAATTCATATTCAAGCGGATCCCTTACAAGTTTGAATTCTTTAAACGCCAGCGTATTTTCAAAAGATAATTTTTTCTGGGCTGCAGGATCAGCTGGATCTCCATCATACATATATTCGCATATATCAACACCATCTGCAGAAAGTGCAACATCAAAGGTATCAGTGGCAGAGCACATGGCAAATAGAAATCCACCGCCAAGAACATATAGCTTAATTTTTTTCACTATAGCCAATTTCAATTGTGAGACTTTCTGAAATCCATGTTTCCGCGCACTTGCTTCAAATTCCTGCTGTTGCTGTATATACCATGGAAAATTCCGGTAGTTCCTGTAAAACTTACCGTATTGCCCTGTAAAATCTTCATGATGAAGGTGTAACCAATCGTATTTGAGTAAATCATCATACATTACTTCATCATCAAAAATGACATCATATGGTATTTCGGCATATGTCAGAACCAATGTAACAGCATCGTCCCATGGCTGATTGCTTTTTGGGGAGTATACGGCAATTCTGGGAGCTTTCTCCAGTTTCATAACATCCGTATTGGAAGAAGGGCTTGAGATCTCATTAAGTATCTGATTGTATTGGGCATCTGAAATGACTGTATATCCAACATTGCGTATAATCAACTCGTTTTCAAGCTTTTGAAAATACTTTAACATAAAACTTCCACCACGGTAGTTGAGTAACCAGTCGATTTCAACGTCATTCTGCAAAGTCCAATAAGCAATCCCATATGCTTTCAAATGATTTGACTGGCTGTTATCCATAGGGATAAGTATATATGCAGCGTTAGACACATTCAATCCAATAACAATTGAAATGCTGAATATCAAAACCAACCTGGAGAGTTTTACCATCTTATATTACCTTTCATATAAATTATACTACATTAGAGTAATAATACTTAATTGAATAAAGATAGACAAGTATATTTATCTTTTAAAAAGCATGCTTTCATGAATCTTATAGTAAATATCCAGGAAGGATTAAAGTCTATTTCAGCCAACTTGTTGCGTTCCATACTAACGGCACTGATTATCGCTATTGGAATTACATCTCTTGTAGGGATTCTTACAGCCATCGACAGTATGAAAGCATCTATTAATAGTAGTTTTTCGAATTTGGGTGCAAATTCATTCGAAATCCGGTCAATACGAACTGACAGGGACCGTAGCAGAAGTGGAGTAGAAGAAAAAAAGTATGAACCTTTGCAATATTTTGAAGTAAAGAGATTCAAAAATCTATTTCAATATTCTCAGGCAGTCAGTGTTTCTACTTACGTTTCATGGAATGCGGAGGTCAAAAGACTTTCAAAGAAGACTGATCCGAATATAAGAATTGTTGGTGCGAATGAAAACTATCTTAATCTGCAAGGATATAATATTGAATTTGGCAGAAACTTTTCAACTTATGAAGTTAAATTCGGCAGGCCAGTTGCATTAATTGGTAACCAACTGGTTGAGACACTGTTTGAAGAGAACGAGAACCCTCTGGATAAAGAAATCGCATGCTTTGGTAATAAATATAAAGTAATTGGGGTATTGAAAAAAGAAGGTGCCCTTGGGGGGGATAGCGGATCTGACAGATCAGTTATAATACCTATCGAAAGTGCTATTCGTCTTAATACTGGTTGGACGAATTTCAGATATTACATTAATGTTGGGGTCGATAATCCTGAACAGATGGAATTTATACAAGGTCAGGCAACTGGACTAATGAGGACAATACGCCAGGACCCAATTGGCCAGGAAAACTCGTTTGAAATATCCAGAAACCTAACCCTCGAAGAGGAGCTTGAGAATATTAGCTCCTATCTTAGAATAGGTGGATTTATAATCGGCTTCATAACCTTGCTTGGAGCATCAGTCGGGCTAATGAATATCATGCTTGTTTCTGTTACCGAGCGAACCCGGGAAATCGGAATAAGAAAGGCTATAGGTGCTAATCCAAGAAAAATAAGAGAGCAGTTTTTAATCGAAGCAATTGTGATCTGCATTTTCGGCGGTCTGGGAGGTGTAATACTTGGAATTGCCATAGGAAATTTAATATCAGGCCTGATCAGCGCTGGTGGAGCCTTTATTGTTCCCTGGCTGTGGGTATTTGTTGGATTTGCCATATGTATAGTGGTAGGTCTGATATCCGGAACTTATCCTGCCTTTAAAGCCTCCCGACTGGATCCGATCGAAGCCTTGCGCTTTGAATAAGTAAAAATTAGTCAGAATCAGATAATCCTGATTTTTGTAAAATTCCTAAAATCTTGAAAAGGGTTATTGTTTTAGATTTTGAGATGAGAAAATTGTGGTTCAGCCCGGATCTCTTCCACTTCCATCAATCCATTTGCATTGACTTCCATAAGTCTAACTGCTAGCGTTTCATTGATCATGACAGGATCGTAATTGTCGACAACACGAATGTAGTTCCTAGTAAATCCATGCATCCTCCCGTTCTCAATATCATGTTCGAAAAGAACAATCTCATTTCGGCCGATATTTTCTTCATAGAATTTATGTCTTTTCTTGAAGGAAAGATTGCGTAACATTTTTGATCTTTCATTGCGGATCTTAACTGGTATAGATCCCGGCATATCAATCGCTAATGTATTTGCCCGTTCAGAATAGGTAAATACATGCAGATAGGATACATCCAGTTCATTGATAAACTCGTAGCTAGTTTTAAACTCTAATTCTGTTTCACCGGGAAAGCCTACAATTACATCTACACCAATGCACGCATTCGGCATAACTTCCCTGATTTTATTTACCCTGTCCATGTACAATTCTCTCAGATATCGCCTCCTCATCAATTTCAGGATATTGTTTGATCCTGATTGAAGGGGAATATGAAAGTGGGGAACAAAACGATCAGATTTCGAAACGAAGTCAATTATTTCATCGGTTAGTAGATTTGGCTCGATTGAAGAGATCCGGAATCGTTCGATGCCTTCTATTTTATCAAGTTCACGGATTAAATCAATAAACCGGTATATGCGTTTATTTTCAATCAGACCATAATCGCCAGTATTAACACCGGTCAATACAATTTCTTTTACACCCTGAGAAGCAATCTCCCTGGCATTTTTCAATATATTTTCCATTGTATCGCTTCTACTCTTTCCTCTGGCCAAAGGAATGGTACAAAAGGAGCATGAATAATCACACCCATCCTGAACTTTTAGGAACGTTCTTGTTCTGTCGTTAATTGAAAATGCCTGGTGATATGAGTTGGCTTCGCTGATTGGAGAGGCAAGGACTGTTGGACTATTCGATTTTTTAAAATCTTTTAAATAATCAAAAATCCTAAATTTCTCAGCAGCACCCAATACCGCATCAACACCAGGGATAGTAGCGATCTCCTGAGGTTTGAGCTGAGCATAACATCCCATAATGATGATATATGGATCATTTGCAAACTTTTTCGCCTCCTTCACTACTCTCCGGCACTTTTTGTCGGCATTGTCAGTAACGCTACAAGTGTTTATCACATATATATCGGCCCCTTCTTCAAAATTTACCTTCCTGAAACCTTCATTTTCAAATAATCTCGAAATTGTTGAAGTCTCAGAAAAGTTTAACTTACAGCCCAATGTATAAAATGCCACTGTCTCCATGTCCTGCAAAAGTAAGCAATTCTTTGAATTCTAAATGCAGGACATAAAAGGGATTAATTAAGAATTAATCCTCAATACATCGAACTGAAAACCAGTAACATGGGACATAAGCAACACCCTGAACCATATTTTCACCATCACAGGATAGGCTTTTGTATCATGAAGCCAATTCGCCATCATTCTCATAGAATTTAGCTGAAGACCAGAATATAAACCAAGCTGTGAATATACGCCATTATAAATGTCCTACAGGAAGTCGACATTCAGGTTGAAATAATCTAACAAAATGTTTAAAAAATCAAAAAGAATTAATTAAAATACCATTGATAAGAAAGCTATACTATTCTATTCAAAAAATTGTTGTCTTTCTTTTTATATTTATAGATAAGTAGGTAAAATCGCATCTTAATTTTTTGTGGTATTTATTAATTTTTAGCTATGAAATATTTTTTCTTTTTATTCCTATCCTGTTTGATTACAACCTCCTCCATCGCTCAGGAATATATTGATCTTGAAGTTATCCATAAGATCCGCCAGGAGGGCTTGAAAAATTCAAATGTAGAAGACCTGGCATTTTATCTGACGGATGCATTTGGCCCAAGACTAACGAATTCCCCTGGTCACCGGAACGCTGGTGAGTGGGCTGTTAGACAATTAAAGACCTGGGGGTTGGACAATGCCATGATGGAAGAGTGGGGAGAGTTTGGTAAAGGATGGAATGTGGACAAGTGCTATGTTGCAATGAAAGAACCCTATTATTTTCCATTTATAGCTGTTCCAAAAGCATGGACTGGTTCCACAAATGGACTAATATCTGATGAGGTAGTATTGCTTGATGTTACATCAGAAGATGACCTTCAACCTTATAAAGGGAAACTAAAAAATAAGATTGTGCTTCTCAGATCCACTGCGGATACATCACCATCATTTGATGCAGAGGCTTTAAGATATACCAAGGAAGAACTCGAAGAGGAAGCCAAACAATCATTTGGCCCTTCAAACAGATATTCGTCAAACAGGATCGCACAATATCGCGCTTGGAGAGCGTTAAATAACAAAATTAGTGAACTCCTTGAAGAAGAAGGCGTTGCCCTATTGATCAGGGGATCGAGAGGGAAACATGGCACTTTGAAAACAAGTGGAGGGGGAGATGCCTACAAACCTGAAGCTAAAATGCCATATGCTCAATTGGATATGGCGCCGGAGCATGCAGATCTCATGGCCAGGCTTTTAGAAAATAACATTAAGGTAACTGTAGAAGCCGATGTCAAGACTTCCTTTTATGATGATAATCTGAACTCTTTCAATGTAGTCGGAGATATTGTTGGAGCGGATAAAAAATTACAGTCTGAACTTGTAATGCTTGGGGGTCATCTGGATTCATGGCATGCTGGAACAGGAGCAGTTGACAATGCAGCAGGTTGTATTGTTATGATGGAAGCGGTAAGAATACTAAAAGCGATTGGGTATGAGCCGAAGCGAACCATTAGAATTGCCTTATGGTCTGGTGAAGAACAAGGATTGTATGGATCGAGAAACTATGTTAAAAACCACTTTGCCAATAAGGAAGAAGGGATACTGCATCCTGATTATGACAACTTTTCGGCTTATTATAATATTGACAATGGCACTGGTAGGATAAGAGGGATTTATTTACAGGAAAATGATATGTTACGGCCCATTTTCGAACAATGGTTTGAGCCCCTAAGCGATATGATAGATCATCCAACCGTAACGATTCGAAATACTTCAAGCACAGATCATAAGGCTTTTGATGAGGTCGGATTACCAGGATTTCAGTTTATCCAGGATCCTATAGATTATGATATAAGAACCTGGCACAGCAATATGGATACATATGAACGCCTACTTATTCCAGACCTGCAACAGATGGCAGTAATCGTTGCATCTTTTGTTTACCTTACTTCAGAAAGAGATCAAAAATTGCCAAGGAAGGAGAGTCCGATAGGAAAGGAATAGCTTTCTCTATTTGTCATCAACTTTCAAGGTAATAAATCCGGCAATAATCATGGAAATTCCCCCTAATACAAGGGCATATATGGCTTCTCCTCCGAAAATATCCTTAGTAATGAATCCCAATATACTGGCAGCGAGGATCTGAGGAATAACAATAAAGAAATTAAAAATACCCATATAAACGCCCATTTTATTTGAAGGCAAAGAGCCGGTGAGAATTGCATATGGCATGGAAAGAATACTTGCCCATGCAAATCCGATCCCAATTTCCGAAATGATCAGCAAATACGGATTTTTGAAAACATAAAATGACAGCAAGCCAAGGCCCCCAAAAAGTAACGCGATCAAATGCGTTATTTTCCGATTGGTACGTTTTGCTATAACAGGGATTAAAAATGCAATCAAAGCAGCAAATCCATTATAAACACTCATCAAAACACCTACCCAGTTTGCACCTTCATTGTAAGCCACGGAAGTAGCATCGTTTGTTCCATATATATGACTGGTCACAGCAGGAACCGTATATATCCACATCGCAAACAAGGCAAACCATGAAAAGAATTGCACTATCGCAAGCTGACCCATAGTTTTGGGCATATGGAAAAGGTCCTCTACAATCTCAGTCATTCCATTTGAACGATTATTCTTAAGCATTATCCCCGTCATCAATTGAATGATCCCAAATACTGCAGCACCTACTCCTAAAACATAAAGTTCCTTATCCAAAGAATAATGGTAGACAATATAACTGCTTATAATTCCAACCAATATCCAAATCGTACTATTACGGAAGTAATTGATCTTCTTATCATATATTGTAGCTGATTGGTTTGTGGACGCACTAGGGTCTGATTCAGTTCCTTCATCAAAAGAGGCCAATTCTCCCGGACTGTATTCTTTTGAAGAGATCACCGTCCATAAAACAGCAATGAAGAATACTGAGGCGCCGATATAAAAAGAGTATTTTACTGAATCGGGGATCATCATTTCCGGAGCAGTATTGCTTATCCCGAAAAGGTTTGTCAGCAGATAGGGAAGGGCTGAGGCAACTACAGCACCTGTGCCAATAAAAAAACTCTGCATAGCAAAACCGGCTGTCCGCTGTTCATTGGAAAGCATATCCCCAACGAAGGCCCTGAAAGGTTCCATGCTAACGTTAATTGAAGCATCCATAATCCAGAGCATACCAGCTGCGACCCACAGTACAGGAGAATTCGGCATTACAATCAATGCGAGTGATGCCAATATAGCGCCAACCAAAAAATAGGGCCTTCTTCGTCCCAGTTTGCCCCAGGTTTTGTCGCTCATATGACCTATGATGGGTTGTATGATCAATCCAGTTACCGGTGCGGCTACCCATAATATGGGTATAGCATCCACATCAGCACCTAGTGTTTGAAATATTCGACTGACATTAGCATTCTGCAATGCAAATCCAAACTGAATACCCAGGAATCCGAAACTCATGTTCCAGATCTGCCAGAAATTTAACCTTGGTTTTTGTGCCATTTTATCACTTTTGTCGTAAAAATCACCTCATTTCGCTATAAATGTGATTTAGAGTTGAAATGATCTGCTAAATATAATAGAATCCTGCATAATCCAATAAGCCATCAAAAAATTTTCATAGTTTTCCAAACAATTTTAAATCCTGAATCTCTTTATGGAATCATGTTCGTTTTTTAAACATTTTTAGGAATCGTTAGGATTTGCTTGAATCTACTCAAAAGATGTTTAAGCCTGAATTACCTAATCATTTTTATTGAACTATGTTTGCTATTCAGGTCTATGACTGTGTTTACCGAGAAACAATGGTTAGTAAGTAATGATTAATTAAATCAGCTGAATGTGGGTAGCAATCTTTGAAAGGTGAGAGAAAAAAACCAGGCAGGAATGTAAAAAACCATGCCACAGATATCAAAGGGCGTCTTAATAAAAAAAAGCCGTACCAGTTTGATCCGGTACGACTTTTATTATTTTATCAATAAATTCAATTATGTATTCCTGTTTATACAATTCAGGTCTTCAAAAGCCTGCTTTAATCGGGCAACAAAAGTCTTTTCACCTTCCCTTAACCATGCTCTTGGATCATACTTTTTCTTATTGGGCTTATCCTCACCTTCGGGATTACCAATCTGTCCCTGAAGATAACCTTCATTAGCTTTATAATAATTCAGGACACCAGCCCAGAAAGCCCATTGTGTATCGGTATCAATATTCATTTTTACTGCACCATATTCAATAGCTTCTTTGATTTTTTCAGGTTCCGAACCTGATCCGCCGTGAAATACAAAATTTACAGGGTTGACTCCTGTTCCAAATTTCTCCTTAATATGCTCCTGAGAATTCTTTAAGATAATAGGAGTGAGGACAACATTGCCAGGCTTATACACACCGTGAACATTTCCGAATGCTGCAGCAATTGTGAAGTTTTCACTAACTCTGTTCAATTGTTCATAAGCATAAGCAACCTCTTCAGGTTGTGTATATAATTTTGAGCTATCAACATCAGTATTGTCAACACCATCTTCCTCACCACCAGTTACGCCTAATTCGATTTCCAGTGTCATGCCCATTTTATCCATTCTTTCAAAGTATTTCTTTGAAATCTCGATGTTCTCTTCAATTGGTTCTTCTGAAAGGTCGAGCATATGAGAGCTATACAGCGGCTGACCGTTTTGCTTATAATATTCTTCACCTGCATCTAATAATCCATCTATCCATGGCAATAATTTCTTTGCGCAATGGTCTGTATGCAAAATAACAGGAACTCCATAAGCTTCAGCCATAGCCCTGACATGGTGTGCACCTGCAATGCCCCCAGCAATAGCTGCTTTCTCATTTTCATTGGAAAGTCCTTTTCCTGCAAAGAACACAGATCCACCATTGGAGAATTGGATGATAATTGGTGAATTAATATCACGAGCTGTTTCAATTGCAGCATTTACTGTACTGGTGCTGATTACGTTGACAGCAGGTAATGCAAAATCGTTATCATTTGCATAATCTAATAACTCTTTTACCTCTTTTCCATATAAAACACCAGCTCTGAATTTTTTACCTATACTCATTTTAAAATGAATTTAAATTATTATTAAAATTGTTTACAATATGAACGTTTCAAAAAAAATTTCTGTAAGGATAGCCTTGACGAATACCTGGCCAGATTGCCATGATCATTTTGGCACTGCAAATATGATCAATAAAAATCATTTTTAGGTAAAATAGAGGCAGTAAATGCTATTAATGACCTAAAGAATTCCAATCGTTTCGGGAATCAGTTCGACCGTCAGGATCAGAATTCTTTTAGAATGTTATTTTTAGTATTCCGGTTAATAGTTTTATCAGTATTTTTTATATTTTGCAGGTAATTTAACAAATTATAATCAAACAGAATATGGCACATTTTTTTGGTATTGACATTGGTGGTTCAAATATTAAGATCGGGCTGGTAGACTCAGAAAGTGGATTAATTGAAAAAGTAAAATATCCTACCAGGGAACTTAAAGAAAAAAACGATTTTGTGCAGGGATTCAGTGATATATTGAAGAAGGAATTTGAGAATCACCCCGAAGTTGAAGAAATTGGAATAGGTGTGCCTGGAACTGTATCACGGGATGCACGTAGCACATTGGAATTACCTAATTTAGGAGAACTCGGGAATGCTAACCTCCTTGAAAGGCTTGAGTCAAATCACCCGGGAAAGCATTTCCATTTAGATAATGATGCACATGTCGCTGCATTAGGGGAATATTATTTTGGAGAAGAGAAAGTACCGGAAAATTATGTATTCATCACACTGGGAACCGGTGTTGGAGCGGCTGCCATTATTGATCACCACGTTTTTAGAGGAGGAGATGGCAACCCAATGGAAATAGGGCATATTATGTCGCAAGGTGGAAAAACATTGGAAACAATTATTGGCAAGGTCGGATTGCAGAAAATGCTAAATGACATGTTAAAGAAAAATAAGAGTAAGATTTTAGAGAAGAAGGTAGAAACATGGAACACAAAGCTAGTTCTTTCAGCAGCACAAGAAGGGGATAAGGTTGCCCTCAAAATTTTTAAAAGAGTTGGTGTTCTTCTCGGTGAGGCATTGGTATCCACCATCAGACTGCTTGATATCAAAACTATAATTGTTGGGGGAGGTATTTCGCAGAGCTATAATTATGTAATAGGACCAATGGAAAAAGTTCTGATGAAGAATCTAACACCTTATTACACAAGTAAATTGGAAATCAAAAAAGCCACCTTGGCAAATGAAGCTGGAATTGTTGGTGCTGCATCACTGTGTTTTAAATAGTTGTTTTGTTTTTATAACTGGGAGCTCCCTGAACAAAAACTTCCTGGGATAATCCCACTGCGTTAAAGCGAATAAACAGGAATAGGGTTTCTTCATCGTTTGTAATGTTGCATCCTGAAGCTGGAGAAATGTGGTAAATAAAAAACTTTTGGTTCCGTTGATACAATTCATTTCTTTCAGGCTTACCCAGAATTTTGATGATCTCTTTATTCGTCAAACCTAAGATTTCATCCTGGCATTCAATTATGCCCTTATATAATTTAACCCTTTTTTCATGACAGCCATATGAATCCAACTTCCAAGATTCATTGTCAAAACTGACGGAAGTATTATTAGAACATCCGCCAATAATTAATATAAATAATACGTAAAAAACTGATTTTAGCATAATTCAAAAACTAAAATGGGATTCTTGCATTAAATACATGAAGTTAGAACAATTTAAAATTATTTGTTCATTTTCCATTACAATTCGATGTTAAACAGAATATTTTTGCATAAAATTAATGGATGAACAAATTTCTCAGATTTTTCACAACAGTTTCCATAATCATTTTCCTGGTTGCCCTTTTACTTGTTTATGCGTTCCTGCCAGATCCACTAGGGCTATTATTTAATGAAGATGGTTTGGCAATAAGAGAAATGTCAAAGAATACTTTTTTTTATTCTACTTTATTCCTTTTTGTAATCAGCCAGATTATTCTGATCCTTTTTAAAAACGGGAGCTTAATTAAAATGAAACTCAAACGGGAGTATTTGAATACCTGGTTTCAGGGGTTTCATTTGTCCATTAATCTTTTTGTCATATTAATGTTGATCTTTATTGGATTAGCCAACAATGCCGTGGACTACTCTTTCAGCAGCATTCAATTTATTAATTATTTAGCTCCTTTGGTTGTTCTTGTTTGGCTCGTTATACTGCCTGTCCTTCTAATACATAAGAAATCATAAAATATCACAGCCTTAGGTGCTGTTTTAAATGATTAATTTAACAGTTTAAGTGAATTTTAATAACACTCAATATATCAGCAAGATATACCTATTTACTTAAAATTCGGCGATTAAAAATTGTCTGAAATGTAGTTTTTTTGGCATTATTTATCTTGTATATTCACTCATTAATCTAAATTGAAGTTTTGGTCAACCAAAGGAAAAGGAACCGGTAAATGGATAAAAAAACGAATGGTGAACAGTTTGTTTATGATGAAAGTACGATAAAATCCCTGGATTGGAAAGAGCACATCAGGATGCGGCCAGGTATGTATATAGGAAAACTTGGAGATGGATCTGCGCAAGATGATGGTATCTACGTCCTGGTTAAAGAAGTAATCGATAATTCCATTGATGAGCATGTGATGGGTTATGGTAAAACCATCGAGGTAAAAGTAGGAGATCATAAGGTAGAAGTTAGAGATTATGGAAGAGGAATTCCGCTAGGTAAAGTAATAGACTGTGTTTCTAAGATCAATACAGGGGGGAAGTATGATTCACAGGCTTTTCAGAAATCAGTGGGTCTGAATGGTGTTGGTACAAAAGCAGTGAATGCCTTATCAGCCTATTTCAGGGTTCAATCTTTCCGTGATGGGAAAACTACATCTGGCGAATTCTGCAGGGGTAATCTTATAAAAGAAATAAAAAACAAATCGGCTAGTCACCGCAACGGGACATTAATCGTTTTTGAACCTGATCCTGAAGTATTTAAGAATTATCATTTTATTCCGGAATACCTCGAAAATCAGATCTGGAATTATGCTTATTTGAATGCAGGATTAACGATCAACTTCAATGGGGTTAAGTTCCATTCAGAAAATGGTTTGCTGGACCTGGTAGATAATAAAACGGATCCTGATAGTTTGCGGTATCCGATAATCCATTTAAAAGGTCAGGATATTGAGGTCGCGCTTACCCACAACAACTTGTATGGCGAAGAATATTATTCATTTGTAAATGGTCAATTTACCACACAGGGAGGGACACATTTGAGCGCATTTCGTGAAGCAGTTGTAAAAACAATCAGGGATTTTTATAAAAAGGATTTCGATGCATCGGATATCAGGGCTAGTATTGTCGGCGCTATATCTGTTAGAGTTATTGAGCCAGTGTTCGAGTCTCAGACCAAAACAAAACTTGGATCCTTTAATCTTGGTCCTGATGGACCTACCATGAGGACCTTTATAAATGATTTTATTAAGAAGGAACTAGACAATTATCTGCATAAGCATACAGATGTAGCCGATGCTCTGCTCAAACGGATCCTTCAATCGGAAAGAGAGAGAAAAGACATAGCTGGTATTAAGAAACTCGCAAATGAAAGGGCCAAAAAAGCCAATCTGCATAATAAAAAACTAAGGGATTGCAGGATTCACCTGGATGATCAAAAAAGCGACCTCAAGAATGAGAGTATGATTTTCATTACTGAAGGGGATTCAGCAAGTGGATCTATAACTAAGTCCAGAAATGTTCAGACGCAGGCTGTTTTCAGTTTAAGGGGCAAACCGTTGAATTCATTTGGTCTGACAAAGAAAGTTGTGTATGAGAATGAGGAATTCAATTTGTTGCAACATGCTTTAAATATTGAAGACGGTATTGAAGG
>Ga0316191_10001667_pt1 | contig 15772 bp, 14 predicted proteins | sample Eddworburr2cm_MG_FD_204928 | JGI IMG/M metagenome (GOLD analysis project Ga0316191, IMG submission 204928) | Coastal sediment microbial communities from Maine, United States - Eddy worm burrow 2 cm | ecosystem: Environmental > Aquatic > Marine > Coastal > Sediment | place: USA: Maine...
AAGCCCTGGCCGGCGACGACGGTTTCAATCGAATCCGCGATCACCTCGCGCGAAACCAGGGAGTAACGCATGGCCGGGGTGCCCATTGAAATGCCGTCAGACACCGTGATCGTGTTGAAAGTCACGCTCTTGCCGCCGGCCGCGTCGGCCCCGGCCGCGGCGGCCCTGGCAAGATGGTTAATATGCACATTACATGGCGTCACCTCGCTCCAGGTGGACGCAATTCCAATCTGCGGCTTGCGGAAATCCGCGTCTTCAAAGCCGACCGCACGCAGCATCGCTCGGCTGGGCGCGCGGGTGACGCCGTCCACAATGCGCTTCGAATGTTGTCTTGGCTCGGTCTTCTTCATAGGTTTCTGCGCTGTATGTATATCAATGTGCACATGAGGGTTTTTTCGGAGCTATATGGATCTCAAGGAAATTTTTGTTGACATCCCGCATTGCATCATGGTTAAACTCCGTCCAAGCCAACTAATTATGAATTGCCAAACGATGTTTAACGCCCCGAGCAACAGACCGTCAAGCCAGCGCCGCGCCGCGCGCGCCGTGGCTGTGCCTGTTGCCGATCCTGTGGCAGACAAATCCTGGCTCGTCGCGCTCCTTATTAGCCTCATTATGCTCATTCTCGTAGTAGGGAATAGCGGGGTTATTGTGTAAACAGACAGCGTACGACCACACAAATACACAAAACCCCGCACCTGAGAAGGCTGCGGGGTTTTTTTTAGCCCGATTTCCCGAATGACCACCGACACAGCAAGAGCACGAGAGGACTGACGATGAAAATCCATGTGGAAAGCGACGTAGAGAAGACCCAGCACCGCGGTACACGGGTAGCGGTCATTGGCTACGGCAGCCAGGGCCGGGCCCATGCGCTGAATCTCCGCGACAGCGGTTTCGACGTCACCGTCGGTCTGCGGCCCGGCGGTCCCAGCTGGCGCAAGGCGGAGGCAGACCGGATCAAGGTCGCGACGCCGGAACAGGCGGCCCGCGGCGCCGATATCGTGGCCTTGCTGACCCCTGACATGGCCCAACCCGAGGCTTATGCGGCCGTCGCACCCGCGCTGAAACCAGGCTGTGCCGTGCTTTTTGCTCACGGCTTCAACATCCATTACGGACGGATCGATCCGGACCCGAAGATCGACGTGATCCTGGTGGCGCCCAAAGGTCCGGGGGACCTGGTCCGGCGCCAGTTCGAAGAAGGGCGCGGTGTGCCCTGTCTGGTTGCGGTGGCGCAGGACGCGACCGGCAAAGCCAAACAGCAGGCGCTGGTTTATGCCGACGGCATCGGCGGTACCCGCGGCGGCGTACTCGAAACCACGTTTGCCGAAGAAACCGAAACCGATCTGTTTGGCGAGCAGGCCGTGTTGTGTGGTGGCGTGACGGAATTGGTGTTGCAGGGTTTCGAGACCCTCACCGAGGCCGGCTACCAGCCCGAGGTGGCCTATTTCGAATGCATGCACGAACTCAAGCTGATCGTCGACCTGCTGCACGAAGGCGGTCTGGCCAAGATGCATGAGTTTGTCAGCGAGACGGCCAAGTACGGCGACCTGACCCGCGGACCGCGCGTGGTGGACGAACATACCCGGGAGCAGATGCGGACGGTGCTCAGAGAAATCCAGGACGGCACGTTTGCGCGGCAGTGGGCCGAGGAACATGAAGCCGGTCTACCCAACTACACCGCGTTGATGGACAAGGATCTCGAGCATCCGATCGAGGCCGTGGGCCGTGATCTCAGGGCGCGTATGTCCTGGCTGAAGAAAGCAAGGAAGCAGGCTGCAGCGTGATGATGACAGGGGCGCAATTGCTGGTTAAGGCTCTGGAGCAAGAGGGCGTGGAGACCGTGTTTGGTTATCCCGGCGGCGCCATCATGCCGGTGTATGACGCCCTGGTGGATTCGCGGCTCGACCATGTCCTGGTCCGCCATGAGCAGGGCGCGGTGCTGGCGGCCGACGGCTACGCCCGGGCCAGCGGGCGTGTTGGCGTGTGTATCGCGACATCCGGCCCGGGTGCGACCAATCTGATCACCGGCATCGCCAATGCCTATCTGGATTCCGTCCCGCTGGTCGCAATCACCGGTCAGGTGCCTACCGCCCTGATGGGCACCGACGCGTTTCAGGAAGTCGACATTTTCGGCATGACCATGCCGATCGTGAAGCACAGCTTCCTGGTGCGCGATGTCGAAGACATCCCGCGGGTTGTCGGTGAGGCATTTCACATTGCCTCAGAGGGACGTCCCGGACCCGTGCTGATCGACCTGCCCAAGGACATCACCAATTCCTCGACCAGCCAGCCGCCCTTATTCGAAGTGAAGTCGAAAGCGCTGGGTGGTCCCGATCCGGATCAGGTGAAGACCGCCTGCGGGTTGATCCGCTCCGCGAAGCAGCCGGTGTTATACGCCGGCGGCGGTGTCGGCATCGGCCGCGCAGTGGATGCATTCCGCGACTACGCCAAGGCCAGCGGTATCCCGGTCGTGGCAACGCTGAAAGGCCTGGGCGCGTTGCCGACCCGTGATCCTGCCTTTATCGGCATGCTCGGTATGCATGGCAATCAGGCTGCCAATGAGGTGGTGCAGGCAGCGGATCTGTTGATTTGTGTCGGGGCCCGCTTTGACGATCGCGCGACAGGCAAGCTGGACGGCTTTGCTCCCCGCGCCAAGGTCGTGCATCTGGATGCCGACCCGGCCGAAATCTCCAAGCTGCGCCATGCTGATGCAGCCTTGCTGGGCGACCTGAGCCAATCGCTGGCCAGCCTGCCGACCGGTCTGTCTCTCGAGCCGTGGCAGCGCTGGTGTGCGGAACGCAAACACGCACGCCAATGGCGTTACGACGCGCCCGGAGAAGGTATCTATGTGCCAGATATGCTGCGTCAGGTTTCGCTGGCTGATCCGGAGCTGATCATCAGCTGCGATGTCGGTCAGCACCAGATGTGGGTGGCACAACATTGCCACTTCAATCGTCCCGAACAGCATCTGACCAGCGCCGGTCTGGGCGCGATGGGCTTCGGCATCCCGGCTGCGATCGGCGCGCAATTCGCGGACCCCGGTGCACGGGTACTGACGGTCAGCGGTGACGGCTCGATCATGATGAACATCCAGGAGCTGGCGACGATCAATCGTTATCAGCTGCCGATAAAGATTCTGCTGGTGGACAACTCCTCCCTGGGGCTGGTGCGGCAGTGGCAACAATTGTTCCACGGCGAGCGATACAGCGAAGTGGACTTATCCGACAATCCGGACTTCGTCGCGGTGGCGAAGTCGTTTGGTATCCCGGGATTCCGGGTCGAGCGGCGGACTCAGGTGGCGGCTGCCATCGACCGTCTGTTGCAAAGCGAGGGGCCGATGCTGGCGCATGTCTGCATCGATCCTATGAGTAATGTCTGGCCACTGGTACCCCCGGGTCAGACCAACGACGTCATGCTTGAGGAGCAGAGCGCATGAACCACACCATGAAACTGACGATTCGCCGTGTCGAGGGCGCGATGATCCGTGCGCTGGGCCTGATCGAGCGTCGCGGCTTCGCGGTGACCTCGATAAACGCCAGCGAGAACCAGCCATCCCACGAACTGGAGCTGATTATCGGGCTGCGGTCCGCGGACCGTAGCATCGATGTACTCGCACGGCAGATCGAGAAATTGTTCGACGTCTGTTCCGTCTCCCTGCAGCAACAGAATGAACCGGCTATCAGGCTGGAAGAGAGCATGGCATGTTAGATCAAGACCCCGTAGCACCGGTACGCGAGCGTACCGCGTTGACCGACTTCCCCGTAGGCCTTGCAGACGTATACCGCGCACATGAACTGATCCGCGCATCATTGCCGGATACGCCGATGGTGAACCATCCGCTGCTGCGCGAGCGTATGGGATTCGAGACTTTCGTCAAGCTGGAGAACACGCACAGTATCGGCTCTTTCAAGATCCGTGGGGGCCTGTTTCTGCTCGCCAATATGACGGACTCTGATCGTCGCCGGGGCCTGGTCACCGCGACGCGCGGTAATCATGGCCAGTCAATCGCCTGCGCTGCCGGTTTGTACAACGCGCGTTGCACGATCTTTGTGCCGCGCGGCAATAACGCGCACAAGAACGCGGCGATGACTGCTCTGGGTGCCGACGTGATCGAGCAGGGTCACGATTTCGACGAAGCCTGGGAGCTGGCCGAAGCGTTTGCCACCCAAACCGATGCGCGTCTGGTTCACCCGGCGAGGGAGCCAGACCTGATCGCCGGCGTTGCCACTGCGGCGATCGAGATGATCGAGCAGGCCGGCGATCCGCTGGATGCGGTTTTCGTTCCGGTCGGTGGCGGCAGTATCGCGACCGGTATCGGGCTGGTGTTTCGCGCGCTGAGTCCGTCGACGCGGGTCTACGGAGTACAGGCCGAGAATGCCCCGGCCATGCACCATGCCTGGCAGACGGGTGAGGAGCGGCCGTTCGCGGTCACCGACACTATCGCCGATGGACTTGCCGTTCGGGTGCCGGTGGATTTCACGCTGAATGTGATGCGCGAATTGCTCGCTGGCATGCTGCTGGTTTCCGAGGAAGAAATCCAGGATGCCATCCGTTGTTACGCCAACACGATCCACCAGATGGCAGAGGGCGGCGCGGCCGCGGCCCTGGCGGGGGCGATGAAGATGCGTAGTGAGTTTCGCGGCAAACGCGTCGGTGTGGTGCTGACCGGCGGTAACATCGAAACCGAGACTCTGCTGCATGCGCTGAGCGGTAGGCAACCGATGCATATCCCCCAGGCCATGCCGATGTATCCGATCGATGACCTGTCCTATGGCTACTGACGCAGAGATCCCCGCGGTCGAGCAGGATGCCGGTCCCGAGCGGCTGGTGATCTTCGATACCACGCTGCGCGACGGTGAGCAGGCGCCTGGTTGCAGCATGACCGGGCGCGAGAAGTTGCGTATTGCGCGCGCCCTGTCTGAGCTCGGCGTCGATGTCATCGAAGCCGGTTTTCCGGCGGCGTCTGACGGCGACTTTGAGGCAGTGCGCAGCGTCGCCGGCGAGATCGAGGGGCCGGTGATCTGTGCGCTGGCGCGATGTGGGGATGCGGATATCGAGCGAGCGTGGGCGGCATTGTCCGTGGCCGCCCGGCCGCGTATCCACACCTTCATCGCGACCAGCCCGATCCATCGCAAGTTCAAGCTGGAGATGGGTTGTGAGGAAGTGTTGCGCCGGGCCGTCCATGGAGTACGCACTGCACGGGCGTTATGCGCCGATGTCGAGTTCTCGGCCGAGGACGCCTCGCGTACCGAGCCTGCTTTCCTCGCCGAGGTGTTGACTGCAGTGATCGAAGCCGGCGCTACCACGGTCAACATTCCGGACACCGTGGGTTACGCGATTCCCACTGAGTTTGCGCGCCTGATCGAATACCTGCGCGCGCAGGTGCCGAATATCGACCAGGCTGTGTTGAGCGTGCATTGCCACGATGACCTGGGGATGGCCGTGGCCAACAGTCTGGCCGCGGTCCAGGCCGGTGCGCGGCAGATCGAATGCACCTTGAACGGCATCGGCGAGCGCGCCGGGAACTGTGCGCTCGAAGAAGTGGTAATGGCGGTGCATACCCGCGGCGATCAGCTGCCGGTGTTCTGCGAGGTCCGCAGTCAGCGACTGGTGCCAAGCAGCCGCCTGGTGGCGGCGGCTACCGGCGTCCAGGTGCCGCGCAACAAGGCCATCGTTGGTGACAACGCGTTCGCGCACGAGGCAGGCATTCATCAGCACGGCATGCTGCGACATCGTTCCACCTACGAAATCATGCGGCCGGCCGACGTCGGTCTGGAAGACAGTCAGCTGGTATTGGGCAAACACAGCGGCCGCCATGCGTTCCGGCAGCGAGTGGAACAGCTCGGTATGGATCTGAGTGAGGAAGACCTTGACCGCGCTTTCATCGCCTTCAAGCAGCTTGCCGACCGCAAGAAAGAGGTGTTCGATGCGGACATCGAAGCGCTGGTGCTGTGTTCCGACGCCAGTGAGTCTGGTCCCTGGCGACTGCTGGAGATGCATATCACTGCGGGTAGCGGTTCGCTGGCGGCGGCGGCAGTCAAGCTGGTTCACGGCGACGGAACCATGCGACGCGAAGCGGCAGCCGGCGACGGCCCGGTCGAAGCAGCGTTTTTGGCCATAGAACGCGCGACCGGCGTAGAAGTTGCGCTGCGCTATTTCGATATCCGCAATATCACGACAGGCGAGGATGCGCAGGGCGAAGCGGTTGTGACCGTGGAGCACGATGGACGCCAGTTCCAGGGCAAGGGCATCAATACCGACATCATCGAGGCCAGTGCCGAAGCGTTTCTGCAGGCGGTCAATCGTATCTGTGTGCGTTTTCCGACGGCAGTGGCGGAGCCACCGGCAATGGCCGCGGCAGCGAACACCTGAAACAGACCGGCGCCGCGGCGCCATGCGGTCAACAAGAGCAAGAGCAAGAGCAAGAGCAGAAGGAAAGGAGCGTCAATGAGTACCAAGGGAAATCAGTACATCTGGCACAACGGCAGGCTGGTGCCGTGGGAACAGGCCACAGTTCACGTGCTGTCCCATGCCCTGCATTACGGATCTTCAGTGTTCGAGGGTGCTCGGGTATACGGTACGCCAGACGGGCCCCGTTCCTTTCGTCTGGGTGACCATCTGACCCGGATGTATAACTCGGCCAAGCTCTACCGTATGCCGATCCCGTTTGACCAGTATGAACTGGATCTGGCATGTCGGCAGACGGTGCTCAAGAACGGGCTGCACGATGGCGCATATCTGCGCCCGATCGCATTTCGCGGCATGGCAGGTCTGGGGCTGACCGCGCCGGCAGATTCGCCCGTCGAAGTGGCGGTAGCAGCTATCGAATGGGGCGCGTATCTGGGTGCCGAAGGTCTCAAGAACGGGGTTGATGTATGTGTCTCCTCGTGGCAGCGCGTTGCCCCCAACACCATCCCTTCAGGCGCCAAGGCGGGAGGCGGCTATTTGTCCAGCCAGTTGATCAGCATGGAGGCCAAGCGCCTGGGCTTTGCCGAGGGCATCGGTCTGACCACTGATGGCATGGTTGGCGAAGGCGCCGGCGAAAATCTGTTCCTGGTCAAGGACGGCTGCTTGCTGACGCCGCCGACCGCCAGTTCGATCCTTGCCGGTATCACCCGCGACACGGTGATGCACCTGGCGCGGGATCTGGGGTACGAGGTCTCGGAACAGCCGATACCCCGCGAGATGCTGTATTTCGCCGACGAACTGTTCTTCACCGGCACCGCCGCCGAGATCACGCCGGTGCGTTCGGTAGATCGGCTCGAGGTGGGTTCGGGTACCCGCGGACCGGTCACCGAGAGTCTGCAAAAACAGTTCTTCGGCCTGTTTTCCGGCAGCACTCCCGACACCCGGGGCTGGCTGGAACCGGTTGTGGACGATCTGCGGCCGTCGTTGGCGGTCTGAGGCCCCGGGGCATGAGTAGAACCACAAACGATTCGCCGACCACGCTGCTGGAGAAAATCTGGCGACAGCATGTGGTGGTGCCGGAGACCGGGGACACGCCGGCGGTTTTATACATCGACCTGCATCTGGTGCATGAGGTGACCTCGCCGCAGGCGTTCTCGGTATTGCGTCGTCGTGGCGTGGCAGTTCGACGCCCGGATCGCACGCTGGCGACCGTGGATCATTCGATCCCGACGGCTCCGGAAAGATGGCTGCAAGGGCAGCCCATTATGGAAGGTCAGGCGGCATTGCAGGTGGAAACACTTGGTCATAACTGCTCCGAGTTCGGCATACCGTTGCTGGGCATCGATAGCGAACATCGTGGCATCGTGCACGTGATTGGTCCGGAGCAGGGCGCTACGCAGCCGGGCATGACCATAGTCTGTGGGGACAGCCATACCACGACGCATGGCGCTTTCGGCGCGCTGGCCTTTGGAATCGGCACCACTGAGGTCGGCCATGTGCTTGCGACCCAGTGTCTGCTGCAGCGCCGGCCGAGGTCGCTGGCGGTGAACGTCGAGGGTCATCTGGGGCATGGCGTCACGGCCAAGGACCTGGCGCTGGCGGTAATCGATCAGCTGGGTGTGGGCGGTGGCACCGGATACGTCATCGAGTACCGCGGCCCGGCGATCCGCGCGATGTCCATGGATGAGCGGATGACTCTGTGCAACATGTCCATCGAAGCGGGCGCGCGGGCCGGCATGGTGGGGCCGGATGACACAACTTTTGAGTACCTGGCCGGACGCCCGATGGCCCCGCGTGGTGAAGCCTGGGATCGGGCCGTGAACCACTGGCGCGGATTGCGTAGCGATGCGGATGCGGAATTTGACCGCGAGGTCAGTATCGACGCTGGCGAACTCGAACCACACATCACCTGGGGCACAGATCCCGGAATGGTTACCACGATCAACGGCAATATCGTTTCGGACAGCGGCGACAGACACCGCGGCGCGCTGGCCTACATGGACCTGGAACACGGCCGGGAGATCGCCGGCAGGAAGGTCGACATGGTATTTATCGGCAGCTGTACGAACTCCCGGCTCAGCGATCTGCGTCTCGCTGCGGCCATCCTGCGTGACCGGCGAGTCGCACCCGGCGTGCGCGCCGTCGTCGTGCCAGGATCGCAGCGGGTCAAGCGGGAAGCCGAAGCCGAGGGTCTGGACCGCGTGTTTATCGACGCCGGCGCAGAGTGGCACGAGTCCGGCTGCTCCTTATGCATCGCGATGAACGGTGATCTCGCGGCACCCGGCCATTATGTGGTGAGCACCAGCAATCGCAATTTTGAAGGCCGGCAGGGCTCCGGAGCCCGCACGCTGCTGGCCAGCCCGCTGACTGCCGCGGCGTGTGCGGTGGCTGGCGTGGTGGCAGACCCGCGGCCGCTGCTCGAGCGCGCGAGGCGGATCGCATGAGTACCGGCTTCAGCATGATCCGTTCGCGCAGCGTAGTGCTGCCGATCGAGAATATCGATACCGACCAGATCATTCCGGCCCGGTTTCTGACCACTACTCATCGCGAGGGTCTGGGTCGGAACTTGTTCCAGGATTGGCGTTATAACGACGGTGGAGAACCACGGCCGGACTTTATCCTCAACCACCCGGCGTCCGAGGGCTGCGAGGTGCTGGTGGCGGGACGCAACTTCGGCTGCGGCTCGTCGCGGGAGCATGCGCCATGGGCGCTGCTGGATCACGGTTTCCGGGCCGTAATCAGCACCGAGATCGCGGACATATTCCATAGCAATGCATTGCGTAATGGCTTGCTCGCGCTGGTGGTCGAAGATGACGTGCACGAGTGGTTGATGGCCCGCCCTGGTGCAGAGGTGACTATCGATCTGGAAGAGTGCCGGCTGCGTGCCGGGGACGGCGTCGACACCGACTTTCATATCGAGCCCTTTGCCCGCTATTGCCTGCTCAATGGTATCGACCCGCTGGGCTATCTGTTGTCGCGGACGCCGGATATAGAGTGTTACGAGGCGCGATCATCATGAAGGCAACGATAGTTCTGTTGCCCGGAGACGGCATCGGTCCAGAGGTCTGCCGAGCCGGTGCTATGACGCTGGCAGCGATCGGCGAACAATTCGGTCATGTCTTCGAACTGCCGGAGGCACTGATCGGCGGCGCCGCGATCGACGTCACCGGCACCGCGCTGCCCTCTGTCACCGCCGACTTGTGCCGGAACGCGGACGCGGTGTTGCTAGGCGCAGTGGGTGGACCCAAATGGTCTGATCCGGCAGCCAGCGTGCGGCCCGAGCAGGGTTTGCTGGAATTGCGCCAGGCGCTTTCCGTATTTGCCAACCTGAGGCCGATCGTACCCGACTGCCGCTTGTCGGCAGCCTCGCCCTTGCGCAGCGAATTACTGGTCGGCGTCGATATCTGTTTTGTCCGCGAGCTGACCGGCGGCATCTATTTTGGCGCCAAGCAGCGGGATCGTGACAGCGCCAGCGACGTTTGTACCTATACCGTCAGCGAGATCGAGCGGGTGGTGCGTCTGGCCTGCGAACTGGCGCTGACGCGCAAGCGGCACCTCACCTCTGTGGACAAGGCCAATGTGCTGGAAACCTCACGCTTGTGGCGCGAGACGACCAGCCGTGTCGTTGCCGAGGAGTATCCGGCGATCCGGCTCGAGCACATGCTGGTGGATGCAGCGGCGATGCATCTGATCCAGCAGCCCGCGCGCTTCGATGTGGTGGTGACGGAGAACATGTTCGGCGACATTCTCACTGACGAGGCCTCGGTCATCACCGGCTCGCTGGGTATGTTGCCGTCGGCTTCGCTGTCCGCAGCCGGGCCGGGGCTGTACGAGCCGATCCATGGGTCGGCGCCAGATATCGCCGGCAAGGGCATTGCGAATCCATACGGCGCGATCCTCAGCGCGGCTTTGTTATTGCGCCATTCGCTGGGCCTGGAGCGTGAGGCACGTGCTGTCGAGCACGCGGTCGCCGGAGCGATCGACGCCGGCTTGCTGACTCCGGACCTGGCAGCGGGCGCTGTAGGCGCAGTGTCGACCGCTGACGCGACCGCCGGGGTGCTGCGTTTGCTAAGAGGAGAGATAGCGGTGCAGGCAATTGCCTGAATGCATTGAACGAAATGACTTCGCCTGCACCAATGAACGGATGATGATGGACCAGATGGCAACAAGCTGTTTGATACAGAGCGCAGATCTGGACAGCTAAGACGGTGACCTGACGCAAACCGTTGGAGCGAACAGGCTGAGCTCAGCCAGAAGAGGTAACAGAGAGATTTCACGAAATTCGTGACCAGTGCTTGACCCAAAAGCTGGCGCGTGTTTCATTAACAGACACTCATCGAGACCGGCGGAGGGACAGGCCCTTTGATGCCGGGGCAACCAGCGGAGCTAACCACTCCGGCATGGTGCCAATTCCTGCGGAAAGCGGTTAGTCACACGACACCGTTGCCGACAGATGAGAGGTCGCGCAGCCCCTGCGATGCAGGCGGAAGGGCGCGACAGTTCTCACTACCGGTTGCTCCGCAGAATTTCCCGCTGAGGAAATTGCGCCCCCACAAGGGGCAAGGCAGGAGGACCGGATCAATGAGCAATGCCCAGGGTGCAGTCGCCTCGGTACACACCGAGGTCTGCGCGCAGCCGCCCGAATTCACCGACGATGTTCTGCATCTGCCCAACGGACTGGAATTGTCCCTGGGCGGTCGCTTGCCGGCCGTGGATCTCGCCTGGCGAATGACCGGGCCGGCCGGTGCACCGGTCATCGCTGTCCTTGGCGGCATTTCCGCACATCGCCGTGTCTGCGCAGCGTCCGCAGACGAGACGGCATGGTGGCCCGGCCTGGTCGGTCCGGGGCTGGGCGTGGACACAGATCGCTTTCGTGTATTGAGTTTTGACTATCTGGGTGGCAGTGGAGGAAGCACCGGGCCCGCAGTCAGAACGGACGCCGATGCGGCGAGCGGCACGGACGAAATCGGAAGTCGTATCGCTTCGTTTCCCAGCGTCACCACCAGTGACCAGACCGCATTGCTCGCCTTGCTGCTGGATCACCTCGGCATCCAGCGCCTGCATGCGTTTGTTGGCGCATCCTATGGTGGCATGGTCGCGCTGGCCTTTGCCGCTGAGCATGGCTCCCGTCTGGGGCGTCTGCTGGTGGTCAGCGCGGCTGAAGAGGCACACCCGCTGGCGACGGCATGGCGCAGCATTCAGCGACGTATCGTGCGCCTGGGTCTGCAAAACGGCAGTGGCAGCGAAGGCCTGTCTCTGGCCCGCGGTCTGGCGATGACCACCTACCGTTCTCCAGCTGAATTCGCGCAGCGCTTCGCCAGCACACCTACCGTGACCGAACAGGGATTCCGCTTTCCGGTGGAAGAATATCTGGATGCGCGGGGCGCCGATTTCGCCGCACAGGTATTGCCCGAGTCGTTTCTTTGCCTGTCCGAGTCGATCGATTTGCAGCACATCAATCCACACGATGTGCATGTGCCTACAACTCTGATCGCGGTCCGCCAGGATCAGCTGGTACCGGTGGAACAGATGCGTGCGCTGGCGGCCCGGCTCGGACCCGGCGACAGCTCTGGCTCTGGTGATCGCTCGTACCCGGGCAGGGGCGTGGGTAATCGCTTGATCGAGATCGACTCCCTTTTCGGGCACGACGCCTTTCTGAAGGAAGACGAAATTCTTATTCCATTGTTCAAACAAGCCCTGGAGGGCAAGCAGTCATGACCGACACAATCCGCAACACCACCCGCGCGGTGCGCTCGGGGCTTGGCGGCGACGGCCAGTTCGGCGCGGTGGTGCCGCCGCTGTATCTGACCTCGACTTATGAGTTCCAGGGCTTCAACCGCAAAGGGCCCTACGATTACACGCGCTCAGGAAACCCGACAAGGGATGCGCTGGCTGATGCGCTGGCCGGTCTCGAGGGCGGCGTCGGCGCCACGATCACGAGCTCGGGCATGGCGGCGCTGACTCTGGTCTGCCACCTGTTAGAACAGGACGACCTACTGGTCGCCCCGCATGATTGCTATGGCGGTACTCATCGACTGTTGACCGCGCTTTCCGCGCGCGGGCACTTCCGGGTCGAGTTTGTCGATCAGACGGATCCGCTGGCACTGGATCGCGCATTCAAACTTGCACCGCGCATGGTGCTGACCGAAACCCCGAGCAATCCGCTGCTACGCATCACCGATCTGGCTGACGTCGCCCGGCGTTGCGCTCAGCACAGGACGCTGCTGGTAGCGGACAACACGTTTCTTTCGCCCGGATGGCAAAGACCGATCGAGCATGGCGCGGATATCGTCGTGCATTCCACCACCAAATACCTCAATGGTCATAGCGATGTGGTCGGTGGGGCGGTCGTCGCCGCTACCGATGACTTGCAGGAAGAGCTCGCCTGGTGGGGTAATTGTCTGGGACTGACGGGCGCTCCCTTCGACAGTTTTCTGACCCTTCGCGGTCTGCGCACCCTGAATACGCGGCTGCGCGCGCACGAGGAAAATGCTCGTGCGGTGGTCGATCTTCTCAGCGATCACCCGGCCGTGGCCAGTGTGTACTATCCGGGTTTGTCCGATCATCCGGGTCATGCGATCGCCGCGCGTCAGCAGGACGGGTTTGGCGCCATGGTCAGTTTCGAACTGGCCGGTGGCGAGGCTGAGGTGGTCGCCATGCTTGAAGGCTTGCAACACTTCTTTCTGGCGGAGTCCCTCGGTGGTGTCGAGAGTCTGGTCGCACACCCTGCCAGCATGACGCATGCCGCCATGGATGCGGATGCCCGCCGTTGCGCTGGCATCAGCGACAACCTGTTGCGTTTGTCGATCGGGATCGAGCATGTGGAAGATCTGTTGGCTGATCTGCGCCTTGGTCTGGATCGCGCGCTGGCGGTCTCGTCGCATGCCCGTCCACAGGTCAGTGTCTGTCGTTGAACGCTATGGAGGTGTCCCGCGCCGTTGCGTGATCACGCATAATAGGCAGCTGTGACTATCTGCCTTCCAACTGTGTTTCCATGCGCGTGATCATCATCGGCGCCGGGCTGGCCGGCACGGCGACGGCATGGTATCTGCGTCAGGGTGGAGCCACGGTCACCGTGATCGAGCGTGGTGAGGCGGCGGCGATGGAGACCAGCTTCGCCAATGCGGGCATGTTGACGCCGAGTATGGCGGACCCCTGGAATGCGCCCGGCACCTGGCGCAATCTGCTGCGCTGGATCGGCCGCGAGGACGCGCCGATGCTGTTGCGACCCAGCGCCTTGCCGGGTCTGCTTGGATGGGGTCTGCAATTCCTGCGCCATTCACGAACCGTATCGTTCCATAGAAACACACTAAAGAATGTGCGCCTGGCGCTGTATTCGCTAAAGGAGTTGCAGCGCTTGCGAGATGTTGCGGCGATCGAATACGACGCCGCAAGCGTAGGTACCTTGCGCGCCTGCCGAGACCAGACATCTCTGGATCGGGCCGCGGCGCTGGCCGCGTTTCTTGCAGATCATGGCGTCGCCTATCGGGTCCTGGATCGGGCTGGCCTGGTCGCCACGGAGCCGGCGCTGGCGCCGATAGCCGGGGACCTGGTCGGCGGAATTCACTACTGTGAGGATGAGAGCGGTGACGCTCACTTGTTTACTCGCGGTCTTGCTCAGCGCGCGACCGAATGCGGCGTGGAGTTCCTGTATCGATCGGAATTCACCGGTGTGCGCCTGAACGGCAGCCGGGTCAGCGGGGTGGAGCACAGGCTGCTTGAGAATCGCAGCTCGCTGCGGTCTGGCTCCGCCGCCGGGACAAACGCCGATCACAAAGAAAACGCAAAGACGAACACGCTCGATGCGGACGCAGTGGTGCTGGCAGCCGGGAGTTTCACCCCGGTCGTGGCCCGGCAGCTTGGCTTACGCGTACCGGTCAGACCGGTAAAGGGCTATTCGATTACCGCACCTGTAGGTGACTGGGCCTATCCGCCACGTATCCCGGTATCCGATGACCATCTGCATGCGGCGGTGACGCCACTGGGGGATCGCATACGGGTCGCCGGCACCGCTGAATTCACCGCTTATGACGATACGCTTACGCCATCGCGCCTGAGCAATCTGATGAACCTGTTGCGCGCGGTTTATCCTGACTACGCAGCGCGTCTGGATCCGGCGACGATCACACCCTGGTGCGGCTTTCGACCGGTGTCCGCGGACGGCGTACCGATCCTCGGTTCGACCGGGATCGAAGGGCTGTATCTGAACACCGGTCAAGGACCACTCGGCTGGACGATGGCGGCGGGATGCGGACACTTGCTGGCTGACCTGATATTGAATCAGGCGCCTGCTCTGGATACTGCGGACTATGCGCTGGCCAGATTCTGAACCGGATTGATTCGCACTTGGCTCTGACCTTGTAAATCGTGGCACCGAATAAGCAGGGTTTTCCCGATTCCCGGACGCGATTTCGTTCTTATGGGTGAGGATTTCATGAGCGGCGCCGTTTACCGCAACGGTCAGGAAGTGGCTGTGGACACGGCAAGTAATTTCGCCACCGCGCTGAATGATGGCAGCTGGTCGGTCAATCTCCCCCGTCGCTGCTGAACCCGGTCGAAACCGGGTTAGTACGTGGGTCTGGCGCCAGGGCGTCTGCGGCCAGCGCTATTGGGCCGCGACCGCGTAGAGCAGATCGACATAGAACTTCTCAACTTCAGCCAGACCCGCGATGTCAGAACCGGCAGCCGGTTCGATCAGCATATACTCGTTCGGTCCGTGGGCGCCGGCGCCATGTCCCATCGCGGACATCACCATCGGCAGACCCAGACGCTTGGTGAACTGATAAAACGGTGCGCTGCCGGCAACCCTGGGTTGTACCGAGAGTCCCGGCGCGCGAGCGTTGAACACGCTGATCGCTGCCTGAACCATCGGATTTTCAACCGATGTTTGCGCGGCCGGGTAAGCGCCGAGCTGGCGTATCTCGATATCCGTGTATCCCTGATCGTCCAGATAACTCCGGATCTTCGCCAGCGCGACCGCCGGGTCCAGTCCATATGGCAATCGAGAATCGACTTTGGCGGTGGCCATATGCGGCAGGATAGTCTTGGTGCCTGGTCCGGTGTAACCAGCCCAGATGCCATCGATATTCAGCGTCGGCATATACAGATATTCGATGATTGCTTCACGGCCCTTGAGGTCGTCGATCCAGCGCGTAAGGCCCAGCGACTGCTGCGTCCGAGCGTCGTCCCAGTTTGCCAGCATGCCGTTGATCAATTGCTGCTCCTCGGGCGTTGGTGGACGGATGCCGTCGTAATAACCAGGCACCCGGATGGTGTTGCCGTCGGGGGTGGTCAGACTCGCAAGCGCCTGAACCAGGCGCATTGCAGGCGCGTCTACGATTGCTTTGTACGAGCCGTGTATTTC
>Ga0316191_10001668_pt1 | contig 15769 bp, 14 predicted proteins | sample Eddworburr2cm_MG_FD_204928 | JGI IMG/M metagenome (GOLD analysis project Ga0316191, IMG submission 204928) | Coastal sediment microbial communities from Maine, United States - Eddy worm burrow 2 cm | ecosystem: Environmental > Aquatic > Marine > Coastal > Sediment | place: USA: Maine...
TTGGGAATACGACAGCACCACGTCGTTCATCGGTCAGCTTTCTGAAGCGCTCGAAGATCTCAGCCGGTTTTCGGGGCTTGTCCCCGCGGGGACAATGAACCTGCCGAAGGCGTTTCTGGACGTGCGCTTCCTGCTGACACGGTTCGAGCCAAACAATGACCTGCACCGCGCGATGCAGCAGGCGTTTATCAAGGTCTGGGGCGATAGAGTGGCCACCCACCCGATCGAAATGACCCGTGCTGTGGAACAATCTGGGCGCTTTCTGTCATCAATCTACGAGATCGATTACCGCGACATGACCCGCGAGACATGGCGGCGCGCGCGGGCAAGTTTCGATCAGGCCTATACCGAATTCCGCACCCATCTCGGGGCGGCATGGGATCAACTGGAGGACGCATCATGAGCAAACGGCGCGTATTCGACATCGACTTTGACGACACTGCCGATCCGGGCGCTGTCCCCGCGGGGACAGATCCCGTACCCGAGCCGCGACGCGGTCCGATGGCGGCGGCAATCACCGAAAACGCCGAGGCCCTTGGCGTCCGTCAAGAGGCCGAAGCCGCCATCCGTGCTGAAAACGACCGGCTGGCGCATGAGTATGTGGCGCTCAAGAAAAACGGACAGATCGTCGGGCTGGTAGATGTGACCGCGATCCGTGCCGACAAGCTGATCCGCGACCGCGTGGTTGACCGCGACCCCGAACTGGACGAGCTGAAAGCGTCGATCAAGGCGGTCGGCCTGTCGAACCCCATCCACGTCGAAGAGGTGGCCGATGGGTATGAATTGGTGCAAGGTTTTCGCCGTCTCAGCGCCTACCGTGAGCTTTTGGCAGAGACCGGCGATGAAGCTTACGCCCGTATCCCAGCCACGTTGCAGGCGCGCGGTGCGCAGATCGAAACGTTGTACCGCCGTATGGTCGATGAGAACCTTGTGCGGCGCGATATTTCCTTTGCCGAGATGGCACAGCTTGCCATGTCATATGGTGACCGTACGGGTCAGAGCATGGGCTATGCGGGTGATCCGGTGGATGTGCTCTTTGCCTCTGCAGGCCGTCAAAAGCGCAGCTACATCCGTCATTTCGCCCATCTGTTGCGTAGCATTGGTGACACGTTGAAATACCCCGAAGCGATCCCGCGGGCGACGGGTCTGGGGGTGTTGAAACTGCTCGACAGCAGCCCGCGGGCTGCAGGTCAGGTGCGGGCGTTGTTGCAGGCGCATCCCGACCGTGACGCGCAGGCCGAAGTCGCCCTGCTGCGTCAGGCAGTGACCGGCGGAGTGAAGGCTCCTAAAAAGCCCGCGCGGCCTGCCCCAAAAACCTCTGCGCGCACAACGCTCAAGCTGAACCGCCCCGAGGGGACAGCCCGCTGCACCGCGTCTGCGGGTAAATTCGAGGTGTTGCTGGACCGTGATTTCGGGGCCGTCGATCCGCGCAAGCTCGAACTGGCCGCGCGCGCCTTTCTGGATGCGCTCAAGGACTAAGGCTGCAGGAAGCCAAGGATCAGATCGGCCACTTCCTGCGGCGCTTCTTCATGGGCGAGGTGGCCCAGATCGGGCAGGTGCACGGCGCGGGCGTTTGGTATTCTGGCCGCTGCCCTGTCTGACACAGCAGGCGGCACGGTCGCATCCTTGTCGCCGGCGATCAGAAGCGTCTGTGCGGGGATCGCTTCCAGCCCTTGCAGCAGATCGTCAAGGGACCACTGCGCCATCATCATCAGGGTGGCATCGGCGTGGTCACGGTCGCTGATAAGCCGCCGGTAATACGCCATTCCTTCGGCACCAATATCAGAGCCTGTACTGCGGATTAGAGCCTCAATTCGTCCTGGAGCTGCTGAGGATTGCGCAAAGAGTTTCGCGGTGAACGGAACCGCCGCCAGCAGTTTCGCCAGAACCGGAAACAGGACGCCAGCCAGCCCTTTGAAATTGTCCAAAGCGGCGTTGATCCCGATGACTTCGGGCGGGTGTCCCCGCGGGGACACAAGGCGTTGTGACAGCCGCAACGCCAAAGCGCCGCCAGCGGAATGCCCGACCAACGCCGTGGGGTGCCAGCCTTCCTGATCGCACAGCCGGACAATGTCGTCCGCCGTGGCATCAAGGCTGGAGCGGTGCCGCGCGCCCAGTTGGGTAAAGCCCTGTCCCGGCAGATCCAGCGCCACAACGTGGAAGTTTTCGGCCAGCAGCGGGATCAGGGCGCGGAAGGAATGTGTGCTGCCGCCTGCCCCGTGCAGCAGCAAAACGGTATCACCTGTGCCGGTTTCCTGCACATGCCAGCGATGGGGCCTGCAATGCACCTGCCGCGAGAGCGCCCTCAGCGGCCAGTCGGTGGGGGGAGGCCAGTGCATGGCCCTCAAGCCTCCAGAGCGGCGCTCACAGCCCCTGTAAGCCGCTCTGCGTTGGCGCGGGGCAATGCGATATAGGGTGCGTTGAGGCGGGCTGACAGCGCCCTCAGGGGCTCTTGCGGGCGGTTTGACATATCGATCACCAGTGCCGCGATGTTTTGCGCCGTCATCAGGCCCGCCATCTTTTCGGCATCCGCCTGTGCCGCCGCACGATTTGCCGACCCGTCAAGGGCGATATTTGCGCGCCCGTCGGTCAACATGACAACCGTGGGTGTCAGGCCCTTGGCGCGGCTTTGCCCGGCCAGAAGGGCCGCTTGTTGCATGCCAGCGGCCAAGGGCGTGCCACCGCCGCCGGGCAGGGACGCAAGCCGCCGTTTGGTCTGGACCAATGACCGCGTGGGGGGAAGTAACAGTTCCGCCTCGGTGCCGCGAAAGGCGATCAGGGCGACGTGATCGCGGGCGGCGTAGGCTTGGCCCAGCAAAAGTTCAACCGCGCCTTTGGCTTCGTTCAGCCGCGACATGGCCGCCGAGCCAGAGGCGTCTACAGCGAAGATCAACAGGCGGTCGGATTGTTCCTGATAGCGCTTGAGGCGGATGTCCGAGGGGCGGATGTGCAGATGTGTCCCCGCGGGGACAGAGGCCGAAGTAGGGACCGCCTGACGTCGCAGGGGTTGCCACGGGGCTGCGGCACGCAGGGTTGCCACCAGATCAATGCGCGCGCGTCCGTCCAGCCGCCCGGGCCGCGAGGGCAGGGGGCGTCCGCGTCTGTTGCCTTTGCGCTTTTGCCCCGCTCCACCACCGGTTTGCGCCCGTGTTGTCCCCGCGGGGACAAGCCCTGCCAGCAGGTCAGGCGGTAACAGTGCCTTGACCGCTTCGACCAGCATATCGCCTTCGGGCAGCTCAAAACTGTCGCTGTCACCGGCACCGTCCTCATCGGGGGTGTCTTCCGGCGGGGCAGGGGGCTCTTCTGCGGTGTCGGGGTCCTGCGGCACGCGCGTGGCGCGGTGCGGAAATGCGAGTTCGGCCGCGGCGTTGAGGTCGTCTGGGCTGACAGCGGTGCGCCCGTGCAGTGCTGCATGCGCCCGTGCGACGCGCAGCGCAAGCGACGGGGCGCGCAGGCTGTCGATGCCGAAGACAGCAGCCAGCGTGGTCAGCGTTTCGATATCAGCTACGGTCGTGGTCACGGTGGCGGGGTCCAGAGGTTGTGGGTTCTGTGCCATGTCGGGCCAGCCTGCGGGCATCCGGCCTTCGGGGTCTATGCACAAGGCGAACCGTTCGACCAGCGCCGCGGGCGCGTGTTCATCGGGTTCTGCGCCTTCGTCCAATGCGACGATCAGGTGGCCGTCACCGGCGTCAAGCTGTTGCGCCAGTTTCGCGGCCAGATCCGGGCCGCACCGTTCTGCCATAGTCAGCAAAGCATTGCATTTGCTATGAAAAAAAGATTTATTTTCAATTACTTGCGAGGCGCTTAGCGTCGCTGCAAGGTCCAGTCCGCCAAAGAGTTGATCGTCGGTGATGGTTGGATGGATTTTGCGCATACCCAGCGGCTTGAGCTGTGCGAGAACGCGGTCGCGGTCAGGGCCAGCGCGCATACGGATCACGGCCCCGGTCAGGTCGGCCCCTTGCACGCAAAGCAGTCTCAGCGCGAGCGCCGCACGGTCCCAGCTGGTGCTGGGGGTGCTCACTCCAGAACCTCGTCCACGATGCGCGCGACCCGTGCGCCGGAGCCTGCTTCGTCCAGCGGGTCACGGCGCAAGCGGTGCGACAGGGCCGAGGGCGCGATGTCGCGCAGGTGTTGGCGGGTCAGGGTCTTGTCCCCCTGATAAGCGGCCAGCGCGCGGGCGGTGCGCAGCAGGGTCAATTCGCCCCGCAGCCCGTCCGAACCAAGAGCGATGCACAGGGCGGCGCAATCCGACAGCAGCGCGTCGGGCGTCTTGACCTTGGGCAGGCGTTTACGGGCGGCAAGGATCGTGTTGCGGACCTTGGCGTCTTCGGCACCGTAGTGCGCCATGAAGGCATCGAAATCGACTTCAAAGGCGTCGCGGCGTTTGATGACTTCGACCCGCTCGGCCACGTCATTGGGGGATTTCACCTCGACCGACAGGCCGAACCGGTCCAGCAATTGCGGGCGCAATTCGCCTTCTTCGGGGTTGCCGGAGCCTACGAGCACAAAGCGGGCAGGGTGGCGGATCGACAGCCCCTCGCGTTCCACGACGTTCTCGCCCGATTGCGCCACATCCAGCAGCAGATCGACGATGTGATCTTCCAGCAGGTTCACTTCGTCAATGTAGAGATATCCGCGGTTGGCGCGGGCCAGCAGACCGGGTTCAAACGCCTTTTCACCACGGGTCAGCGCACGTTCGATGTCCAAAGCACCCACGACGCGGTCTTCGGTGGCGCCCAAGGGCAGGTCAATGACAGGCGTGGGGCGGGTGACGATCTTTTTCGAGCCTAATTCGGCCCAATCAGGGCATTCCGACGTCTTGGAAGCGTTCACGGGGCAGCTTTCCACAGCCTTGATCGGGGGTAAAAGGGCCGCCAGCGCGCGCACAGCGGTGGATTTGCCGGTGCCGCGGTCGCCAAAGACCAGCACACCACCAATGCCGGGGTCTACGGCGGTCAGAATCATCGCCTGTTTCATCTCGGTCTGGCCCACGATGGCCGAAAAAGGGAAGGGGGTCTTCATGCAGTCAGTTCCAATGCGTCGAGGGGGCTTGCGCCATCCCATGAACCCGCATCGCCAAGGATGGCAAAACGGGCGTAAAGTTCTTCGGCAAACCAGTTGCCGTCGCGCACCGCGCGAATGGCCTGCGCGTGCGGGCCGTTGCGACGGGCGAATTCGGCCATTTTCGCGGCATCAGGCCAGATTGAAAAGGTGATTTGATGCAAAAGCGGCATCTCGCCAATCCCGATCTTGAAAACCACATTCGGGTCGTCGTCGATCATCTTGTTCACGTCGGGGGCCTGATCCCAGAATTTCATCGCGCGGGTGGGTTTGACGGTGGCGCGGGTCAAAGCGGCCAGCGGGCCGTTTTCGGGTCGGCCTGTGGCAGAAAAGGGGGCGGCGCCGGACCACACGCCGCGTGCTGATGTGGTTTCAAGAAATACGGTCCAGTCTTCGCTGGCGGCACGGCGGTAGCGGTTGAAAATCCCGGCGTTTTTGATGCGGTCGCGGGCGGTTTCCTCATCGGGCCAGCTGCACAGAATGGCAAAGACCTGCGGGACAAGCTGCGGTGTGAAGCCTTCGTTTTTGCCCGAACCGCAAAGTTTCCAGAAGCCGATGTCCGGGACGCGCGGTAAAGACAGGCGCGCTTGTCCCATCATCCACATGGCCCACGCGCGACTGGCGCGGGTGTTCATACGGAAAAAGCTGATTGAAACAATCGGCGTTTCTGGGGGTATTTTCGTCATCTTGCGCACTGGGACTCACTGGAGTGTCAACTAAGTCTGACACTATTTGCCGCAAAATGGAAGATGACAATTGTCAAGTCAACTAGACACATCTACTGTATTCGAATGATGACACGTGTTGACCCCATCGAATCTATTGAAGCGGCGGACGCGCAGGGCGCGCGCGCGATTGTAATTGGTGCCGGGCTTGGCGGTCTGGCGGCGGCGATGCGTCTGGGGGCCAAGGGCTACCGCGTGACGGTGATTGACAAGCTGGATGTGCCCGGCGGTCGCGGATCGGCGATCTGGCAGGACGGCCACCGCTTTGATCTGGGGCCGACGATTGTAACCGTGCCGCAGCTGTACCGCGAATTGTGGAAGGCCTGCGGGCGCGATTTTGATGCGGATGTGACGCTGACCGCGCTGGACCCGTTCTATGAAATCCGCTGGCCTGACGGCACCAAATTTGTGGCCCAGCAGGATACAGAAAAACTGCGCGCCGAGGTGGCCAAACTGGCACCCGGTGACCTTAAGGGGTTTGATAAATTCCTAGTAGATAGCTCCAAACGGTATTGGTTCGGGTTTGAAGATCTTGGCCGCCGGTCCATGCACAAGCTGTGGGATCTGGTTAAAGTGCTGCCAACCTTTGGCATGTTGCGCGCGGACAAGTCGGTTTACGCCCATGCGGCCAGCCGTGTGAAGGACGAGAAGCTGCGCATGGCGCTGTCGTTCCACCCGTTGTTTATTGGCGGTGACCCGCTGCATGTGACGTCGATGTATATCCTTGTGGCCTACCTCGAGAAAGAGTTCGGGGTGCATTACGCGATGGGTGGCCTGGCGGCGATGGCCCGCGCGATGGCCAATGTGATCGAAGATCAGGGCGGCACTTTGTTGATGAACACCGAAGCCGACGAGATCGTGGTGCAAGACAGTGCCGTGACCGGCGTCAAACTGCAAAACGGGCTGGTGATGGGCGCGGATATTGTGGTGTCCAATGCCGATGCGGGCCATACCTACACGCGCCTGATGCGCAATCATAAAAAGAAACGCTGGACCGCGGCAAAGCTGAAAAAGACGCGCTACTCCATGAGCCTGTTTGTCTGGTATTTCGGGACCAAGGGCACGGCAGATGCATGGAAAGACGTGGGCCATCACACAATCCTGAACGGGCCGCGCTATACCGGATTGCTCAAGGATATCTTTATCAAGGGCAAGCTGTGTGACGACATGAGCCTTTATGTGCACCGACCGTCTGTGACGGACCCGAGTGCGGCCCCTGAAGGGGATGATACGTTTTATGTGCTCAGCCCTGTGCCGCATCTGGGGCATGATAACGGCGTCGACTGGGCGGTTGAAGAACCCAAGTACAAGGCCAAGATGCTTAAGGTATTGGAAGACCAGCTGCTGCCGGGACTGTCCGACAAGATCAGCACCGAAGTTGTGTTCACGCCCGAGACCTTCCGCGACCGGTATCTGAGCCCGATGGGCGCTGGTTTCTCGATCGAGCCGCGCATTCTGCAAAGCGCGTGGTTCCGCCCGCATAACATATCGGAAGAGGCCAGGGGCTTGTATCTGGTGGGTGCGGGCACGCATCCGGGGGCAGGGGTTCCGGGGGTTATTTCAACGGCTGAAGTGCTGGGCACATTGGTGCCTGACGCCCCCCCAGTGGCGGCCATGCGGAGGGCTGCGGAATGATTGCACCTGCTGATCTGGAGCATTGCCGCGAGGCGATCCGGCACGGGTCGTTGTCGTTTCATGCCGCGTCGAAACTACTGCCTGCGCAGGTGCGTGATCCGGCCTTGGCGCTATATGCGTTTTGCCGGTTGGCAGATGATGAGGTGGACCTGAAAAAGGATAAGGTGGCATCGGTGTTGCGGCTGCGTGACCGGTTGGATCTGGTCTATGCCGGCACGCCCAAGGATGCCCCCACAGACCGGGCGTTTGCCGCGATTGTAGACGAGTTCGAGATGCCCCGCGATTTGCCCGATGCCTTGCTTGAAGGGTTGGCGTGGGACGCCGAAGAGCGGCGGTATCAGACCCTAAGCGGGGTAAAAGACTATTCCGCGCGGGTCGCCTCGGCGGTCGGTGCGATGATGTGCGTGCTGATGCGCGTGCGCGATGCGGATGCTTTGGCGCGGGCCTGTGATCTGGGTGTTGCGATGCAGCTGACCAATATCGCGCGGGACGTCGGAGAAGACGCTTTGGAGCGGCGGATCTATCTGCCGCTGGAGTGGTTGGACGAGGCCGGTATCGAGGTCGAAGATTTTTTTGCGAACCCGACGCCCAGCAAGGCGGTACGGGGTATGGTCAAGCGGTTGGTGATGGAAGCGAACCGGCTGTATATCCGGTCCGAGGCGGGCTTGGGTGCGTTGCCGCGCGGCTGCCGTCCGGGCATTTACGGCGCGCGCTTTATCTATGCGGGCATTGGCCGTCAGTTGACGGGGATGGGTTACGATTCAATTTCCGCACGGGCGCGTACGACCAAGGTGCAAAAGATCGGCTGGCTGGGGCAGTCGATGCTGCTGAGTGCGGCAAGCATGGTGATGCCGAAGTCTTCGGTGCTTTATGCGCGGCCTTTGCCTGAAGTTGAATTTCTGGTGGACGCAACGGCGCGCGGGGCGCGTCCGCGGACCCGCAGTGATGCGTTGATTTCGGTGCTCGCGACGCTTGAGGCCAAGCGGCAGGCGCAGCGTGCCGAGTTGACAGGGCATGGCGTTGGGTCTACCTGACCTTTATGTTCTGGCTTCTCTTCGGTTTATTCATGGTTGCCTGCGTTGGTGCAGGCCTGACCGGCGGGTTGTTCCCGCCGGGTCCTTGGTACCGCAGTTTGCAAAAGCCCTGGTTTACGCCCCCTAATTGGGTGTTCCCCGTCACATGGACTGTTTTGTATGTGTGTATCGCGGTAGCGGGCGCGCGGATTGCGCTGGCCGAGAACAACAGTGTCGCCATGGCGTTCTGGGCGGTTCAGATTGCGTTCAACGGGCTGTGGACACCGGTATTTTTCGGTATCCGGAATATCCGGCTGGGCATGGCGGTGGTGTCACTTTTATGGGTGATCGTGCTGGCTTCTATCTTTGTGATGTGGCCGGTTGACCGGATCGCCGCGTTGTTGTTCGTGCCGTATCTGGCGTGGGTCACAACGGCGGCCGCTTTGAACGCTGGCGTTTGGCGGCTGAACCCCGATATGGCGCGCAACCCGCCTGAGGTTGCCACCTGAGCCTGCCGCTTGGCGATTGTTGCACAACCGATCGACCTGAAAGGAAGACGCCGCATGATTGCTTACGTCACTGTCGGTGCTGATGATATCGCGCGCGCGAAGCGGTTTTATTCCGCGTTCCTGCCCGCGCTTGAGTACGGGCTGAAGGAAGGCCCTGAGGGCCTGAGTTACGTATTGCCCGAACAACCGGGCCAGTCGGCGGCTTTGCCGGATTTCTACGTAAAGCCTACTTTTGACGGGCGTCCTGCGTCGGCAGGTAATGGCGCTATGGTCGCCTTTGAGGTGCCCAGTCAGAGCCAGGTTCGCGACCTTCATGCAGCAGCAGTGGCGGCGGGTGGCCATGACGAAGGGCCGCCGGGTTTTCGTGCGTCTTATGGCGCGCATTTCTATGTGGGCTACTTGCGTGACCCACAAGGCAACAAGATCGCATTGTTCTGCGACAATCGTGATGAGCCGGGGCGAGACCTGTAGTGCGTCCCCTGACGGGGACGCGGCCTTCGGCGAGAGTTTATCTGGCAAGATGAGAGAGCTTTAGTCCCACGACCATTTGCGTCTGCGCGGTACGCGTACGGCGAGCATGGGTTTCAGGAGGGGTGAACGAAAGCGCGTGAGGTCAAGCGCTTCGTGCACGCCGGTGGTTTCTTCGCCGTCCAGTTTCGTTGTAACCGCCGAGCGTGAATAGAAGGGTGCGTCCAGCATGCTCATCGCCTGATGCGGGGCGAAGTCGGGGTCGCTGCGGGTTTCGCGTTTGACGGCCCACAGGCTGCGGCGGAATTTCTTTTTGGCGGGCAGGGGGATTTGGCGGGCGCGGCCTTGCGTGTCGAAGGCAAAGCCTGCGGCCAGTTCGGATCCGTCAAGGCGGGTGGCGTCGTAAAAGCAGGTGGCGCCTTTTTGTGTGGGGTAGCGGCCCCATGTCCAGTAACTGAAGTCTTCCTCGAGCGCGCGGGTGCCGAAGTTGGCGTCGAAGTAGCCTTCGCCCTGCCATTGCCATCCTTTGCGGTCGATGTCGACGCTGATGCGTGCAGAGGGTGCGAAGGGGCGCCAGATATGGGCCCCGTCGGGGGTCAGTGGTAGTTCTACGCTGGTGATTGCTGAGGGCGAGACGCGGATTTCGCCCCTAATGCGATTGATGAGGGGCGGGCTGGAGATTTCGTTTATTTCGATCACCAGATCTGTGCCGTCCCATCGCATCATGGAGGGTCCCACTTGCAGGCGGGACGCGGTTTGGCGTAGCGCGGTCTGGCCGCGGTCGGTCATGGTGAAGCGGCCCCCCGGTCCATAGGTGGCGACGTTGATGCAGACGTTGTCTTGGGGGCATTTACGCCCTGACCAGCGGTACCATGGCGAGAACACGGATCCGATGAAGCCGATGACCGAGACCGCACGCGTGCCGCAATCGCTTAGACCGTCGACGTACCACCATGCGTAGCCGTTGGGTCCGACGTCGATGTTGAAGTTCGGGCGCGCAAGATCGCCTCGGCCGCGTGCCGGGCGGAGAGTGTCGCCATTGGCACACCCGCACCCGGGTGGGTGCCCCCGCCCGCCAGCCAGAGATTGGCCACAGGTGTGGTCGCCGTCGGGCGTTTCAATGCGGCGGTCAATCCGTGTGGTGTCTGGCCATAAAGCGCGCCGAGCGTTTCGGGAAACAGTGTCGCGAAGGTTGCTGGTGTCGTGAGGCTGGCTGCGGTCGGCGTCGGGGTGAAAGTCACGCCCATATCCGCCATCCTCTGCATGATCTGATGGTGCCATTGGTTCAACTCCTTCTGCGGAGGTTCGATTTGCGTGGCGGGTGCGTTCGAGATGATCTCGAAGCGTTCCAGTGTGGGGGCTTTGGCTTTGAGCCCGCGGTCTTCGGCGCAGAGGTAGAGCGTCGGGTCTTCGGGGATACGGCCTGCGGCGAGGTCGGTAAACTCTGTGTCGGGGTCAGTTGCGAAAAAGACGTTGTGGTGTGCCAGGTCGACGCCCTTGGGCGTTGCGGCAAAGCTGTGCACCCGCGCGGAGAATGACCGCGGCAGGGTCATCGTTTGCGGGGCGACCGTTTTGAGGTCAGCGCCCATGCTGCCGGAGGCCAGTGCGCGCGGGTCGCCCGCATAGAGAATGGCTTCGGCGTCGAGGTGGTAGGTGCCGTCGATATCGACGCCTGTGGCGTGGCCTGCGCGTGTCACGATGCGGTCCACATGCGTGTTGTAGCGGATGTCGACACCGCGATGACGGGCGAGCGTGGCGATGGCTTGTGCCAGTTTGTGCATGCCGCCTTCGACGACCCAGACGCCTTCGGCTTCGGCTTGCCAGATGAGCGACAGGATCGCGGGGCTGAGGTGGGGCGCGCCGCCGACATAGGTGGTGTAGCGGCCAAAGAGCTGACGCAGGCGCGGATCGCTGAATGCCTTATGCAGGGTCTGTTTCAGGGTCGAAAGCGGCGCCATGGCGCGGATCAGCGACGGTTGTTTCAGAACATGCGGCACCAGTTCGCGCATGTTCGGTTCGGGGGCTTGCATCATCGGCGCGTCAAAGGCGTCAAAGAGCTTTTGTGTGCGTTTATTGAAACGCATGAATTCGTCGGCTGCGCGTGGGCCTGCAAAATCGGCAATCGCTGCGCGGCTGTGCAGCGGGTCGGCGTGCAGATCGAGTGAGCTGCCATCGGGCCAGAAGTGACGCGCGAGGATGCTTTGCGGCACCAGCGTGACATGATCTTTCAGATCTTCGCCCGCGCAGGCAAAGAGATCGTCGAATACATGGCGCATGGTCAGAACGGTGGGGCCCGCATCCACGGGGCCCGCGGCACTGCGCAGTGTCCGTATTTTGCCCCCCGGCGCGCCGTGTCGTTCCAGCAGTGTAACTTGCATGCCCGCACAGGCCAGACGCAGGCTGGCAGCCAGACCTGCGATACCGGCGCCGATCACAATGGCGCGGGGGCGGTCAGGAAGGAGGGGCGCGCTTGAAAGATGCATAAGCGATTGTTGACTCGAAACCAGAAAGTGTCCAGTATGATTTACACTTTGGTGTCGGAAAATACTGACACCTGCGATCAAAAGGACATCCTCATGGGCATGAATACGCGAATCGAGACGGCTATTTCGCAAGCTGTAGCTGTCGGGCAGGGGCGTGGGGCTGTACCGCCGCGCCTGTCGTCTGCGTTGGGATATGCCACGGCACCCGGTGGGGCGCGGATCAGGCCGACGATTCTGACATCGGTCGCGCTGGCCTGTGGCGATGACCAGCCGCGACTGACGGATGCAGCCGCCTCGGCGCTAGAGCTTATTCACTGCGCGAGCCTTGTTCATGACGACCTGCCTTGCTTTGATGACGCGGACACACGGCGCGGCAAGCCATCGGTCCATAAAGCTTATTCCGAGCCTTTGGCGGTTTTGACCGGAGACAGTCTTATCGTGCTGGCCTTTGAAATTCTGGCACGCCAGTCGGGGTTGGGCCCTGATCGTGTGGCGCAGATGATTATGATCCTGTCGCAGCGCACCGGCATGCCCGGCGGCATTTGTGCGGGCCAAGGGTGGGAGAGCGAGACAGAGATCGATCTGTCGGCCTACCATCAGGCCAAGACGGGTGCTTTGTTTATTGCCGCGACCCAGATGGGGGCAGTGGCTGCCGGCCAAGAGGCGGAGCCCTGGTTCGAGTTGGGCGCGCGCATTGGCGAGGCCTTTCAGGTCGCGGATGATTTGCGCGATGCGCTTTATGATGCGCAGACTTTGGGTAAGCCTGCGGGGCAGGATGATTTGCACGGGCGGCCCAATGCGGTGACGCTGTTGGGCGTGCAGGGCGCTATTTCGCGGCTCAAGGATATTCTGGGGGGTGCTATTGCGTCGATCCCGCATTGTCGCGGCGAAGCGCAACTGGCCGAAATGGTGCGCCGGTATTCGGAGCGTCTGACACCCGTCGCACCCAATATCACAGCAGCTGAATAATGTTCGAGACGACGCAGGACTTTCCTGACTGGCGCGGCGGCTGGTTGAACCGGTTGATCGCGCGTCCCGGCTTTCAAAGCTGGGCCAGCCGTTTTCCACTGACGCGCGGACAGGCACGGCGCGATGGCGCGATGCTGTTCGATGTGGTTCAGGGGTTTGTACAAAGTCAGGTCTTGATGGCGGTGGTCGAGCTGGACCTGCTGCGCCGTTTGCGCGGCGGCCCACGGTCGGCCGAAGTGTTGGGTCGGGCCACGGGGATCGCGCCGGAGCGTATGCAGGTTTTGCTGCAGGCGGCAGCAGCCTTGAAGCTTATCAAACGTAAACGGTCCGGTGATTACATCCTCGCGCGCAAGGGTGCTGCGATGATGGGTGTGCCTGGCCTTGAGGCGATGATCCGTCACCACCGGGCTTTTTACGCGGATATGCAGGACCCTGTCGGGTTATTGCGTGGACCCGAGCAGACCGAGTTGTCAGAATTCTGGCCCTACGTTTTTGGTGCGCGCGGCGCGATTGATCCTCAGGTGGCCGAGACCTATTCCGACCTGATGGCGCAAAGCCAGTTGCTGGTGGCACAAGACACCCTGCGGGCTGTGTCGTTCAAAGGCATTGAGCGGCTTGCTGATATTGGCGGGGGCACGGGTGCCTTTCTCGAAGCGGTGGGTGCGGCCTATCCTGATCTGCAAATGACGCTTTTTGATTTGCCCCAAGTAGTGCCGGGCGCGACTGCGCGCTTTGAGGCTGCGGGCATGATGGACCGTGTCACGATTGAACCCGGGTCCTTTCGCGATGATGCAGTGCCGCAAGAAGCAGATGCGATATCGCTTGTGCGCGTGCTGTACGATCATGCGGATGAAACGGTCACCCAGCTTTTGGCCGATGTTTTCGAGGCTTTGCCAGAGGGCGGTCGTTTGATCGTGTCAGAGCCGATGGGCGGTGGGGCGCAGCCTGACCGTGCGGGGGATGTCTATTTCGCATTCTATACATTGGCGATGCAAACCGGACGGACGCGGTCCGCCGAAGAGATCTCGGCGTTGTGCGCGCAGGCTGGATTCACGAATATCCGCAGTCCGCGCCCGGCGCGCAATTACGTGACACGGGTTGTGACAGCGCAAAAGCCGGTTCGATCCTCGTAAATGTGTCAATTATAGTTGACACAAAAATCTGTCAGTCTAAACTTACATGTAACGAAGCCAGAATCTGTGAGTCTTACTAGACACAAGATTCGCCCGAAGGAGCCAAATCCCGTGGATACCACTGCCGTTCTTCTGAAAGGTCCCAAGGATCTTGATGTAGACACTCTGACGCTGACCGCGCCGGGTGCAGAGGATCTGGTGATCGAGATTGAACATTCGGGTATTTCGACCGGAACCGAAAAATTGTTCTGGTCAGGTGAGATGCCTCCTTTTCCGGGCATGGGCTATCCGCTGGTGCCCGGCTATGAAGCTGTAGGCGAAATTGTCGAAGCCCCCCGTGGGTCGCAGTTTAAAGTGGGGGAGCGTGTCTTTGTTCCCGGTGCTAACTGCTATGACGGCGCGTTCGGGCTTTTCGGTGGTGCGGCCTCACGGGTTGTTTCCGCGCCGGACCGCGTGACGCGTATTGATTCGGGCCACGGGGCAAGCGGCGCTTTGCTGGCACTGGCCGCGACGGCGCGCCATGCGATGGCGGGTCTGAATAAATCTGTACCTGATCTGATTGTCGGTCACGGTGTATTGGGCCGGTTGCTTGCGCGGTTGACGATTGCCGCCGGAGCGCCTGCACCGATGGTTTGGGAAATCGACGAAAGCCGCCGCAAGGGTGCGCAGGGCTACGAGGTTCTGTCGCCTGAAGATGATCCGCGCCGCGACTATACATCTGTTTACGATGCCTCTGGTTCGGTCGAGGTGTTGAACGATCTGGTGGGACGGCTGGCCAAGGGCGGTGAAATCGTTCTGGCGGGTTTCTACACCACGCCGATTAGCTTTGCTTTTCCACCCGCCTTTATGAAAGAGGCGCGGTTCCGTGTGGCAGCGGAATGGACGCACGACGACCTGGCCGCCACGCGCGCGCTGGTCGAAGGCGGTCAGCTTAGCCTTGACGATCTGATTACCCATCAGGCGCGCCACGAGAATGCGCGCGCCGCATACCATCAGGCCTTTACCGATCCGGACTGTCTGAAAATGATTTTGAATTGGAAGGACGTCTCATGAAGGATGAAGTACCTAACCTGAAAGGGTATGACGCGCGGCTGAAAGACGAAGCCAGCGAGGCGACTTTGGAAGTCCCGCAGGGCGAGCCTACCTCGAAGACGCAGATCATCGCGATCTATGGCAAGGGCGGTATCGGCAAATCCTTTACGCTCGCCAATCTCAGCCACATGATGGCAGAGCAAGGCAAGCGCGTTCTACTGATCGGGTGCGATCCGAAATCTGATACCACGTCGCTGCTGTTTGGCGGCAAGGCGTGCCCCACGATCATCGAGACCTCGACCCGCAAGAAGCTTGCCGGCGAAGAGGTCAAGATCGGGGATGTGTGTTTCAAACGCGGCGGTGTGTTCGCGATGGAGCTGGGCGGACCTGAAGTGGGTCGTGGCTGTGGGGGTCGCGGGATCATCCACGGGTTCGAGCTTTTGGAAAAGCTTGGGTTCCATGACTGGGACTTTGACTATGTTCTGCTCGACTTCCTGGGCGACGTGGTTTGCGGCGGCTTTGGCCTGCCGATCGCGCGGGACATGGCGCAGAAGGTGATCCTGGTCGCCAGCAACGATTTGCAGTCTCTCTATGTGGCAAACAACGTCTGTTCCGCTGTGGAGTATTTCCGCAAGATGGGCGGCAATGTCGGTGTAGCAGGGTTGGTTATCAACAAGGATGATGGCACGGGCGAGGCTGCGGCCTTTGCAAAAGTGGTCGACATTCCGGTTTTGGCATCGA
>Ga0316191_10001669_pt1 | contig 15766 bp, 10 predicted proteins | sample Eddworburr2cm_MG_FD_204928 | JGI IMG/M metagenome (GOLD analysis project Ga0316191, IMG submission 204928) | Coastal sediment microbial communities from Maine, United States - Eddy worm burrow 2 cm | ecosystem: Environmental > Aquatic > Marine > Coastal > Sediment | place: USA: Maine...
CGCATGGATCAGAGTTGTTTTCATTTTCATCGTGTCATTTCCGTTCGGTATCGATTGGCGAATCGGCCACCTACTGCCCACCGCCAGCACTCCCCGCCAATCACTGGCTTTTGCTGACTCGCGTCAATGGTGGTTGTGCGGAGTGCAAACGGCAGCGTCCGTGCCGACTTTTAATAGATGCGATGTAATTGAGTATACGCCTGAAAAAAAAAGTAATTTTGGGGCAACATATTTTTTTGCCCGAGGGGAACCGGGGAAGAACGCTCGCTATTGGCCGACTGCGGAGATTGTTGCCTGATCAATGCTGAGTTCCGCTGCGGGTCGTTAGCGACCCCTTTCGCCTGTCACAAGCCGACTTCCGCTTCCTGGCGACAAGCGGAACTGCTCAACTCGTAATTCACAGCAGTGCGAGTGACTCAAACCGGCCAGGAGCGGCCTGTCAGATGGTATGCTCTGACCGGCTGATACTGACCCAAAGCGGCCGCTCACAAACTAACGCACGAAGATGCGCTGCGGTTGTTCTTTCTCGCGATCACGCCTCTAGTATTCATCCATGAACCTGGGACTTTAATCGATGCATGTGAAATATAGACCGGCAATACCAACAGACGCTGCGGAGTGTGTTGTTCTGCGGGGGAAGACACGGGAGAACGCTATCGCTGAGCCTCAGTTGCGAGCCCTCGGAATCACCGCGCAGTCCTGGGCCGATGATATTGAGACGGGCGCGCTTCCTGGCCACGTCTGTATAGTCGAGAGGAACATCGTCGGCTACTGTTTCGGCGCGAGCAATAGTGGGGAGATAGTGGTTCTCGCGTTACTACCTGATTTCGAGAATCAGGGTATCGGTCGCGAATTGTTGAATAGGGTGACAAGGGACCTGGTGGAGCTTGGACATAGCAGGCTATTCCTCGGCTGTTCCCCCGATCCTAAAGGTAGGTCGTATGGCTTCTACAGGCATTTGGGTTGGCGTTCGACGGAGACATTCGACCATTACGGAGATGAGGTTCTCGAATTCTACGTTACTGAGCAATAGGTTGACCCAAAGGCTGCTTGTGGCTGAAGCAGGGATCTTACGGATGTTAAGAGCAAAGTTCCGAGTTGGGTCGGAAGCGGCCACTAGCAGCCAGGCCAGTCCAATTTCCGCTTCGCAGATGAAAACAGCCCTTCGATCAGGAAGGGCTGCGCTCAGATTTCGGCCAGTAGCGGAACACCCCGGGAGGGCGGGTGAGATTCAGTAGGGGCTTGGGCATCTGGGCGGCCAGGCCCCCATCTGGCCAGCGACAGGTGATTGCCGATGCCGAACCGCAAATCACCAGCCTTCCTCGCGGCTCATCCAGTGTCCACGCCAATCCCCAGCTTGCGCGGAACATCGCAACCACCCAAAACCCAGCCGGCAATACTCGCTCGCATCAGGCAATGCGCACTCTATACTTCCTATCCGCTTTGATCTGTCTTGTTAAGCGTCGCTGGAAACGTGTCTTATTCCACGTCGTAGATATTCAATTTGGTGATCCACCTCTCGCTATAGTAGGAATCTTCATCTTCAAAAGCGTCATAATGGGCGTTGTTCACGTACAGGGAATCTCCGTGCATCGCGCCGCTTGCGACTCCGCTCAAGGAGGGATCGGTGATCTGCCCCAATCGAGTTCCCGAGAGCATATCCTCAGCCAAAACCACCACCTGAACCATGTCAAGCTCACCAGGCCCGGCACCTGGGCTCAAAATGAACAAGACTCCGTCGTGTAATACGATTGCGTCCAGAAAACTTCCATCTATAAGCCCTAGGAGGGGCGGATCAACAATGATTTCATCCGCGTGGCCGGTGTCTTGATCCACCTTGAAAATTTTCGAACAGCCTGAATGGCCGACAATCAAAGTCTTCCCATCGGGCGTTGCAACTATGCCGTTGGCAAAGATTTCATCCAACCTGGTACAACTTTCAAAATCACCCGTCAGAGGTATTGCCGTGGCTGCGTTTGAATCTGCTGGCAATCTGCCGTTTTTTGACAGTGGCAAAGAATAAAGGAATGGTTGATAGAAGTCTGTGAAATAGACCATATCCTGGGTGATGGCCAAGTCGTTGATTGCCGAAAGACCTGAATTATCCAGCTGGTAGCTCCCCAGTTTTTCGCCGGTATCCGCGTCATAGACCAACGCGTTGCCGACTTCGCACCCCGCGACAATCAGATTGTTGCTACGGCGATCGACACGCATCCCAAGCTTGGTACAACCTGTGAAAGGGTCGTCAGCCGGGACAAAAATTTCACCTTCGCCGGTGCGCAAGTTCATCCTGTAAATTGAGCCATCGATTGAGCCGTTATAAGCAGTCGTGCCCTTGCCAATAGCGAATCCCTCGGGAATGGAATCGTCGAGTGCGGGGATGATTTTGGGAAAAGGCTTTTCGCCGGCACTGGCTGATAGGACTGGCAGCGTCAAGCCTACCAATGCGATCACGGTGATTTTGAGTTGAATGTTCATGGATTCTCCAAGTTGCTTCCGAGATTAGTGCTCTATTTGCTGGAGGGCGGTTTATTGCACGACCTGTGCGAAAACACGGCTCAATTGATGAAATGTCAAGTGCGCCAGCTATGTGATCTGGCGCCTGTACTTATACGCGAAACACGAATGAGGCGTACATTTCTTTTCTTTGCCGAATTAACAAGCGCCAAGCGAGGGCCGGAGTTTCGCGGAGGGGACCGCCGCGCATTAGCTGTCCCGCCGCGTACTTTGGCGCCAAACGTCGCCTTCGGGTCGATAACGGCCATTCCCGCTGGCGTGGTTGGAAGTTCCGTTATGGGACGGTGAGCGGCTATCACCGCGGCAGGCATGCAGGACCCGGGAATCTCCGAAACCGGCCATGAGCAGCCTTTGTTAAATCACCTAACCGATCTCTTCGTCAAGTATCACCAACAATTCGCGACACAGACTCTTCGCCTGAATAGATGGGCCCAACTGGTCACCATAGACAGTTGCCCAGTCAGAAATCAAGTTCCAGAATTGCCTTGTTCGCACTGCGGTAAAATCAGTTTCAAAGGGTGCTTTCGGAGGTTCTCCCATGATCTGGAAACGCTCGTTCGAGACTTCACTCTTCTGGCTATACCACCAACCAAATTCGCTTACGACAAAATGCTTGTCTATGAATGGTGCGTGATGAAGCCAGTAGGTCTCGTTGATCACATCTTTTTGCTTATCGATTTCTCGCAGAAGTGAAGTCAATTCGGCCATCTTCATTCGAAGGGTGGGGTTCCTCACCAGCCGGAGGTTCCCAGAGTTGATCATGTCCTGATAGGTAGGTGTGGCTGTGTTTGGCCAACTAATTAAGTAGGTGCTTCCCATGACTTCGGAGAACGAGTCTGAGAAAGGTTCGGAGTCTGGTCCTGATGCTATTGTTAGGACTTTTCTGGCGTTTCCCATTACGCCAGCGATAAAATTGAGATGTTTGCTCAGTTCGCTTTCCACTTGTGTGAAGTCTTCTCGAAGGCCCAACAGATAGCTCTGACTTAGCTCATCCTCCTCGCGTCCATCCCACCATGCATCAATCCAGAACGCCAGTAGAATACTGGCCAGGATGGCAACTCCTTCCGTCAGAGTTCTCGGCCAATTTATTTTCTGAGTCGCAATCATGGGTAAATTACTCGACGGATGTTTGGCCTCTCTGGCTTATCAGTGGTCATAAATTAGGCAAACATCCGTTATGGTTTAGAAGCGACAATTAATTCAGTCTAGTCCAAGGTGATCAGAATTTCTCATGCTGGCCACTTGTGACGGTTCACCGTACTGAAATTTCTACAAACTAGTTGGCCGCTCCTGGCTGATCTCGGCGATCAGCGATTGATCAGGGCCAAGTTCCGAAAAGGGTCGAAAGCGGTCGTAAACTACTTTTTCTGACGAATGTCTGCTCTAGAGCGTGAAGCGGAACCTTGGTCGGAGTGAAGTTCGGCACTCCCAAGGTCTGCTGACGGCCAGAAGGGCGCTCAAATTCGTCCGGTGATAAGCTGCTTTTTGACTTCCCCTATCAGGCCTGCTCTCTGGAGGTGTAACAATGACGGCGACCACGGCGCTGCGCTCCGAACACGACCATATCCTGACCATGATAGCCTGCCTGCGCGCAGCTTGCGTGGCGGCTGAAAATGGCGATGGATTCGACGCTGAGACATTCCAAACGGGATTGGACTTTATCCAAAATTATGCCGATGCCTGGCACCATGCAAAGGAAGAGGAGCACCTGTTCCCGGCGCTTGAAGCCGCGGGTATGCCCCGCGATGGCGGACCCATTGCCGTGATGTTGCAGGAGCACGTGATGGGCCGCTCCTATGTGCGAAAAATAGCCGATCACCTGGAGGAAGCCAGCCATCGAGATGCCGTGGCTCGATCTACTGTTCTGAATTACACGCGGGCCTACGCAAACCTCATGACCGGGCACATCCAGAAAGAAAACGGCATCTTGTTCAACATGGCGGACCAGATACTCCTTCCGGAAGATCACACGCGCCTGGAACAGGCCTACCAGAACGCAATTCCGAGCGGTGCGACGGCGGAAACCGGTGCATATTATGAAGGAATCGTAGCAACGCTTTGCCAGCAATGGGATGTCGATCCCCGAGAGGCTGCCAGCGTAGGCGCGAATTTCCAATGTGGCTAGTTCGGTGGCACGCCAGAGGCTGGAAGCTCATGCAGGGCTAATGGCAACCGCACTTCACAAAATGCCATCGTTTCTATAATTCGAAACCTTTGACATTGGCTTTGCAGGACAAGGCCTTGATGTATTCGGCAACTGCGATGCGCATGGCTTTTGTATGCAGATAGTCGCGTATATGGGTGTGCGCCAGTGTGAAAGGTTGACGTTTGCCGGACTCCTTATCCATGAAACTGTCCGGGTTGCTGTCATAGAATCGTTGACAGGTCGCCTCATCAGCCTCGGGCACGACAAGGTCTTGCTGCAGTAGCTGATCGATTGCCGCCTCTTCCTGCTTCCCTTTACTGGTGGTTTCAATCCCTGGAAGCAAGCCGCTATCCACGGCCTGCTGCAGCAACAATTGACGTATCACCAGAGATTGCGCCGCCAGGTACCAGGCCCGTTCCCGGGTGGGTGCCGGGTGGTGCTGCATTTCCTCGCAAATTTCCGAATCGCTTATCTCGACTTCATTGACGAATATCGGCATGCCTGAACCAATCCTAAGCCCGCTTTCTGACAATCTGATAACCGCTCCGGCTCAGATACTGGACCGGTACGCTCCACACGTGGACCAGGCGGGTGAACGGAAACAGCAGGAAAATCGTCAAACCCAGCACCAGGTGGATTTTGAAGACCCACGCCTGGCCGGCTACAAAGGAAGCGGCATCGCCCTGGAAAGTAACCACGTGCTGGGCCCAGTTTGCCAGCGCCAGCATTGAGCTGCCGTCAAGATGCTGGGCGGAATAGGGAATGGTAAGCAGGCCCAGCACGAGTTGCACGAACAGGATCAACAGGATCGGCAGATCGGCGGGTTGGCTGGTCGCCCGGATGCGCGGATCCAGGATGCGCCGCCTGATCAGCAACACCATGCCGACCAGGCACATCAAGCCAAATATGCCGCCAGCCGTCATCGCCAGCACCTGCTTGGTGCCTGCCGAAATAGCAAAATGATAGGCCCAATGTGGTGTCAAGAGACCGAACAAATGGCCGAAAAACAGCATGATGATCCCGATGTGAAACAGGTTGCTGCCCACCCGCATGTCTTTTTTGCTCAGCAACTGGCTGGAACTGGCTTTCCAGGTGTACTGGTCACGATCGTATCTCAGCAGGCTGCCGAGAAAGAAAACGGTGAGCGCGAGGTACGGGTAAATACCAAAGAAAAACTGATTGATGTAGTTGGCCATGTGAATGCTTCCTACTGTGTGATCGTGATGTTCAAACCGTTTGAGGGGGCCGCACACGTGTTGCAATCGGCTCGGCCAGGCTGACTGGCAAACGCAGCCGCTTCCTCCCATTCCTTGTCCAGGGCTTCCAGGCTCGTGTCCTCCGGGCCTTCGGCCACGACCGATTTGATCCTCTCGTGGTTGGGTTTGACCCTGGACAAGGCCACCAATGCATCGAATAGTGCTGCGTAGGACGAATTCCGCTCATGCAGACGGGCCGCTATCGTCGCCATGATGTCAATGGGTTCGCCCAGCAGCGCAACCGCTTCATCGACGGGGCACAGCGAGAGGAATTCGAGGAAAAGGGGTATGTAATCAGGCAATTCCGCCTGGTTGATAAACAAACCCTTTTCTTCGTAGGCCGACAAGAGATTGACCATCGCCTGTCCACGGTCACGTGACTCCCCGTGGATGTGCTCGAACAGGTGCAGTGAATGCGACCGTCCGCGATCGAAGGTTGCAACGTAATCCTCCTGCACGCCGTAGAGTTCAGCTTTTTGCAGCTCCTCGATGAACGCCAGCACGCCAGACAATTGTCTCGTCGGCAGGAATTGTTCCTGCATCAGCATCGCTTTGCATTCTTCGAGATGTGACACCCATTCGGGTTTGGGATAGGAAATCAACAAACCCAGAATCCTAAAGGTCTTCATTTGATTTCACCTTGACGGCCAGGGTCTTTCCACTCAGCGTGTTCTTGTGCGTCGGGCTGCCGAACAGGCTGGTTTTGGTGGTGCCTTCGGAACATCCGTTGCCGAAACTGAACCCGCAAGACGAGCGGTAATTGAACGCGAGTTCATTGTCAAAGGGCGTTTCGCCGGCATATTCACGGTGGTTGGACGGGATTACATAACGGTCTTCGTAACTGGCCAACGCCATGATCCGGTACATCTCGTCCAGCGCCTGCTCAGTCAGACCCACGCGTTCCAACACTCCGGTCGCGTTGACGCCGTCAACGGTGCGGGCGCGCATGTAGGCGCGCATGGCTATCATGCGCTCGAGGGCATGTATGACCGGTTCCTCCTTGCCGGCGGTCAGCATGTTGGCCAGGTACTTGACGGGAATCCTCAGGCGGGTCACGTCAGGAATGACGCCATCGCCCGGGATCTTGCCCTGTTCTGCTGCGTTCTGTATGGGTGACAGCGGCGGGATGTACCAGACCATGGGCAAGGTGCGGTATTCCGGGTGCAGGGGGAAGGCGACCTTCCACTCCATGGCCATTTTATAGACGGGTGACTGCCGGGCCGCTTCGAGCCAACTGTCCGGCACCCCATCCTCACGTGCTTGTGCGATGACCGCCGGGTCGTTCGGGTCGAGGAAAATATCCAGTTGCGCCTGGTACAAATCTTCCTTCGCAGTGGCGCTCGCAGCTTCGCTGATCCGGTCGGCGTCGTACAACAAAACCCCGAGGTAGCGGATCCGGCCGACACAGGTCTCTGAACAGACCGTTGGGTCGCCGGCCTCGATACGCGGATAACAGAAGGTGCACTTTTCCGATTTGCCGGATTGCCAGTTGAAGTAGATCTTCTTGTAGGGGCAGCCGCTGACACACATGCGCCAGCCACGGCACTTGTCCTGGTCGATCAGCACAATGCCGTCTTCTTCACGCTTGTAGATTGCCCCGCTGGGGCACGACGCCACACAGGTCGGGTTCAGGCAATGTTCACACAACCGCGGGAGGTACATCATGAAGGTATTTTCGAACTGGCCGTAGATCTCCTTCTCGATGTTTTCGAAGTTGCTGTCCTCGGCACGCTTGCTGAATTCGCCACCCAGGATTTCTTCCCAGTTCGGTCCCCAGACCGGCTTTTCCATGCGCGCACCGGTGATCGCCGAACGCATTCTTGCAGTCGGCGTGGTCCGGGATGCGGGTGCTTTTTGCAGGTGTTGGTATTCGTAGGTGAAAGGCTCGTAGTACTCGTCGATTTCCGGTAAGTCCGGATTGGCAAATATCTTGGCCAGCAAACGGAATTTTCCACCCATTTTCGGTTTGAGCTTGTTCTTGCCGCTCAAAATCCAGCCACCGTTCCAGACCTCCTGGTTTTCCCATCTGCGCGGGTAGCCGACGCCGGGCTTGGATTCGACATTGTTGAACCATGCGTACTCCACGCCCTGGCGCGAGGTCCAGACGTTCTTGCAGGTGACCGAGCAGGTATGACAGCCAATGCATTTGTCCAGGTTCAGGACCATGCCGATCTGCGCTCTGATCTTCATGCCGCTGCCTCCTCGGCGGAATCTGCCGTGGTTACATGCCATTCCACTTTTTCGAGTTTGCGCACCACCACGAATTCATCGCGGTTGGAACCGACCGTGCCGTAGTAGTTGAACCCGTAGGCCAACTGCGCGTAACCGCCGATCATATGGGTTGGTTTGACCACGGCACGGGTGACGGAGTTGTGAATGCCGCCCCGGTGGCCGGTGATCTGGCTGATGGGGGTATTGATGATTTTTTCCTGGGCGTGGTACATCATGACCATTCCCTCCGGAACACGCTGGCTGACGACCGCGCGCGCGGCAATCGCCCCGTTGGTGTTGTACAACTCAATCCAGTCGTTGTCCTCGCAACCGATTTTGGCCGCATCGATTTCGCTCATCCAGACACAGGGGCCGCCGCGGCTAAGCGTCAGCAGCAGCAGGTTTTCGGAGTAGGTGCTGTGGATACCCCACTTCTGGTGGGGGGTGATCCAGTTCAATACGACCTGTTTGCCCCCCTGGCCGATTTCGTCGATCACCGGCTTGACGGTCTTGGTATTGATGGGGGGCTTGTAAACACACAGGCTTTCACCGAAATCGCGCATCCAGGCATGATCCTGGTAGAACTGCTGGCGACCGGTCAGGGTTCGCCAGGGGATCAACTCGTGAACATTGGTGTATCCGGCGTTGTAGCTGACGTGTTCGTCCTCCAGGCCACTCCAGGTCGGTGATGAGATGATCTTGCGCGGTTGCGCCTGGATATCACGGAAACGGATTTTTTCATCGTGCTTGGGCAGCGCCAGGTGCGTATGATCGCGGCCGGTAATCTTGCCCAAAGCCTGCCAGGCTTTGACGGCGACCTGGCCGTTCGTTTCCGGGGCCAGCGACAACACCACTTCCGCTGCGTCGATATCGGATTCGATCCTCGGCAAACCCTGCGACACGCCCTCATCCGTGACCCGCCGATTCAAATCACCCAGCAGGCGGACTTCGTCTTCAGTGTTCCAGGCAATGCCCTTGCCGCCGTTGCCGACCTTCGACATCAGGGGCCCCAGCGAAGTGAACTTCTTGTAGGTGTCCGGGTAGTCGCGGACCACCTCGATGTAACTCGGCATGGTTTTGCCGGGAATCGGATCGCATTCACCCTTTTTCCAGTCTTTTACATCGAGGGGCTGGCCAAGTTCGGCCGGCGTATCGTGCAGGATGGGCAACGCAACGATATCGGTTTCCGTGCCGAGATGCCCCACGCACAGATCCGCATAGACTTTGGCCAGTCCCTTGTAGATATCCCAGTCGCTGCGGCTTTCCCAGGCGGGATCGACTGCGCGTGACAGGGGGTGGATAAAGGGATGCATATCGGAGGTATTGAGGTCGTTCTTCTCATACCAGGTGGAAGACGGCAGCACGATGTCTGAATACACGCAGGTCGTAGACATTCTGAAGTCCAGTGTGACCACCAGGTCCAGCTTACCCTCGGTGTCCTGCTCAACCCATTCGACCTCGCTCGGCTTTTGTCCGCCGGTTTGGCCCAGGTCCTTGCCGAGCACACCGTTTTTGGTGCCCAGCAAGTGTTTCAGCATGTACTCGTGACCCTTGCCGCTGGAACCCAAGAGGTTGGAGCGCCAGATGAACAGGTTGCGCGGAAAATTGCGCGGATCGTCCGGTGCCTGGCAGGACATCCGCAGGCTGCCGTCTTTCAACCGGCCCACCACGTAGTCGGCGCTGCTGACACCTGCAGCTTTGGCCTTCTTGGCAAGCTCCAGCGGATTTTCTTCCAGTTGTGGCGCTGACGGCAGCCAGCCCATGCGTTCGGCGCGGACATTGCAGTCGATCAGGCTCTGGTTTTCCCACGCTGAACGTTCCGCCAGCGGCGAGAGGATTTCATCCAGTTCCAGCTTCTCGTAACGCCATTGGTTGGAATGGTTGTAGAAAAACGAGGTGCTGTTCATCTGGCGTGGCGGCCGGTGCCAGTCCAGCCCGAAGGCCAGCGGAAGCCACCCGGTTTGCGGGCGCAGCTTTTCCTGCCCCACATAGTGTGCCCAGCCACCGCCGCTCTGACCCACGCAGCCGCACATGATCAGCATGTTCATGATGCCGCGATAGGTCATATCCATGTTGTACCAATGGTTAATGGCCGCACCCAGGATGACCATGGAACGGCCCCGGGTTTTGTCAGCCGTATCGGCAAACTCGCGGGCGATCTGGATGATCTGCTCACGCTTGACCCCGGTGATCTTTTCCTGCCAGGCCGGTGTGTACGGAACATCGTCGTCGTAGCTTTGCGCCACATTGGGATCGTCCAGGCCCCGATCCAGGCCGTAGTTCGCCAGCATCAGGTCGTAAACGGTGACGGCCTTCACGGCGCCTTCGGCAAGCTCCAGGTTCTTCACCGGAACCTTGCGGTTCAGGATGCTGTCGTGGTCGCTGTGCGCAAAAATGTCCTGGTCGTGCTCCTGGTTGCCGAAATAGGGGAACGCAACCGGCAGCACTTCGTCGGATTGATCCAGGAAGCTGAGGAGGGGCTTGATTTCCCTGCCGTCCAACTGGTCCTTTTCTTCCAGGTTCCACTTGCCCTGATCGCCCCAACGGGCGCCGATGGTGCCATTGGGTACGACCACCTGCCGGCTGCCTGCATCGAATACCACCGGCTTCCAGTCCGGGTTGCGTTCGTGCTGTAAGGCCCCGGGAAAGTCGGAGGCGCGCAGGGTACGCCCGGGCACCCAATGTCCGTCCCTTTTTTCCAGCATGACCAGGAATGGCATGTCAGAGTATTGGCGCACATAGTTGCTGAAATAATCACTGTGGCCATCCACGTAGAACTCTTTCAGGATGACATGGCCCATCGCCATCGCGACGGCTGCGTCGGTGCCCTGGCGTGCCGGCACCCAGGAGTCGGAGAGCTTGGCAACCTCGCTGTAATCCGGCGTGACCGCGACGGTCTTGGTGCCCTTGTAACGGACTTCGGTAAAGAAGTGCGCATCCGGCGTACGCGTCTGCGGCACATTGGAACCCCAGGCGATTATATAGTTGGAGTTGTACCAGTCGGCGCTTTCCGGCACGTCGGTCTGTTCACCCCAGACTTGTGGCGAACTGGGCGGCAAATCGCAGTACCAGTCGTAAAAACTCATGCAAACGCCGCCAATCAGCGACAGGTAACGTGAGCCCGCGGCATACGAAACCATGGACATGGCAGGGATGGGCGAAAATCCGATGACCCGGTCCGGTCCGTACTTCTTGGCGGTATAAACATTCGCGGCCACGATGATCTCGTTGACCTCGTCCCATTCGCCGCGAACCATTCCGCCCAGGCCGCGTGCGGCCTTGTAGGCGCTGGTCACTGATTCGTCCTCGACCAGGTGCTGCCAGGCGACGACCGGGTCGGTGTGCTGTTCCCGCAGACTGCGCCAGGACTTCAGTAACTGGCTGCGAATCATCGGATACTTCAGGCGCGCAGAGCTGTACAAATACCAGGAATAGCTGGCGCCCCTGGAGCAGCCGCGGGGTTCGTGGTTGGGCAGATCCGTTCGGGTGCGCGGATAATCGGTCTGCTGGGTTTCCCAGGTCACGAGGCCACCCTTGACGTAAATCTTCCAGCTGCAGGACCCGGTACAGTTCACCCCGTGGGTCGAGCGCACGACCTTGTCATGCGACCAGCGACCTCGGTAGGCACGTTCCCAGTCGCGGGATTCTCCGGTCGTAATACCGTGCCCCTCGGAAAAGGTTTCCGGCCTCTTCCGGGTAAAGTAGGTCAGGTTGTCAAGAAAGTGGCTCATGGCATGCTCCGGGAGTTACGGATTGTGGAACTCTGCGCCCTTGCGCAGATAGAACCACCAGTTGATCACGATGCAGACACCGTAGAAAGCGGCGAAACCGAACAATGCGTTTTCGGGGGTGGTCGCCTTGATTTGTTCGCCCAGCACCTGCGGGATATAAAAGGCGCCGTAGGCCGCGATCGCGGAGGTCCAGCCCAGGACGGGCCCTGCCTGTTCCTTGTTGAAGACCTGTGAAATGGTTCGGAAGGTGGACCCGTTGCCGATGCCGGTAGCCGCGAACAACAACAGGAACAGCAACAGGAAGGGCATGAAATATTGTTCCGGGGTCGGCGACGAATAGGCCTGTTTGAGAAAGTAGGCCACACCCAGTGCACTGCCGAACATGATCACTGAAATAATCTGGGTTACCTTGGCCCCGCCCATCTTGTCGGAGATCATGCCGCCCACCGGACGAATCAGCGCACCGATGAAGGCGCCCATCCAGGCATACATCAATGCAGAGGGACCGTTGGGGTTGACCAGGTCATGGGTCATCACGCCATCGACTTCGATGTGTTGATAGCCGAAGACCACCTTGATGGCCAGGGCGAAAGCGGCGGCGTAACCAATGAAGGAGCCGAAGGTCATGGTGTAGATGACGGTCATCACCCAGGTATGCTTGTTCTTGAAGATCTGGTATTGGCGCTTCAGGTTTACGCCTACATCACCCGGGATGATCCTGAGCAACACGACGGTTGCAACCACCACCAGCAGCAAAACGATTTCCTTCGGCACATTCCAGCCGGAACCACTGGCGTCCTCCGGCAGCATCAGCCATAGACCGCTGCCAGCAGTGAACAGCGCGATAAGCAGCATGAAACTGATAATCGCGAAGGACGAGAAGGGGTTGCCGATATGCGGCGAGACATGTTCATCGCGAATATTGTTCATACCAAACCAGCCCAAAAAGGCCAGCGGTACCAGGAACAGCAGCCAGACGAAACCCGCATTCTGCAGCCAGGTTTCCGTGCCCGCCGGAATCTTGCCGATCAGGGTTCCGCTGGCCGTCTGCAGCGTCATCGAATCACCGCCAAACAGGGCAAAGGTCATGCTCAAGGGAACCAGTATCTGCATCGTGGTGACGCCAAAGTTGCCCAGGCCGGCATTCAGGCCCAGCGCCAGGCCTTGCTGTTTCTTGGGATAGAAAAAGCTGATGTTCGACATGGAGGAGGCGAAGTTGCCGCCGCCGAAACCCGACAGCAGCGCCAGCAACTGGAATTGCCAGAAAGGCGTGTCCGGGTCTTGCAGCGCGATACCGGTGCCAAGTGCCGGGATCATCAGTAACGCAGTAGTGAAGAAGATGGTATTCCGGCCACCGGCAATTCGAATGAAAAAAGTGCTCGGGATTCGCAGGGTGGCCCCGGACAGGCCGGCAATCGCCGTCAGCGAGAACAGTTCGGATTTCGCGTAGGGAAATCCCAGGTTCAGCATCTGGACGGTGATAATGCCCCAGTACAACCAGACGGCAAAACCGCACAAAAGGCTGGGGACGGAGATCCACAGGTTTCGGGATGCGATGGATTTGCCCGTTGCGGCCCATTCCTGCGGATCTTCCGGGTTCCAACTTTGAATGTCTTTAGCCATTGGGTTCTCCTGGCGTTTTTGTTTTCAAATGCACTCTGCTCCGGACTTGCTGCAATCTTCAGCCTGTCAGTCGCATCTCACCTCAGCGTTCCTGCGCCTGTACCACCACCAGGTGGCAAACGCGCAGGTCAGGTAAAACACGCTGAATACACTCATGGCAAAGTGAGTAGAGCCGGTGGTCTGGATGGATGTTGCGACCAGCGCCGGTATGAAAAACAATCCCAGCGCGGCGATTGCACTCGTGAAACCCAGCGCAACCGATGCCTCGACATCGCCCGCTGTAATGGCTGCTTCCTGCTCGGCCCGGTCTTTCCCCTTGACGGACCGCTCGTGGAGTTGTCGGAAAACGTTCGGTACAACGTGGAACACCGACCCGTTACCGATACCCGCTGTCAGGAACAGCAGCATGAAAGCCATGAAAAACCCTGCAACGTCACTGGTGCCGGTTTGTGAGGGCAGACTCACAATTGCCCAGATACCGGCAAGGAACATGACCGCAAAATTCCAGAAGGTGACTTTGGCGCCACCAATCCGATCCGACAGCCAGCCCCCGAGTGGCCGAATCAGCGCTCCTACCAGTGGTCCGACGAACGCCCACTTGAGCGCTCCGGATTCGGGGAACAGCACCGTCAGCAGAAAGGGGAAGGCCGCGGCAAACCCGATGAAGGAACCGAAAGTGCCCGTGTAGAGCCAACTCAGCACCCAGGCATGTTTACGTCCGAAAATCGCGGTCTTCTCACTGTAGGTCTCCTGCACACCACGCAGATTGTTCTGGCCGAAGGCGGCGGCGACGGTCGCGAGCAGGATGAACGGTATCCAGATCAGGCCCGCATTTTGCAGCCATACCTGGCTGGTGACTCCACCCAGCTCATAGGTCTGCGGCAGGCCGCCCTTGTAGGCCAACGCGCCACTGAAGATCACCAGCGGCACCACGGCTTGCATGATGCCGACACCGAGGTTGCCGATGCCGGCATTCCAGCCCAGCGCTGCGCCCAGCTTTTTCTTGGGGAAGAAAAAGCTGATATGGGCCATGCTGGCGGAGAAATTGCCGCCGCCCAGTCCACACAGCAGGGCGATGAAGACGAATACCGCGTAGCTGGTATCGGGATTCTGTACCGCCAACGCCATCCACAATGTCGGAATCAGCAGGGTCAATGTGCTGAAAATGGTGAAGTTGCGTCCACCGAAGATCGGCACGACAAATGAGTACAACAGCCTGAATGCCGCACCGGAAAGACCGGGAATGGCCGCCAGCCAGAAAAGTTCTCCGGTCGTGAATTGGAAACCGATCCGCGGGAGCTCAATGACAACCACGCTCCAGACAATCCAGACCGCGAAGGACAGTAACAACGGCGGCATGGAAAAGATCAGGTTGCGCATGGCGATAACCCGGCCGCCTTTCCTCCAGAACTCCGGGTCATCCGGGCGCCAGTCGCTCAACCAGCGGCCTGCGGTGACCCGCGGACCAACCAGTTCTTCCTCGACCAACTGCTCGCGCAGCCCCGGCCTGCGCGCCAGCACTTCTTCACGCTCACCCCTGGCGGCCATCCAGGTCCAGATCATCACAACTGCCAATACGCCAAACATCAGCATGAAGGTGGTGCTGCGGACCCCGGTTGCATCAACCGCGATGCCAAACATGATGGGCAGGGTGAAGCCGCCCAGACCACCGATTACGCCGACCAGGCCGCCCACGGTGCCCATGTTGCCGCTGTAGTGATCTGCCAGGCTTCGGTATACGCTGGCCTTGCCGATGCCCTGGGCTATGCCGACGATAAAAGCCAGCAGCGTAAAAATCGCGACGCCCGCTCCGACACTGAAGGTGAGGTCGTCACTGATCCTGTGAATGGTGACGGAGGTCTGCGGGTAGGACATGAGGAACAGACAGATGATGCAAACCCAGAATACCCACCAGGTAACGGTATCGCCTCCCCACTTGTCGGAGAACCATCCACCCAGGGCGCGGATGACGCCAGAAGGCAAAACAAAAATCAATGAGATCAGGGCCGCCTGCTTCAGTTCCAGGCCATACTCCGCCATGTAGTATTTCGGCAGCCACAGTGACAGGGCGACAAACCCGCCAAAAACGAAATAGTAGGCGAGGCCATAGCGCCACACCCGGGTTTCTGTGAGCGCTTTGAACTGTTCGCCAATCGAGGGGAAACTGGCATTGCGCCGGCGTTCCTCGAGTTGCGGGTCGTTGTACGTGAAGAACAGAAAAATGAAGGCCATCACCAGCATCGCGATCGAGTAGACCACGGGCACGGTGCGCCAGCCCGCGG